>MDTE01170712.1_pt1 | contig 20520 bp, 22 predicted proteins | sample 811231 | NCBI WGS metagenome assembly MDTE01 (sample SAMN05326651, study PRJNA326480) | marine metagenome | isolation source: seawater | place: Indian Ocean: Red Sea | collected 2010
AAAGCCAAAATAAAAGCTGCAAAATAAAGGAGAACGAGGTGATTTAATCCCTTTCTAGACCAAATAAGTGAAAAAGAAAATGCTAGGAAAAAACTCAATAGGGCTCCTCGAGAATTAGTCCCTAATAATATAATGACTGCAAAAATAAATAGACCATACTTTTTTATGCTGGCTCCTTTAAAATAAAAATAATAATAGGAAGCGAGCATAGCTGCCAATGTTGCCAATACGTTTGGACCAATGAAATAGCCTCCAATTCTAACCACACCATGTAATCTGTCAACAAATAAACCCAAAGAAGGGAAAAAAGGTAAAATAATAAATAAGGAAATAATTTTTAACCAAATTAACAAGATAATATCTTGAAACATATCAGGTAAGGTATAGGCTCCTTTTTCCTTGGTATATAAATAAAATAAAAGAAAAAAAATAACCCATTCCATTACAAAATATCCTGAAAGTAAAAACTCTGCATTTGACAGCACAGGGATTGAAATAAAAAGAGCAAGGAAATAATATGACAGAGGAGTATTGATTTGTTTAAAAAATTCAATTTTAAATTTGAATTTTTCGATTCCAGCTATAAAGAGAATAACAATAATTCCAATTATGATATAAATTACCATTCTGGAAAAAGATTGTAGATTAAATAAACCAAAGTTTTTTGTAACACCAGTTTTGTCAAATTGAAGAATACCCGGCATCCCAAATAAAGATAAAAGTAAGAGTCCTCTTAACAAGCCAAGTTTTGATATGACATTTTCTACATGCATTAGGAGCGAAATGTTCTTGCAAAATAAATACTTTCTATGAAAAATAATATCCCATAAAGAATAGATACATTATAAAGGATTTCTGGATTTAAGCGAGTCCATACTATGCAGATATAAAAAACTGGTGTGTCCACTATCGATTGAATACATTTTTTTAAGATAGATGAACTAGGTTTATGTTCTTCGCCTGCTGCCCGTTTCATTGATGATGTCAGAAGAGAAAAACTACGGCCGAAAATTAAAATAAATGTGAGTTGACTTACCTTAAGTATGGAAAAATGAGGAGTTATTAAAAACGCAATACTTATAGGCAGTAGAACGATTAGTAATAAATCAATGGAAAGATCAATCCATTGCCCTAAAAGAGATGTATTTTTACTAGCCCGAGCTAACTGGCCATCTGCACAATCCATTGTATACACCATTAATAGTAAAAAGGTGAGAGTAACGGAAGATGAAAATCCAATAGGTATAGTTGCGAATTGCACCATACTATATAATCCCAAAATACCTCCAAGAAGTGTCATTCCATTGGGGGAGAGTCCTAGTTTAAGACCCAGGAATGCACAAATTCCTGCGATGGGCTGAAATATAAACCACGTAGGAGGAAAACTTGCCACTGCGAATTCTCTATTTAGAAAAGAGCTTAAAGTTATATTTGATTTTTTGGTCATAATTGATATGGTTTCCAATGAGACAAATCCCTATTGATTAGTACTTCAGTGTATTGAATATCTTTTTCAAAATGGGGGAATAAACGCTGCATTTGATCTAATGATAAATAATCCTGTGATTTTAGATTTAAGTTAAGCAACTTTTCCCGCAAACGAGTTCTAAGTTTTTTTGGTAAAATTTTTTTAATGATTTTTTTCAATATATGAGGGCGAATTAATATTTGGTGTAGAAATTGAAAACGGGGCATACCAGATTTATTATATTTTGTACCAAAGTCAAAATTGTGGGATGAATTCACACCTAAAAATTCACAAATAGATTTCAGAGTATATTCTGGCTCATTCAAAAAGTCTTCATAAATTAAACAAAGAATCTGTTCTTGATTAAATAAAGAGAAATATCGCTGTAATTGTTTACCATAAAGCCCCATAGAACGGTAATGCCAAATTTCAGCCCATCCGTTATTTTTTCGTTCTTCATCTAAATTGAATGCTGTTTGAAAATCCTTAATCATTTCTCTGTTATCTCGGCGTAAATGTAAAAAAGCAGAATAGGCTCGTTGAACGGGATTCCTTAAACAAATAATAAGTTTAACATGCGGAATATGCTGAAAGATATTTTTTGGGGCTATTGGAGAATAGAGGTATAGAGGGGATACTTCTCCCATAACGTTTTGGCTCTTGGCAGAAAAATAAGATAGATATTCTTCTTTTTTAGTGATGGAAGTACGATGAATACCCTCCATATCACCAGGACCCGAAAAATTGATTTTTTGATCCTTCAAGGCAAAATAATTCATTTCTTTTTGGACACTCATAAATATTTCAGGGTGGGAATTCAATTGATGATATAGAGCTGTTGTACCTGCTTTTGCTGCACCTATAATTAAAAAATCAGGCCATTTTACCTTAGCCATTTTCGGATACCTCCACTTTTTTACAAAAAGATTTGTATCGATTTATTAGGGTTATACAAGTAGCTGTTTTCCAAATAACGACAGCGATTAGTACATTAAGGGTTGCGCCATAAAGACCATATTCGGATATCAGAAAAGTACCACAAACAAGTTTAATAATAACAACTATAAATAAGATATTCTGGAAATCTTTGGCATGATTCATCATTTGTAAACATAATCCCGCCGATCCTGTGGCAGCATGAAAAAATTGAGCTGCCGCTAAGATAAGAAAAGGTGTTGCAGCATTGTTAAATTCTGATCCAAAATAATTTAGTATTAAAGGATGGGAAATCCATAACCCGACAAATATTGGTAGGGATGTTAATGTCCCAGTAAAACAAGAGAAAAAAAATAGTTTTTTCAATCTCTGAGTGGATTTAGAAAAAAAAGCATCTGAAATACGAGGACCCAAAACACTGTTTATTCCCAGTATGGGTAAACTTACAATCAATGCTACCCGCATAATTAAATTAAAAATTCCTACATCAACTTCAGTAAGGAAATAGGCTACTAATAACACATCCATCCAATTCAATAGAAAAAAAGCTATATTGGAGAGAGCAAAGGGTATCCCAGATTTAAATAAATTATCATTAGTAGGTTGAATGGAAACACCTCGTGGAAATTGGTGAAATAATAATCCAATGCCTAGTATAGCTGTTAATACTATACCGGCAGCAAATGCATTAATTGGAGACAAAAATGACGTTTCACTGAAAAGAACTCTTATACCAATAATTAAAAAAGTGAAAGAAAAGAAATGGAGTAAAAAATGTTGGATAAATGCAAATGAATAATAAGAATTAAATCCTCTATGGATACCAGCAGATAAAAATAAAAAATTAAAGGGGATTAAAAGAATTGCACTGTACTTAAATGGTATTACTAAGGAAGGATTATGAAAAAAAATGGTTGCGACCCAGGGACTAATTATTAGCCAAATAATAATTAGCCCTGATGTTATCTTTAATGATAAAATAGCGATAGAATTCACAATGAACCATTGTTTATTTAGAGACGATTTATACTTTGGTATTAACTGTACAGCTAATACATCCAATCCCCAACGAGACAAAAAGGATAATATGTTTATAGATGTGAACCAAATTGTGAATATCCCAGCAACAAGGGCACCAAATTTGTAAGTCAAAGTCAATTGAAATAAGTAACTGAACCCTTTACCAGCTAAAATGATAATTGTAGTTCCACTGATCCCTTTCAAAAATGCATATCGAGACTGAAAAATAGTATGATTGTTCTTAAAATATCTAAAACTCAAGTTGATGGATAATCTTTATACAAAATGAAAGGTATTGCTATAGCAAACCCTAAAAATACAGCGATACTTAATATCATTAGTTTTCTGGGTTTAGATACTTTAACAGCAGGAGTTGCTTTATCAAGGATGTTGATTAAGATTTTCTCCTTTTGCTCATCGATACGAGCAATTTCATATTGTTGTCGAAATGTTAAGTAAACAGTTTGGTTTTCTTCTAGTTCCCGCTGCAGAACAAGCCGCTGCATTGATAATTCCGGTGTATCCAGACTTTGGGGATATTTATTTTGGAAAAGAACTAGTTGTTTTTCAGCCTTTGCAAGGGAAATAGAAGATTGGTCTAATTGATTTTCAATGAATTCTCTATTTTTAAATGCATTGGTTCGTTGGACTTTGGAAACAAAACGAATAACAAAATCAGAAATAAAATTAGCAATATCGGCTGCTAATTGTGGCTCTTCCATATCAACATCAATCGTTATAAGACCTGAACCAGATTCAGATACATGAATACGATCCTCTAATTCTTTGACTGCTCTATAGATATATTCGTCTTCCTTTGAAGAACTAACATTCCCCTTGGGAAATAAACCTCGAATCCAATTCAAGGGATTGAAAGATTCTATATTTATTTTCCAATAAACGATTAAGTTTTGTGGGAGATTATCAATTTGTATCTCCCAATTTTGAAGTACAATATCTTTTTTTATCCTGTTGCTTCCAACAATATCAGGAATATTGTAATTTGGGGCTGCGGACATCCCAGCTAGGCCAAATGACTCTGCTAAAGTAGAAAGATTAGTACCCATGACAGACTTAGATTGGGATAAATCTCCTGCAGGATACATGGTAATAGTGGATGTATAAAGTGGTGTTTTGATAAGGATATAACCCATCGCAATAACCCCAAATATGAAAGAGGAAATTATGATTGTATTCTTTTTTGTCCACAATAATTTAACAATTTGAATCAAATCAATATCACCATTACGAGCTTGGAGTTGGTTATTCGTATTTATAAGTCCATATTTTTTAAATTCTGCGATACGATTTCTTAATGTTTTTTCAGTTAATCCATACCGTTGGGCAATTGCAGCACGTTGTACAGGGTCTTCTAATATTTCAGGATAGGAATTGATAATATCAAGTATTTTTTGTTCGTGTTGGGTCAGTTTCATCTCACTGTCCAATTGCATTTTGAATAACTACAATTAGGGCAGCCACTTGGCCAAGAGTTGCCAGTGTATCTTTAAGAATAATCCATTTATTATATTCCATTTTATCTGCGATGAAAATTGTATCCCCGTTTTCTAAAATGACATCTTTTTTTGCAGGTAGTCTTTGTCCAGTACCAGCCTTAATTATAAAAGTATTTCTGGTGGATGTTTTTGTTTTACCTCCTGCCAACAAAATGTAATCATTCACAAGTTTACCATCATAAAAAGGGTAACGTCCTGGTTTAACAACTCCGCCCAAGACTTCAATATATTTATAATCCTCAGGTATAAATATGTTATCTTTGTTTACCAAAATGAAATTCAATAGGGTTTCCATTTGAGTTCTAGAGTTGGATTCAATCGATCCTCTTTTTGTCAGTGCTCTGGCTTTAATGTATGCACGCTCCGATGGGGAACGATTTTCTTCTGGAATCAGGAGAATACGTATTCTTTCACGATCAGGGATAACTTCAATGGATTTATTATTGATTCTTATTTTGGTTGGGTCAGCTTTATTTGTAAATCCACCAGCTCTGTTAAGTACATTATTTAGAGTTGTTCCTTCTTCAATTGAATAAACACCAGGGAAATGAATTTCGCCGTTGATATAGACTATATCCTGACGTTTATAATCCTTTTCGTAACGTACCATAATATGATCTTCCGGCTCAATTTTAATGGTTTTAGAATTTTTATATTCTATGAAAAAAGTATATTTTTCAGTGAATGTTTTGAATCGTGTTATTTCAATTTTAGTCGGATCTGCATCGGGTCTAAGTCCCCCAGCTAATTTGATAAACTCATATAATGATTCGTCATCAACATATTCATATTCACCTGGAATTTTTATACCCCCAAAAATGTTTATCATATGCTGTTTTACAGGGATAATAAGTATATCGCCTTGATGAATAAATGGGTTGTACTTATCTTCTCCTGTTGAACCAAATTTAACTAAATCAATTTTCAGGGAATCACCATTACGAACAATTGTTATATTCCTATGGGATAAATCCAGGTATTTCATTTCACCAGAATCTTCTTGGTCGCTCTTTGATTCATCTTTCAAATCAATCTTTTCTAAGTGTTTATCCATAATTATTTCATAGATATCAGATACGCGAGAAACAGGCGTTGCCGTATAAAGACCTGGTTTACGTAAATGGCCAATAACCTTGATTTTAAATTCCCTAATTTGAGATAATGTGATATGAATATTAGCTGTCTGATTCCAATTATCTATCGCAGCAGTCATGGCTGTGATAGCCTCATTTAGGGAAAGGTTAAATACATTGATCACGCCTACTGACGGAATGAGAATTTCTCCTGATGGAGATACTACCAACTTGAAGGTAGATACTTCTGAACTAGAAATAATATTGACTTGGAATTGATCGCCCGGGCCAACAATGTATTGATTTTTGTCTATAGGTGTATCCATTAAGTGGGTATTTATAGACTGGGTTTCACGATTTATTACAGATTGATTTATAGGAAAAACTGATGTCGCTTTATTGGATGCTCGAAGAGCATTAATGTCTAGGGTTTGCGCTGAAACTGATACACAAAAAACCCAAAGGATGTATATTTTTTTCATTATTTCTAGATATGATTTAATAGAGACTTGTGCAATATAATATGATCAACTATCGATAGAACGAATGTTTTATTATACTTTTTTATTAAACTGGGCACAGTTTTTTTCGATAGAAATCCTTTTTTATTTCCCTTTAAATTATCTCAACAAGTGATCATTTACAATTAATATTTAGCCCGGGCACCTGCCCCTATGCTTTATCTTCTAATCTTTTTGGAAAAGAAAATAGAAAAGAAATAAATTTGATCCCTAAATTTAAATGTCACGAAATGATATCAATTAGATTAATTCGAAAAAAGCCTGATACTGTAGCAGAGCAAATTTCTCTTAAGTTAAGCAATTTTGATTTGAATCAAATTCTGATTTTAGATGAAAAATGCAGGTCACTGAAAACGGAAGCTAATGATTTACGTTCAGAAAGGAATAGTGCATCAGAAGCTATAGGTCTATCTAAAAAGTCTGGTAAAGATGCTTCAGAAGCGATAAATAATACTAGGAAGCTTGGAGAACAGTTGAAAAAAGTAGAATCAGTTCTGCATGAAATTGAATCTGATTTAGAAGGGAAACTATTACAATTACCAAATTTACCTCATAATAGCGTTCCAAAAGGAATTGATGAGTCCCAAAATGTTGTTGTTAGAACTTTTGGAAAGAAACCAGAATTTACCTTCAAAATAAAAACACATTTAGAATTGAATGAGGATTTACAATTGTTTGATTTTAAACGCAGTGCAAAACTTTCAGGAAGTGGATTTCCAATGTATACTGGTAATGGTGCAAAATTAGAAAGGGCTCTTATAAATAGTATGTTAGATCATCACAAGACTAATTATGGATCTAATGAAATATTTCCTCCTGTCTTAATGCTTCGTGAATCAATGATGACAACGGGTCAATTACCAAAATTTGAAGAAGATATGTACCATACAGAAAAAGATAATTTATATTTAGCACCAACAGCAGAAGTACCTGTCACTAATGTACACAGAGATGAAATTATAGATGAGAAAGATTTGCCTATAGACTATGTTGCTTATTCACCATGCTTTAGAAGGGAATCTGGTTCATATGGTAAAGATACACGGGGGTTGCTCAGAGTTCATCAATTTAATAAAGTTGAACTGGTAAAGTTCACAATGCCTGAAACTTCTTATGATGAATTAGAGAACTTGACAAGGCAGGCCGAGTCGGTGTTAAAAAAGTTAGGGCTTCATTACCGCGTAATTGAACTCTGTGCAGGAGATTTAAGTTTTGCAGCAGCAAAATGCTATGATCTTGAAATTTGGGCACCAGGTGAACAGAAATGGTTAGAAGTTTCATCTTGCAGTAATTTTGAAACATTCCAGGCTCGGCGAGGAAATATTCGATTTCGAAAAGAATCAGATCAAAAAGTTGGATTTCTCCATACATTAAATGGATCAGGTTTAGCAACACCTAGGCTCATGGTGGCTTTAATTGAGACATATCAAACGGAAGATGGTCAAATACAATTTCCGGAAGAAGTTGAAGAATTTCTAGGAATTCAGGAGATAATCTGATTGCATTATCTTTGGATTTTATTCCAGACTGCAATATGGACCACGATTCTAGGATTAACAGGCATTCTTATTTCTTTTTTTGAACCTAAAAAGGGTAAAACCTTAGGTCTTTTTGCAAATCTTTGGGCTAAACTTATTTTATTTTTTGGTGGAATTACCTATTCTGTTAAGGGTTTAGAAAACCTTAGACCAGATGGTACGTATATTTTTGCAGGTAACCATGCATCAGGATTTGACATATTACTAGCTTTTGCAGGCTTACCTTACTGGTTAGTATCAATTTCCAAAATTGAATTAAAATCAGTGCCTATTTTAGGATGGGTTATGAAGACAGCAGGACATATTTTTGTTGATAGAAGCCACCATGAGAAAGCGATAGAATCATTAGAGAATGCTAAAAGATCTCTCCGAGAAATACCTAGGTCAGTTTTGTTGTTTCCTGAAGGGACTAGGACAAAAGATGGAAAATTACATCCGTTTAAGCGTGGTGGACTTTTAGTTGGAATTGAAACAGGAATTCCTATTGTGCCGATTGCTTTTGTTAAAACATTTGAAATGTTGGAAAAAACTTCCTGGAATCTCAATAATCAACCAATCGAAATGAGAATTGGCTGCCCGATACCTCCGGGGGAATATAATTTTGAATCACGTCGTGAATTAGCACATTATGTGCAGAGTGAAGTCCAAAAACTCTTAGATCAATCATAATTATTTATAACATATAGATTTATACTATTTCATGATATTTAATTATATTAAACTCCTTTCTATTTTCATTTAAGAATATTCTTTAATTTTAATTTATTAATAATGATGATTTTACTCTTTTTACGGCTCTCAATTTCATATCCGAATTTTACCAAATAACAATGAATATTTGTATCCCCATCCTTTATTATTTAGTCCCCAAATGTTATATCTTATTTCTTTTCTATCTTGAATTTCTCAAAAAAATTGGAGTAGAATTGGATTTGTGAAATGCCAAAATAAAATTAATGGTGAGAAATGGTTCCCACCCTTGACTATTAGAAATATAAATGTGGTGTAAGCTTTGTTATTGGATTTATCCGAACTCAAGAATCGAGTAAATACATGGAAAAAAGATAACAATAATATAGTATTTACTAACGGCTGTTTTGACCTATTACACCAGGGTCATATTGATCTACTTAAATATGCTTCTTCTATCGGAGATAGATTAATAATAGGAATAAACTCTGATGAATCTGTATCAAATTTGAAAGGTTTAGATCGACCTATTGAATCAGAAATGATTCGCATAAATAATATCTTAGAACTTGGATTGATTTCAGCAATCACTGTATTTAATGAAGAAACTCCGATAGATATAATTAAAGCAATTAAACCTAATTTTTTAGTTAAAGGCGGCGATTATTCTCCAGAAGATATCGCTGGATATAATGAATTATTGAGTTGGGGAGGGATGGTGAAAATTTTTCCGCTTAAACAAGGATTTAGCACAACAGAAAAAATAATAAAAATGAAGCGAGAAGGTCTTGTATAAAAGAAGTATTCTAGTATAACTTTACATTTACTATATCGTCTAAATCCCTTTGATAAATAACTTTAGAGCAATTTTACCCTTTTGGGTGTGGGCAGGATTTGCATCTTTGACAGCGGTTTCCGCTTCATCAACAGAATCTGCAGTATCTTCCTTGCCAACAGCAATCTCCGATAGTACCACCAGAATTGATGAAACCAGGAACAGGTTCCCAGAAATTCTTAGAGATGCTAAACTCCTCATGTCTGAAACTATTATTTCTGATTTTAATAAAGATACATTAGAAGTAGCTTTTTTATTGAGTCGTATTTTTGAGTTACTGATGGAAGCAGACCAAATTGGTGAAATGAACTTGGAAGATAAGGAAGAGTTTGATCGATTCAATCGTACTTTTACCGATCTTTATCGTCATAACTTGGAAACGGTGCAAAATATGAATACACCTGTTGTGGCAGATAAAATTCGTCATGATATTTCAGAAATAGTCGAAATTGAAATGGGTGAAACTAAATTCATTGTTGTTGATGACAGGGATGGTGGTATTCCATTAGTAAGAAATAAACAAGTTGATCAATTTATTCACTATTTTCAGACCAAAGGACGAAAACAATTTGATATTTGGCTTAAACGCTATGTTCAATACAAAGATTTGATCTTGCCAATTCTAAAAGAACATGAAATGCCCGAAGAGTTTATTTATCTGGCTATGATTGAATCCGGACTAAACCCCAAAGCATACAGTAGGGCTAACGCTTCAGGTATGTGGCAGTTTATCTATGCCACAGGGAAACGATATGGATTATCAAGGGATTGGTATCGAGATGAGAGAAGAGACCCTGTAAAAGCAACACACGCAGCTTGTAAATATCTAAAAGATTTAAATAATTTATTTGATAATTGGTATTTAACCCTTGCAGCTTATAATTGTGGCGAAGGACGAGTATTAAGGGCATCCAAGCTACATCAGACATATGATTTTTGGCAGCTCCAATCTTTGCCAAGAGAAACTCGAAATTATGTTCCTTATTTCCTTTCTGCAGCTATCATTGCTAAGGCACCAGAAGCATATGGTTTTGTAATTCCTGAAGCAGAACCCTTTCAATATGAGGAAGTTATTCTAAAAAAAAGTGCAGATATTGCGGTCTTAGCAAGAGTCGCAGGTATAAAAGCAAAAATGCTGAGGGATTATAATCCTGAGCTACGTCAGTCAGCTACCCCTACAGATGGGCCCTACAAATTGAAATTGCCAGTTGGGAAGAAAGAAGATTTTGTAACAGCCTGGAATGCTATTCCTGAAGATGAACGATTTGCACCACAGTTTGTAATCCATCGGGTAAGGTATGGTGAAAGTCTCTGGACAATTAGTAAAAAATATGGTGTATCCATCCATGACCTGGCTGCAGTAAATAAAATACGAAATCGGAATAAAGTTCGGGTTGGACAAAAATTAAAAGTACCTTTAAAGGGTGGGCAAATATGGGGCACTGGGGAAAATGGTGGACCACCTGGGCACTCCAAGCGTATTTATAAAGTGAAGCGAGGTGATACTCTAGGGCAAATTGCTGAAGATTTTGGAACTGTAACCAGTAAGATTCGTCGCTGGAATAATATGAAATACGGTTCTCATTTAATCCATCCGGGTCAAAAATTAGTAATCTGGGTGAAGGGAGGATAAAACTTTATCAGGCGGTATTTCGCCGGGAGATTAACAATGACAAAACAAGAAATTGTAGATATAGTTTCAGAAGCAACGGGGCTAACAAAGGTAGAAACTGAAACAGTCATGAATGGTATCATGGGAACAATTATTAATTCTCTAGCAAATGATGAACGAGTAGAATTAAGAGGATTCGGTACTTTTGGTATCAAACATCGTATGCCGAAGAAAGCTAGAAATCCTGGAACTGGAGAACCAGTTTATTTACCAGAACGTTATGTTCCTACCTTTAAACCAAGTAAGTTAATGCGATCTCGTGTAAATGAACTCATTAATAAATAAACGGAAACAAAATGCCAAGCGGTAAAAAGAGAAAGAAAAAAAAGATGAACACGCACAAACGTAAAAAAAGACTTCGTGCAAATCGTCATAAGAAAAAGAAATAAATTTTAAGCCTTTCAAAGTTTTCGTAAGGCTTTTTCATTCAATTAGTTAGCATAGGCAGAAAAAAAGTAATGCCTGAATCTCAGACCCAATTTACTGTCTCACAACTAAATACACAGATTCGCCAGTCATTGGAAAGCTCTCTTTCTAATATTTGGGTTAGAGGGGAAATATCAAATTTCCACCACCATCCTGCATCAGGTCATATGTATTTCACTTTAAAAGATGATAAGAGTGAATTGCATTGCACCATGTTTCGAGGGAATAATCAATTTTTAAATTTCAAACCAAATGGTGGTATGGAAGTGCGAGTAAATGGTATGGTGACTTTATATGAAAAAAGAGGGCAGGTTCAGGTAAAAGTATTAAACATGGAGCCTGCGGGTATCGGTGATTTATTCAAAGCATTTGAATTACTAAAAGGGACTCTTGCTAAAGAAGGATTATTTAATACTGAATATAAGAAACCAATCCAAACTTACCCTAAATGTATAGGGCTAATTACTTCCGCTTCCAGTGCCGCATTTAAAGATATCATACAGATATTAGAACGCAGAGCACCTCATGTACGTATAATTATTCGTTCCACAAAGGTACAGGGCAATGGGGCTGCGAATGATATTGCGATTGCTATTGATGAATTCAACAAATATGGGCAAGTTGATACCTTGATTGTTGGAAGAGGAGGTGGCTCTCTAGAAGATCTGTGGGCATTTAATGAAGAGATTGTTGCAAGAAAAATTTTTGAATCTAAAATTCCAATTATTTCAGCAGTGGGACATGAAACGGATTTTACAATCTCGGATCTTGTAGCTGATATTCGCGCGCCCACTCCTTCAGCTGCTGCAGAGCTTGTAAGTATTTCTTCGAATGATATTTTGGCATATTGTTTAGAATTGAAAAATACAATCAGTAAAAATTTGCAAGGGAAAATGGATCAATACTTTTTAAGAATGGATCATTTAATAGATCGAGTTTTACTGCAGCAACCTCAAAAAATTATTGTACGTCAGATTGAAAAATTGAATCAATTCAGATCACGGTTGATTCATAGCAAACAAGTACATCTAACCCAAACTAAAGATAGTTTAACTTTTTTAAGGAAACAAATATCCGCTTTAGACCCAACCCAAGTTTTGGATCGCGGTTATACTATTGCTTTTGATTCGAGTAGAAATATTATTCGATCCGCAATTGATATAGAAATAGGTGATTCTTTTGAGCTAAAAACTAGTAGAGGATCATTCGGAGCGAAAAAAATAGATGATATTCATAAAACTGAAAACATGTAATTTTTATTATGACAAGAAAAAATAAACAATCTTCATTTGAAACTGCCCTAAAGCAGCTTGAAACAGTTGTAAAACAAATGGAATCTGGTGATGCAAGTCTTGAACAAAGCCTAGAATGGTTTGAAGAAGGAATGGACTTGATAAAATATTGTCAAGGTCAATTAAAAGATGCAGAGCAAACCGTTCAGGAATTGATCCAGAAAAGTACTGGTGATTTGGTAATCAAGGATACTGAGTGAAAGTCCCCAACACATTTGGTGTCTGGGGAAATACGGAGAAAGATTCCTTCTGGAATATCTTGCCTGACATTCTACACTGGGCAGATGATAATAATCTAGAAGCACACCTTACAAGACGAATCAAGAATAGCCAACGTTGTATTAATAAAAAACGTCCTTTAATCCAATCTAAAGATGATATGAGTGCTTTAGACTTTATGTTGGTTTTAGGTGGAGATGGGACATTTTTATCATTAGCTCGATCTATGGGAAATAAAAGTACACCAATACTCGGAATCCACTTAGGTGATTTAGGTTTTCTTGCAAAAGTAACGAGAAATGATCTTTTTTCGCGATTAAATCTTGTTCTAAAAGGTGAATTTATTATTGAAAAGAGAATGCTGGTTCAAGCTACCATCCGAAAAAATGGTGAGTTAATTCCTTATGTTGGTTTAAATGACTTTGTTTTAAGTAATGGAGAAAGCCATCGAATGCTTACAGCAACTGTTAAGGTGAATCAGCAATTAGTTTGCAATTACAAGGCAGATGGTTTAATCATTGCATCACCAACCGGTTCTACAGCTTATTCACTTTCGGCTGGTGGTCCCATTGTGACGCCTTCCGTAGACTCTTTAATTATTACACCAGCCTCAGCTCATTCACTTACTTCTCGTCCTCTGGTAGTGCCTGCCAATTCAAGCATAGTTTTATCATTCCCAGAAGTAAACGATTCTATTCTATTTACTGCAGATGGCCAAATACATGAGTTCCTAGATCCAAAATGTATTGTGGAGATTACAAAGTCTAACTTTAAGATCAATTTAATTGATTTTGATGATTGTGATTATTTCCAGACTCTTAGGACTAAAATGGGTTGGGGAAAAAGAGGGGAAACTAGTTAGTGATAACCATTCTATATAGGTAATATTCTGTAAATAACTAGGGTTAATATATCTGCTGATGCTGTCGTAGTATGCAATCATTCATAACTACAAGTAAACCTGCATCATTTGCTTTTTGGCCAGCATCTTTATGGATGACATGGTCTTGCATCCAAATTGCTTTTGCACCAATTGCAATCGCAGAATCCACAATAGATGGAACATATTCTGGACGTCGAAAAATATTTACTACGTCAATTTGTTCTGGTATACTATTAAGGTCAGGATAACAGTGCAGATCTGCAATCTCTTTTTGTCCTGGATTTACAGGAATAATTGAGTAGCCATTCTGTTTCATGTACATAGAGACATAATTGCTGGGCCTATCAGTTTTAGGTGACATACCAACAACCGCAATAGTTTTCATACCTAGAATCTTTCTTATAACCAAGGAATCATTCATCTATAAAAAATAATCCTTTACTAGATTTTATTCTTTTAATTTATTTTGTTCTGAATAAGTTTTTTAAAACATAACCAGCAATGTTTGGGTTTTCTCTTAAACGGCGAACAGAATAGTCAAACCAATCTGGTCCATAGGGTATATAAACCCGAACCTTGTATCCCGCAGATAAAAGATTCTCTAACCGCCCAGACATAGGAACTCCGTAAAGAACCTGAAATTCAAAAAGGTCTTTGGAAATATTTTCTGACTCGATCCATCTAAGAAGTCGATCAATCAAATCCTGATCATGAGTTGCATAAGCGGCAAAGGCTTTTTTAAAGGCCATAGTTTTAGCCATTTTCATAAAATTATTACTGATTTCATTCCTTTTTTGATAAGCTATGGATTCTGGTTCATGATAAATACCCTTACAAACCCTTAAATTAAAATATCCGTTTCCTAAATTTTCAATATCTTTCAAACTCCTGAACAGATAAGCTTGTAAAGCTATACCGACGTTGTGGTAAATTGTCCTACAATGTTTATAAATCTCAAAAGTTTGTTCTGTAAAATGTGAGCTCTCCATATCGATTCGGAGAAAGTTTTCATATTCTTTAGCTTTTCTAAGGATTGTTGTTGTGTTTACTAAAGCTTCTCCCAATGATATATCTAATCCTATGTGTGTAGGTTTAAATGAAATATTACAGTCTAAAGATTCTTGTGCAATACGGTCATAAAGTTGGCAATATTGACTTGTTATTTCCCTAGCCTCGTGCTTTTCAAAAATGTGCTCTCCTAAAATATCCACCGTGGCACTAAAACCTTTTTCATTCAGGGCTTTAATCTTGTTGATTGCTTCATTCTTATTCTCACCTGCAACATAAGGTTTTGCAAAGTGCTTAGCAAACCACCGTGGTAAAAACGGTAGTGTTGAAGTAATAAAAGAGTTGAAAAATGACATTTAAAAAATTAGAAGAATAATAGGAGACGTACCAACCTCAAAACTTGATTAATTATTCTACTTATTAATGACAATTAGTTTGACTCGTCAAATTTCTACGGAGTAAATTTCATGTCTAAATATTTTTCAAATTTAAAGTTTATGTATCGAGATTTTGGAACAGTTTTTTTTACCAGTATAGTTGCTGTCATCTTTGTGATTGTTCCTCTGGTAATAGCCTGGCTGGTCGCTCCTAAAAATAAGACAAAAGAAAAATTGGAGACATATGAATGTGGTAAGGTTGTTGAGGGCTCAGCATGGCTGCAATTCAACATCCGATTTTATGTTATTGCCCTAATTTTTCTTATTTTTGATGTTGAAGTAGTTTTTCTTTTCCCATGGGCAGTTGTTTTTAAAGAGTTAGGTCTTCTTGCACTAATTGAAATGGGAATATTCTTGTTAATATTAGTTGTCGGCCTAGCATATGTATGGGTTAAATCAGATTTAGACTGGGTAAAAAGAAGGGTCCGTTATGGTACAGGTAGATATTCAAAAATTGCCATTGAAGAGGGGAATTAAATGGGCTTATTAACGCATAAATTTAAAGAAGATAATGTCATCGTTGAGAAGCTTGAGAAGTTAATGAATTGGAGCCGTAGTACCAGTCCGTGGTTCTTTCAATTTGGTACTGCATGTTGTGCAATTGAAATGATGGCTGCTGCGGCACCAAGACATGACATAAAAAGAATAGGTTTTATACCCCGGTCATCTCCAAGGCAGGCAGACGTGATGATCGTAGCAGGTACTGTAACGATGAAAATGGCAATTCGTGTTAAAAAATTATATGAACAAATGGCTGATCCAAAATATGTTGTTGCTATGGGTTCATGTGCTACAAGTGGTGGCCCATATTGGCAGCACGGTTACCATGTATTAAAAGGTGTTGATATTGTCATACCAGTAGATGTATATGTTCCAGGTTGTCCTCCCAGGCCAGAATCACTGATAGAAGGACTATTAAAGCTAGAGGAACAGATACTTGATGATCGTCCATTGACTCGTAAAATGGTATGAGCACAGATCAAGAAAAACTTATTGCTGAATATGTTCAGAAGGGTCTCGCTGGAGATATGGATTCAATTAATGCTATTGAAGACCGTGCTCTAAGAGGGAAAGTAAAATCTGCTTTGGTAAAGGCCAAGCGTGCTGGTAAAAATGCTAAAATTTCAAAAGATGGCCCGAAAAATGATGGTAGTGTAAAGATACAGGAGAAATCATCAGAAGAAAATATCAATAAAAAAATACAAAGTATGCTTGCTGATAAATTTCCGGATGCTCTCCAAGAAAGACAAGAAGATGGTTTTATCTCTATTAAGCCCGATCAATGGCTTGACATTGCTAAATGGCTCAAATCAGACCCATCTCTACTATTTGATTCTTTACAGTGCCAGACAGGTGTAGATATTGGTGATGATTTGCTTGATTCAAGATATAATCTTCACTCGATGGAATTAGATCATTATACAGAAATTAGAATAGCAGTTCCTCGATCTAATCCCAAGGTACCATCTGTAGAAAGAATATGGAGAATTGCTGATTGGTTTGAAAGAGAAACATACGATATGTTTGGAATTGAGTATACCGGTCACAGAGACCTCAGAAGAATACTTTTACCTGATGATTGGGAAGGCTGGCCGTTGAGAAAAGATTATGAGGTGCAGGAAACATATCACGGTATAGTGGTGCCGAAATTGAAGGAAGGATGGGAGTAGTACACGGCGAAGAAATGGTCCTAAATATTGGACCACAGCATCCTGCTACTCATGGTGTCTTACGTCTACAAGTGAGAACAGATGGTGAGGTTGTATCTCAAATAACGCCCTATATGGGTTATTTGCATAGGTGTTTTGAGAAACATTCTGAAAATGTTACCTATGATCAAGTAATACCATTTACCGACCGTTGTGATTATTTATCTTCTATGTCAATGAATTTTGGATATGTTGTGGCAATGGAAAGGCTCATGGAAATTAAAGTGAATAACAGAGTTGAGCATATCAGAGTCATCATGGCAGAATTGCAACGAATCGCTAGTCATTTATTATGTACCGGTGTTTTCGGCTTAGATTTAGGGGCGTTCACTCCTTTTTTATGGGCATTGAGGGATAGAGAAAGAATATTAGATTTATTCGAGTTAACATGCGGTGCACGATTACTTTATAACTATATGTGGGTTGGTGGTCTAAGTCATGACATCCCTGTAGGTTTCGTTGAATCAACATTTGAATTTCTAGATTATTTTGAACCTAAAATCGACGAGTTAGAAAATATACTTGCCCACAATAAAATCCTTGTAGAGCGTTCTGCTGATATTGGAGTAATGCCAAAAGAAGTGGCAATAAGTTATGGAGTCACTGGTCCCAACTTAAGAGCATCAGGAGTAAAATGGGATTTAAGGAAAAATGATCCTTATTCTATATATGATAGATTTGAATTTGAGATTCCTGTAGGCGAAGGAAAAAAAGGAACTATTGGAGATTGCTGGGATAGATTTTATGTAAGAATCCTTGAAATTAGAGAGAGTGTCAAAATAATAAGACAAGCATTGGCCAGTATGCCTAAAGATGGTGATGTTCATCAATCTTTACCAAAAAAGATACGTCCTCCCAAAGGATCAGTCTATGCCAGGACGGAAACGCCAAGAGGCGATTTAGGTTACTATATTGAGAGCGATGGTAGTCCGATTCCATATAGGGTCAAAATGCGTTCACCTGCATTTACAGCTCTTTCTGTGCTTGATGAAATTGGAGCAGGTTGGTTATTATCGGATGTACTTGCCATTTTAGGTAGTCTCGATATTGTTTTAGGAGAGATAGATAGGTGACAGTCGATTTCATTTTTGATCAGCTCAATCAATTATTCCCAGCAGTAGCTGGGAATGATCTTTTATTAATACTGGCTATGCTTCTCCCCGTTGCTGTATTATTAGGATTTATTACAGTTTATGGTTTTGGTGTTATTTATTCTGAAATAAAAGTATCTTCTTTTATACAGGATAAAACTGGCCCGATGGGACAAGGTCCTGGGCTTCATGCTGGCAAGTGGGGATTATTACAACCAGTAGCGGATGGGTTAAAATTATTTATCAAAGAAGATATAATTCCGGCAAGCGCTGATAGACCATTATTTATACTTGCACCTTTCCTGATTTTCATTGGTGCACTTACATCATTTATTGCTGTCCCATTTGGTGAAAAAATTATCATTACTGATATGAATATCGGTATATTTTATATAATTGGTGTTGGTAGTCTGGCAGTCATAGCCTTGATTCTTGCAGGATGGTCATCCAATAATAAATGGGCTTTATTTGGCGGAATGAGATCAGCAGCCCAGATAATCAGCTATGAAATTCCTGCTGGGATTTCTCTAGTAGTTGTTATCATGCTAGCTAGTTCACTAAATATGCAAGAAATCATTGCCTATCAAAAGGGTGGTATATTCAAATGGATAATCTTTGATAACCCATTTATGCCTATTGTTTTTGTCATTTTCTTTGTAAGCGTGCTTGCAGAAACAAATAGAACCCCTTTTGATTTGCCTGAGTCCGAGTCAGAATTAGTGGCTGGGTTTGTTACAGAGTATTCGGGTACTCGCTATGCAATCTTTTTTCTCAGTGAATATGCAAATATGTTTGTTGTAAGTGCAGTTGGTGCGACAGCATTTCTGGGCGGTTGGCAAAGCCCATTCCCAAATCTTCTTAATACTCCTGCTTGGAGCGTCTTTTGGATGATGAGTAAAACATTTTTTTTAATATTTGTTATGATATGGGTGCGATGGACGGTACCAAGACTAAGAGTAGATCAGCTAATGCATTTATGTTGGAAGGTTTTTATACCCATAGGCTTATTTAATATTTTCGCCGTTGCAATATGGACGGTAATCGTAGGATAAAATCATGATAAAATACTTTTCTGATATTTTCACCGCAGTTTCTACAATAGCTGGTGGAATGTTTATAACATTAAACCACTTGCTAAATGCAAGAAAAGGAATTGCGACATTACAATATCCTGAAGAAAAATGGCCGCGCCCAGAAAGAAATATAGGATTTGACCATGAAAGCTATAATGTTATTAGGTCAAGATTACATGTCGATATGGATGATTGTATTGGCTGTTTAAAATGCGAGCGCGTATGCCCGGTTGACTGTATAAAGATAGAAACAGTAAAGGCACCGGATAGAGGAGAAGATATAAAAGATGTTAAACATGTGGGTATTACAACAAATGGTACACGTAAAGCTATGGTTGTTACCCGCTTTGATATTGATATGACCGAATGCTGTTACTGTAATCTATGTACCTATCCATGCCCTGAAGAATGTATTTTTATGACTGGTGGCCCGAATGCTAAGAAGCATCCTATTGATTATGAATTCTCTGAAGGTGATCGAAGCGACCTAATTTATCGCTTTGCAAAACAAGGCACGAAAGAAGGTATGCAAAAATTATTAAATGAAGATAACAAAGCTGAGGCCTAGAACCATTGGCTGAAATTTTATTCTGGTTTATAGCATTATTGACGGTTATCTCTGCGTCAATGGTAGTACTTAATAATCAGTTACTTTATTCTGCCATCGCTCTTCTTTTTACTCTTTTTGGGATAGCTGGTCTTTACATTTATCTTTGGGCTGATTTCATAGCAGGGGTTCAGCTTTTAGTTTATATTGGTGGAATTAATGTGCTTATTATTTTTGGGATTATGCTCACAAATCGAATTTCTTCTATAAGGCTGTCTCAGACTAATGTTCAACAGGGGGTAGGTGGAGTAGTCTCACTTTGGTTGATGTTGCTCATAGGAATTGTAATATCAAAAACTCCTTGGTACCAGATAACATCTGCTGAGCCTTCTAGTACAGTCAGAGAAGTAGGCACATTGCTTATGACAAAATATCTCTTGCCATTCGAAGCGATATCAATACTTTTATTGGGGGCATTGATAGGAGCGGCACTTTTATCAAGGGAAGCGAATTAATGGACCAGCTTAATAATTATTTATATATTGCTGCAATTTTATTTTCTCTT
>MDTE01147477.1_pt1 | contig 20511 bp, 20 predicted proteins | sample 811231 | NCBI WGS metagenome assembly MDTE01 (sample SAMN05326651, study PRJNA326480) | marine metagenome | isolation source: seawater | place: Indian Ocean: Red Sea | collected 2010
ACGGATCGCCTGATGAGCGGGGTCGGCGCTTGAAGCGACAAACCGTGCAGCCGAGGCGTTAGGGACTGGTTGTCATTGGGCCTTGGTGGGCAGCTTGAATCAGTCCCTCGAGGGTGACACAATGGTGCCTGCATTGGCCCGAATGGGCTGCGTGCGACGATGGATGTCTTGAAGACCACGACTGTTGCTGGATTCTCCTGCCGTTGCGTGAAGGACACAAAGAATGGCCGTAAAATTGCTCGAAGGTCAGACCGTCGGCATTGACCTGGGAACCACGTACTCATCGATCGCTCAACTCGACGACGAGGGAAATCCTCATCTGATCTTGAATGTCGATGATAAAGACATCACGCCCTCGGTGGTTTTGCTGGGTGACAGTGAACGGGTCGTGGTTGGTCCCTCGTTTGCCCGTATCGCCGAGGAGACTCCGGATCGGATCGTCGAGGCAATCAAACGCGAGATGGGAAACAAGGACTTCCACGTGGTCTACCAGGACCGGAAGCTGACCCCCGAATTCGTTTCGGCTTTGATTCTCAAGAAGCTGAAGCAGGACGCCGAACAGCAGATCGGTCCGATTGCCAACGCGGTGATCACCGTGCCGTATTACTTCAACGACATCCGCCGCAAGGCCACCCAGGACGCGGGGCGCATTGCCGGATTGAACGTGATTGATATCGTCAACGAGCCCACAGCTGCCACGTTGGCTCATGCCTGGGAGAAGGGCGAACTGGGGCGAAGTGATCTCGAGCAGGTCGAGCGGACCATCCTGGTGTACGACCTCGGGGGCGGAACCTTCGACGTCACCGTCGTTCGTTACACGCCGACCAGTTTCAAGGTGCTCGCCACAGACGGAGACGTCATGCTGGGCGGTCTCGACTGGAGCCGGCGGCTGGTCGACCACGTGGCCGATGAATTTCAGAAACGGTTTGATCTGGATCCCCGCGAGGACGCCACCAGCCTGAGGCAATTGACGCAGGATTGTGAGGATGCCAAGCGACGTCTCTCCGAGAGTGCGCAGGTGCCGATCGAGGTCTATTACAAGGGCAACACGATGACCGTTTCGGTCAGCCGTGGTGAGTTTGAACGTCTGACAAGTGACCTGCTGGAACGGACCAAGACGACCACGGTGCTGGTTCTCGAACAGGCCGGTGTCGGGCCCGGTGAACTCGATGAGCTGGTTCTCGTTGGCGGTTCGACCCACATGCCGGTCGTTGAACAGATGCTCGCCGACATCTGCCAGCAGTCGCCGAACCGGGATGTGCATCCCGAGCAGGCGGTTGGGCATGGGGCGGCGATCCACGCGGCGATCCTGGAAGCCCGCGCCACCGGTGGCGAAACCCGGATGGGCAAAGCGATCATCAATCGCCTCCGAAGCGTCTCGACTGCCGACGTCAATTCTCACTCGTTGGGCACCAAGGTCGGTCCGAGGGATGCCAAAAAGAACCACATCATGATCGGGCGAAATACCGAATTGCCCTTCAACGTCACCCAGAGATTCTCGACCAACGTGGAAAACCAGCAACGGATCCACGTGACGGTGCTGGAAGGGGAAGTCGAAGACCCGGACGCCTGTGCGACGATCGGGGATTTCTATATCACCAACCTGCCTGCCGACCTCCCCAAGGGGGCGCCGGTCGAGGTGACTTACGCCTACGACGCGTCGGGGCGAATCAACTGCACCGCACGAGAATTGACCGGCAACAATGAAGCCTCGATCGAGATCGTTCGAGGGTCGGGACTGGATACCGAAGGTGTCAATTCGTTCGAGACCCTGGCCGAGAAGTACCTGGTTGAGTAGCCGGGGCCGGGCGAGGTCGTGTCCCGGTTCGAAAACACGCTCCACGAGGGGCGGTGCTGGTGGGAGGAAGGCAAGCCGTGCCGTTGGATGTCTACAAGGACTGGTTGGGAATCCCGGAGGACATCCCCCGGCCGCCGGACCACTACGCGTTATTGCGGCTGGTGCGGTTTGAGGACGATGTCCAGAAGGTTCGTGGCCACTACAAGAAGCTCAACGAGCACGTTCGCAAGTACGCGACGGGGACCTACCAGGTCGAGTCGCAGGAGTTGCTCAACGATCTTGCCAAGGCCATGTTGTGCCTGACTGATCCGGAGCGAAAACACGATTACGACGAGGGGTTGGGACGGGAATTCGACGAGAACGATGAACTGGTCCGCCCCACGATTGCTCAAACCCTGGTCCGCAGTGGTGGACTCAGTCGTGATCAGATGGATGAGGCGAAGGACTTTGCCGAGCGGCGTGGATTGTCGTTGCGGGATGCCGTTGTCCAGATGAAATTGGTGGATGCCGAGACGGCCGCCGAGGCCCTGGCGATAGAACTGGGGCTTCCGTATGTCGATCTCGAGCAACTGACCCCCGACGATTCGATTCTTGCCAAGATTCCTCGCAACGTCGCCCGTCGCAATACGATCCTTCCGTTGTTTGTGGACGATGACGTGTTGCTGGTTGCGTGTGTCGACGAGCCCACTCACGATCTCGAGGATGAATTGCGGTTGCGGGTCGGCGTGCCGATGCGTCGGTTGATTGCCAGTCCGCTGTCGGTCAACCAGGGCATCGCCCGATTTTATTCGGAAATTGAAGCCGCAGGAGAGGCGGGACCGGAAGTTGACAGCGCCGATTCGGCGAAAACCAAGAAACCCAAGAAGAAACCGAAAAAGCGGAAAGGTCCGCCGAAGCCAGGCAGTCCCGAGGCCAAGGAAGCTCAGCAAAAACGTCGTCAGATCGGGACGATCCTGTTGTGCTGGAGCGTGATTCTTCCGGTGGTACTTGATCAGGCGCTACTGCCCGATTCGGTCAAGTTCTTCGACGTTTTCGGCTTCTGCTACAGTTTGTTTCTTTCGCCGGTTTTGTTTTTCCTGGTCTTCAATAGTTACTTCCGGCGAAAGTAGTTGGTGCCGGATCACCCGTCGTGGCTGGCGGTGTTGCTCCAGATTGCCCAGTAGATCCGCTTGCCGTTCACCTGGTGATATCGGTCGACCAGTGGCCCGATGTAGTGTTCGTCCCACGGTTGTTCGAGCGCCAGTCGGTGAACGTCTCCGGCCCGGAAACGTTTGAGATTGCCTCCCAGGTCGGGATAGAACTCGTCGGCAACCTCGTCGCGCGTCTTCCTGGGGTTGTAGTGAGCGACGTAAATGGTTGATTCGACCTGGTCACCCCCGCGATGGATGGTCAACACGTCGTACTTCAATACGAAGGCGTAGTTGTACAGGCCATCGTTGGCCAGGAACTTGCCCGGCATTTCCACCAACCGGCCGGTGACTTCGAAGCGGCCGGCTGTCCGGATTGGTCCGTCCGGTGTGGTGTCCTCGGGCGCCGTTTTGCTGACGTCTTGTGTGGATGCTGGTCGCAAGGCGGTCGCCACTCCCACGGCGACCAAAGCGATCAGCATCATCGCGCCAAGAATCCAGCGGGCGCTCGAATTGACGGTGTTTGTGGACTGAGTGTCGGGGGCCGGTTCTGGCAATGGACTCTGAGACATTGGGTGGATAGTTTTCTAGCGAGCCGCGGTGACGTCTGTGTAGGTCCAGTGGGGTTCCCAGAGGTCTGGCAGGGGAAGCACCGGACCGTCGTTGGCCTTGGGGTGCAGTTTTCGGAGTGCGGGACTGGTTCCACCGATGATTGGCGCGTCGGCCAGTCGCATCAGGCCTCCGGGGGCTCCGGCACGTTCGGATCCTCCGCCGTCCTTGGGACAACGGGTGAACAGCACGTAGCGTCCATCGGGTGACAGGCCTCCACCGTAAATATGGCGACCGTCTTCACCGTAGATCATCTTCCGGTTGCCACCGTTGCCCGGGGCAATCCACAACTGCGTCCAGCCGTATCCTTGCTGGTTGCTTGGCCGGTTGCTGAAGATGACTTGCTTGGAATCGGGGGCCCAGTCCGGTGTGCAGTTGCGAAATCGGCTGACGACATTCCATTTGCCGGTGACAACATCCATGCGAACGATTGTCCAGAGTTCACCGCCGACGTTGGCTGTGCCACAGAACCACTTCCCATCTGGGGACCAGAACAATTGTTGGAAGTAACCGGCTCGTTTCATTCGCCGCTGGACTCTTCCGGTTGTCACATCGAGAATCTCGATTCCCTTGAGCGACAGGCAGGAGATCTTGCTGCCGTCTGGACTCCAACACCCCCAGGGATGCTTGCCAAGAACACGCCCCTTGCGGCCCAGCGCATCGGCGACAACCAGTTCGCCCTGGAATCCCCAGCGGTCGTGGCTGATCACGGTGCCGGTTTTGATACGACGGTAGAGCAACCGGCGGCTGTCCGGGGACCAGCGGGGAGCCGCCTCGCTCCAGGCTGGGGTGTCAGTCAACTTGCGTTGTTCGGATCCATCGGGCCGCATCAACACGAGATCCCAGTCGCCACGGGCCTGCTTGATACTGGCGACAAGGTAGCCTTTTGCGGAGACTTCCTTGCGGAGCGATTCAACTGCCCGGGCGTCGGCCGCGTCGGCACCGGAAATCGTCAGGCCCCCGGCGAGTACCAGGACGGCGATCAGCGTGAAAAAGGGACGTGGCATGATGAAAGGACTCCGTCTGGGGGGACCGGCTCTGCCCGCGGGATGGCGACCCCGGAGACTCACGGTAATCCATCCCGCGGCGGCGTGTCCACCACACCGGAATCGGCTGGTCTCAATCCGATTCGACCATGTCCGCGCCAGGCCGCTCGTGCAGTGCCGGACCGGTTTCCTCGTCGCCTTGCCGGGCTCGCATCAGGATCTTGATCGGCACCTCGCGAAACGGCAATTCCTCACGGAAAACGCCGAGCAGGTACCGTTTCCAACTGGGAGAGAACAGTTGCGGATGATTGCACTTCAGCACGATGGTGGGCGGGAAGGTGTCCACCTGGGTGGCATAGAAGATCTTTGGTCGACGGTTTTTCCGGAAGGGGGGCGGGTTGGCGACGACCGCTGCACGAACGATGCGGTTGAGTCGTCCGGTGCTGATCCGTTCGCCGGCCTGCTTGAAGACCGACTGTGCGAGGTTGATCAGTTTCCGGGAATTGCGACCGGTTTCGGCGGTGACAAATGCTACCGGCGCAAATCTCAGCATCCCGAACGTCTGAATCAAGTATTCGGACCAGCGAGCCATCGTCATCTCGGCCTCTATTGCCAGGTCCCACTTGTTGACCACCAGCACGCACGGCGTGTGTGTTTCGACAATGCTTTCCACGAGTTGCTTGTCGACTCGTGAGATCGTTTCCTGGGAGTCAAAGAACATCAGGACCACGTCGGCCCGTCGGATGCTGTTGCGTGATCGCACGAGCCCGTAAAACTCGATGTCGTTGGCAATACTTTTTCGCTTGCGAACTCCCGGAGTGTCGATGGCGACAAAGCTCCGTCCATCCATTTCGAAGCGGACGTCGATGCTGTCCCGGGTTGTTCCCGGCACCTCGCTGGTGATCACGCGGTCGTCGTCGGCCAGCGCATTGATGAAGGTGCTCTTGCCCACATTGCGTCGTCCGACCATGGCCAGTTTCAGTTCTGGATCGGCCGTCATTCCTTGACCACACTCGGCTTCGTCGTCGTCGGCCGGCGGCAACACTTCCAGCAATGTTGCGAGCAGTTCACCACGGTGGCGTTGTCCAACGACGCTGGTGGTCACGACCGGAGCGTCGACGAGTTCCAGGAAAGCGGGGGCCTCGTGGTCGGTCCGTGGCGAATCGCACTTGTTCACCACCAGCAGGGTCGGTTTGTCCAGCGGTCTCAGACGTTGGGCGACCTCGCGGTCCATCGGCGTGATGCCTTGCTGGCCATCGACGACGAACATCAGCAATTCGGCCTCGTCGATCCCGACCTGGATCTGCCTTTCGATCTCGTCCTCCAGGCGATCGGTGTCGTGCAGTCCAATCCCGCCGGTGTCAACCAGTTCGACATACCGGTCGCCGGTTTGCAGGACGAAAGTCACACGATCACGGGTGACTCCGGCGGTCGGGTCGACCACCGACACGCGCCGCCGCGCCAGCCAGTTCAGCAGTGAACTCTTGCCGACATTCGGTCGGCCAACGATCGCGACGCGGGGGACAGGCATTGGCGAAAACGATCGGAAAAAACTCGGGTTCGAAACAGCCTTGGTAAGCCGTGCTGTTGTGGTTGCAAACACAACTGTAGCCAATAATGGGCAGAGGACAATTGCCGGGACAACTTGTTGGATGAGGCGGGCAGGTGGCAGCCGAGATCACGGGAGTGGAGGCCGGTTTGGCGGTGTGGGGGCCGGAGGTCCTGCAACGCCCCGATTGCAGCCTCCAACAGGCTCACGCCTATTGCCTCGATCTGGCGAAGAACCATTACGAGAATTTCCCCCTGCTGTTGTCGATGTGTCCACATCGATTGAGGCGCCCCCTGGCCGCTGTTTACGCCTGGTGCCGTTGGGCTGATGATCTGGCCGACGAAATCGGCAACTGCCAGAGGTCACTGGAATTGCTGGATTGGTGGCGAGAAGAGTTGGACGCCTGTTTTACGGGGGCCCCGACGCATCCGGTGACCCTGGCGTTGCAGCAGACCGTTGGAGACTTCCGGTTGGATCGCCAGCCGTTCGACCATCTGCTTGAGGCGTTTTCTACCGACCAGTCGGTCCACCGGTATGACACGTTCGATCAGTTGTTGGGATACTGCCGAAACAGTGCCAATCCCGTCGGACGGATCGTGTTGCGGTTGGCAGGGGGCCACGACGATTCGGCCGTGGCGTGTTCCGACGCGATCTGCACGGGCCTGCAATTGGCGAACTTCTTGCAGGATGTTCGTCGTGATCACGATGCCGGTCGTGTTTACCTGCCCCGAGAGGACCTGGAACGGTTTGGGTATGATGAGACGAGCCTGGCAAGCCAGGTCACCACCGACGGGTTCCTCGAATTGATGCGGTTCGAGGTTGAGCGAGCGCGTGAGATCCTGGAGGGCGGACGCCGGTTGCCGACGCTGTTGCCTGGATTTCGAATGCCGATGGTGGTCGACTTGTTTGCCCGGGGAGGAGCGAAAATCCTGGATCGGATCGAAGCGGTTGGTTTCCGCGTTTGGGAACAGAGGCCGGTGGTGCGGCGACGTGATGTGGCGAGCATGGTGCTGAGGGCACTGGTGGCCGGACTGACACGTACTGTGAGTCCGGGACGGGGGGGCCGCAGCAGGTGACTCGATCCCGGCTCCAGAATTCGTATGACGCGTGCTGCCGACTGGCCCGCCGTGCGGCGGGAAATTTTTTCGTGTCCTTTCTTGGTCTGCCTCGTGACAGATTCCGGGCCATGTGTGTCCTGTATGCTTTCCTGAGACTTTCGGATGACATCGCCGACGAGCCCGGACGGAGCGTTTCGGACCGCGAGGTCGCACTGCTGGATTGGCGTGAACAGTTGCGGGTGGCAATGGGTGGTGGAGAGATTCTGTCGGGAGAGCCGGTGGACGTGTTTCCGGCACTGTCAGATGTCGTCACCAGTTATGGGATCCCGCCGGAAGAGCTCGAGGCTGTTCTCGACGGGATTTCAATGGACCTGACGCCGCGGATTTATGCGACGTACGAAGACTTGCGAGTGTACTGTGACCGGGTGGCTGGGGCCGTTGGCCGCTGTTGCCTCCACGTGTGGGGTTTTCACGATCCGGATGCGATGGAAACGGCCGACGACTGCGGAATGGCCCTGCAGATGACCAACATCCTGCGGGACCTGGGCGAGGATGCTGCAATGGGGCGAATCTACCTGCCCCAGGAGGATCTGGATCATTTTGGAGTGGCAGCCCAGGATCTGGCCGCTGGCCATGTCGATGAGCCATTCCGTGAATTGATGCGTTTCGAGATTTCTCGGGCGCGCGACCATTATGAGGCCAGCGAGCGGTTGTTCGAACAGATCGATTCGACAGGACGACCGGTGTTGCGAGCGATGTTGCGGGTCTATGGTGGGCTGCTGGGCCGGATCGAGCGGGTGGATTACGATGTTTTCACCCGCAGGGTCCGCCTGCCGGCCTGGAGGAAGGCCCTGATCGGAGTCGCTGCGGTTTTTGGCAACAGCTAGCGAGCGAAGCGATCCGGCTGATCCTGAAACTCGAGCAGGTTGGCCTTGGTCGCGAACAGGAAGAGTTGCCCGCGGTACCAGGTGGCGTGGTCAAGTTGCCCCATCAGAGGTTGTTGCTGGCTTGCGCTGACCAGATCAGTCCCTCCGGCGGCCGGCAGATAAGTCGCTGGCCGGGTGAGGAATGCGGTGCGGGCCTGTGCGGACGAGAGCCTGATCACCCGCCCCTGGTGGGTCACGCTGAACTCGGAATGTGCTTTGACCAGCTTGCGCTGGTCCTTCAACGCGACCGGGCAGAATCCCTTGAGACCGTCACCGCGGGCTGACCGCTTGGTGACCGGACTGGGGGGGCGAACTGGCCTGGTGGCAACCTGTGGCCGAATCGGACTGGGAGTTGCGGCCGGAGCGCCGACTGGAACAGGAACGAAGTCGACCACTGGCGGTGGTGGTTCTGCGACCGGTGCGAGGTGTCGGATTTTCTGGGCGGTTGGCGGCGTTCGGTGAGACTGTTGCTGTCGATCCAGGCCGCGGAGTGTCATCGACGGCATGGTCAACCCATTCTGTCGGTAGATCTCACGGAGTTCATCCAGCACTGCCGAGGACGGGGCCGTCTGGGTTGAATTGGTCTGCGGCGTGTCAAAATGTTTTAGGGGGGCAGGCATTGGGAAATCCACCGACGGCTTCGAGGCAGGCTGTTCCGCAGCGAAGGAGGGAGCGAACAGCCCGGTTGCCAGGCAAATTCCCATGATGACACAGCCGCCGCTTGTCCATTGTGTCGTGCGTTTTCGGATCCCCAACATCCGGCGTCCTCCTTGGCGTTGACTGGTCATTGCACGAGTCGATTGGGCGACAGATAATCGATTGCTTGACGTGGGCGTTCCGTGCTCGACTTGCCGGAAATCGTGGGCTCGTGTGGTAGCATTCCCTGTCGGTATCGACGACTTCCCATACAACCGGACAGACGGGAACAATCGTTTTGACTGGGTTGAACCGGTCCACCGGTTTCGATTGTTAGCACTGGCGGAATCGTTGTGCGCGGACTAATCGGCAAAGTCAGCCCATTGTGCCGGGTGACAATCTGGAGAACGAACCATGGTGAGTGAGGATCGGTCCGAAAACGAAACGACGACACCCCTGGAGTCGTCCGATACCAGCCAGGAGCCTGTCGTTGGCGCGGATGCTCGCAAGAGGCGTGGACCAGTGGGTTCACCAGTGTGGCGCGTGTTTCGCTGGATTGCTGTCGTGTTGCTGCTGGGCTCCCTGGGAGGCAACTGGGGCCAGTACCGGCTCTGGCAGGCAACACGGGGCGGTGGGCCGCAGGAGGTGTTTCATTCGGGAGAAGAAGGGGCCACGGCCAAGCTGGCGGTGATTCCGGTTGAAGGGGTGATCATGTCACCCTTGACCGACCAGGTGCTGTCGATGATCGACCTGGTGCAGAAGGACGAGTCGGTTCGGGGAATGGTCCTGGCGATTGACAGCCCCGGGGGGCTGGTTGCCGACAGCCACCAGATTTACCACCGGCTGGAGAAATACAGGATGGAGACCGGCAAGCCGGTGATGGTGTCCATGTCGCGGATTGCCACATCTGGTGGGCTGTATGTGGCGATGGGTTCGGGGCCCACGGGACGGGTCTTTGCAGAACCGACGACCTGGACAGGGTCGATCGGTGTGATCATTCCCCGTTACGATGTCAGTTCGCTCTCGGATCGATTTGGTGTTCGCGTCGATCCGCTCAAGACCGGACCGCTCAAGGACTCGCTCAACCCGTTTCGGCCACTCAGCGACCAGGACCGCACCGTCTGGAAAGCGATTCTCGACGATGCGTTCGACAGGTTTATCGGCGTGATTGCCGAGAACCGTTCCGGATTGGACGAAAACCGGGTGCGAGAACTGGCGACCGGCCAGATTTACACCGCCAACCAGGCACTCGAGCACGGCCTGGTTGACGAGATTGGTTACCAGGAGGATGTCATCGAATCGCTGAAATCGGTGTTGAAACTGTCGAGAGTCCGGGTGGTGACCTACCGGACACGTCCCGGGTGGATCGATCTCTTGCTCGATCAGGTTGAATCGCGTGACCCCGAACGCCAGTTGGCCAAGTGGCTCGAAACCGGCGTGCCTCGCGGGATGTACCTGTCGAGTTGGGGAACGCTGCCCCGTACGTCCCTGGAGTAGTCGTCGGAGCCTATCCCGCGGCCTGGTCGCCGAGTTTTCTTTTCAGCCTCAGGGCCAGTTCGCTGCGTCCGCGATGAATTCGACTCCGGACTGTCCCCAGTGGGACTTCCGTCAGTCCGGCGATCTCCTCGTAGCTCAGCCCGTCGAATTCCTTCATCACCAGCACGGTCCGGAAATCGGCTGGAAGTTCAGCGAGCGTCTCTCGGACCAGCCTCCGGTGTTCGTCTCTCAACAGCGAGCCCAGTGGCTGACTGTTGTCGTCGGCGATCTCGTAACCGCTCTCATCGTGGAGCGCATCGAGCGAAACGGCTGGCGTCTTTTGTTTTCTCAGCCAACTCAGTGCCAGGTTGACGGCGATACGGTACAGCCAACTGTAGAAGGCCGATTCACCGCGGAACGTGTCGAGCTTTCGGTGAGCCTGCATCAGGGCCGATTGCGCGATGTCCATTGCGTCGTCGCGGGACTTCAACATCGAGACCAGTGAATGAAACAGGCGATCCTGGTGGCGGAGTACCAGCAGGTCGAAAGCGGTCTCGTCGCCGTCGCGGCACAGGTCCACCAGTTGCTGATCGTCGAGGTTCTTCACGTGGTCTTGTCTGGAGTTGAGATGGTGGAAGTGCCCGGGGTGGGGGAGGCTTGTCGCAGTAGCCAGGTTGAAAACGCAATTCCGACAGTGAGCAGCATCAGGCTGAAGCACTGAGAAATCGTCAGCCCCGTTCCGAATTGTCCCATTTCATCGCCCCGCAAGATCTCGAGCAGGAATCTCGTGACCGGATAAGCCACCAGCCCGACGGCAAGCGTTTGGCCGTGGCGGCGACTGTTGCGGAAGATCGCCGACGTGACCAGGCAGAGGACGAGTCCGTTAAATGAACTGTAGATCTGGCTGGGGTGAACACCGAAAGTGGTCGACGCATCGGGATGTAGGAAGCCTCGGGCTGACAGTGCGTTGAAGGGGACGCTGTCATGGGGAAAACGAATCGCCCATGGCAAGTCGCAAGCATCACCCCAGCAGCAACCGTTCATCAGGCAGCCGAGGCGTCCAAAAGCCAGGGCCAGGAAGAACGACGGAACGATCAGGTCTGCCAGTTTGAGTGGTGAAACTTCGTGGCGGTGCCGTCTGGCAAAAATGACAATGGCCACGAGTGCCAGGCCGACCCCGCCGTAGAGGACCAGGCCACCCGAGGAGATGTCCACGCAGGCCTTGATCTTCGCCAGCATCCCGATCCTCCCCGCAAGCAGTCGTTGGTGATACTGCAACACGTACCACCCTCGGGCTCCGACGACACCGGCAACGAACAACCAGATCGCCAGGTCCCAGACCAGTTGTTCGGGGATCTTCACTTGTCGTGCGTGGCGGACAGCCAGTGTCCCGGCAGCGATGCAGCCCAGGAACACCAGGAAGCCGTACCCAAAAACCGGTACGATCGGACCGGGAGCTCCCCCCCGGGTCACCAGCGTGGCACCGACCAGCACGATCAGCCCGATCACGAACTGAACCCAGAGAGACTTTTTCTCGGTTTCCGTCTCCCGGTGTGTTCCCGCTCTCCAGACCCAGAAAACAGTCAGCAGGGTCCAGGGCACCGCCAGCCACCCGATTCCCAGGACCGGGATGCCTCGAACCGATTCGGTGTAACCGAAGAGTGAATCGAGTTGAAGATTCAGGAGTTCTTGTCGCATGGAATGTCAGAACTAGGCGGTTTCGGAAGTGGCGTTCAACAGCAAGTTGTCGATCAGCCGGATGTTTCCGACCGATGCGGCGACCAGCGCGACGAGCGGATCACTGTCCGCGGTCGTTTCCTCCAGCGTGTTGGCATCGACGATGGTGGCATAGTCCAACTCGAGTCCCGGTGTCGACTCGAGTTGCTCTCTCAACTGCTGGCGCAGTGCAGGCAGGTCGTTGAAACCGTTTTGCCATTGCTCTCGAGCGTGCCGAAGAACTCGCGAGAGCGAGGTGGCGATGACGCGCTGCTCGGGGGCCAGCAACACGTTTCGGCTCGACAGGGCCAGCCCGTCGTCGTCTCTTATCGTTGGACAGGTGACGATGTCGATCGGCAGGTGCAGGTCCTGGCAGAGCTGGCGAATGACCAGCTGTTGCTGGAAATCCTTCTGACCGAAGAACGCTGTATCGGGGGTCGTGATGTTGAGCATCTTGACGACAACGGTTGCCACGCCCTGGAAATGCCCCGGCCGGTGTTGACCTTCGAAGAGTGTGCCGAGGTGGCCCACATCGACGGTGGTTTGGCCACCAGGGGGATAGATCGTTTGTTCATCGGGAGCAAAAACGACATCGACGCCCTTGCCCCGGCAGGTGTCGAGATCATCCTGGAGTCGTCTTGGATAACGGAGGAAATCATCGGGGTCGTTGAATTGGGGGCCATTGACAAACAGCGTCACGACAACCAGGTCGCAGCCGGCCACGGCTGCCTCGATCAGGCTGGTGTGGCCACGGTGCAGGGCTCCCATGGTTGGCACTACGCCGACGCGGCTGCCCGCCCGCCGCGCCTCGGCGATCAACTCGCGCACCTCCGTGACACTCCCGGTCGTCCTCATCCGCCCCGCTCGAGCCTCGTGCGTGTCAAACCGAGTTCGTGTCCATTGCGGACACGGTTCCGAGGAAATTCTATGGTCTGGATGCCAATTTGACGAGGTGTGAGTTGTCCGGGCGCAAAGACCGACGGCACGATCGGCTGATAAAGCCGGGCGTGCCGTCGGGGTGTCATCTCGTTTTGTCCAGAGAAAACTGGACGTCGTGGTCGCCTAGTAGTCGTAGCCGGGGTTTTCGTGGTCGAAGTCCCGACTGCCGAGGCCGATGTTGGTTCTCACGTTCGAGTACGTGTACTCCTCGATCAGCGGCGGTTGGGCGCCCGACTTCTTCGGGAAGCCGTACTGCTGAACTCGGATCGGCAACCGGGTCTGGTTGTCGATGTACAGCCGTGTCATGTGGAACGGTGTCCCTTGGCCTTGTTTGGGATGGACCACCTGGATCACTCGAACGCTCTTCTTGCCCATCTTGGCCTTGGGGAAGAAACGCACGCGGGTGTTATTGGGTTGTCGTTCCCATCGCCCGATGACGGTTTCGAGCATCTTGAAGATACCGATCTGGGTGATCGGATACCGGTTTTCCTTCATGACCACCTTGCTGGTCGGTTTCAGCTTCAGCGTGCCGACGATCTTCTGCAGGCCGGTGCCGTGAGCCAGCAGTTTTCCGCCGTTCTGGCCGTCAACATAAATCACCTCGCGGCCTTCGTGCGGCTTGGCAAACTTGAGGTACACCGAGAACGGCCGTTGGCGGAGCTTCATTTGCATCGTCTGCTGGATCATCTTCTTTCCGACAACCTCCTTCTTGGAGAACGTTGCCGAGTAATCCTTGACCGATTGCAGTGCGGTACGGCTTTCGTCGACGATCTTCAGGGCCTGCTTGAGTGCTCCGGCACGGGTGTTGGACGGTTTGACCGCAACACGGTCTGCGGATTGAGCTTGCGGGGCCAGAGTTGTGGCGACGAGCGCTGCCAGGCACAAGGCCGTCCAGGAAGTGGGTTTGGTGGTGCGGATCATGCGGGTGGTTCCATCAATGGTGTACATTCAATGAGTCCTTGGTCGCAGTTGAACTGCCAATTGGCTGTGTCAACCGCCGGGACCACGAACTGAAGTCCGGCTGGACGCCATCGCAACCGAAGGCGGACAAACGAGAGGGTCCCGGCGAAGAGGTGTATCGTCGCGCCCACGGGGACAGCTTGGGCAGAATTGTTCGGAGACATGGCTTCGGGCCCAGTGGTGGCCGGTCAGTCAGTTCGGTCGGAAAAAACCGGTTCGCACGACCAATCCCGTTCTGTAACGAAAAAGGGCCTCACCATCGGTTGGTGAGGCCCCGGAACGGTTTTTTCGAAGAAAACTCCCGTCGACTTTACGGGCTAGCCGGACTGCCAGTGGACGAGCCGGAACTACTCTCCAGGTGATTGACCTTGTCAAGCGTCACTGAGGCGACGACCAGGGAGGCAATCGAGGTGGTGACAAGAGCGAGAGTGATGGCATCGAGTTGGTCAACAGCCGATTCGATGTGATTTCCTCTGACGATCTGGTCGGGACTCGAAACCAGCACGGCTTGCTGACTGGCACCGGGAGGAGCCGACTCGATGGTCCAGATCCGGTAGACGGTTCGTGTCGAGCCCACGTCGACCTGGTACAGGCCAGCCGGAATGTTTGCCATGGCAAAGTGGCCGCGTGAATCTGTCTGTGTCCGAGTGACTTCCCGGCGTCCCTGCCGAAGCACGACCACGATTCCGCCGCGTGCCTGGCCCTGGTCATCAACAACCTGGCCGGAGAAATGGCCGGTTTTGTCGAGTGAAACGTCGGAAATCGATGTGGCCGGTTGCGTGCTGCCGGCCGGCACTTTCGCCCCTGCTGCCGGGCCAAAGGCCCAGGCAGGAAGTTGGCCCATCAGAAGCCCCATGCACGAAAGTGCGGTGAGGGACCACGTCCATGTCTTGCGACGGAAAATCCGTTTCATTGGTCCAATTCCTCTTGCAGGCAATCCGTTGATCCGAGACTTGTCTTGTTGTGTGCGGGGTGGTTGCCATCCGTGGCAATCAGATTCATCCGTTCAACAAGTGTAATCCGGACAACCCGTACACTCGTTGGTATCGGAATGATCCGGAGGTGACTCCAGCCAGAAAGCTGAACGGACGGTGTTTTTTTGGTGGTTTTTGGTGTTTTTAGCGAGAGAGTCCGGCGAGGTGTTTTTTTAGCCCGGAGGACGCCGAGGGCAATCGTGTGTCGAGAAACCGGCTGAAGTGGCCCGGCGGTTTGTTGGCTTTGATTGCAGCCAGGTAGTCGGCCAACGCCTGCCGCGCTGCCGGTGGACCGTGCAACAGGAAATGAACCCAGGCCCAGGCCTCCCGGTAGTCCCGGGAGGTCACCGACTGGAAACGACGTCGCGATTCGAGTCGTGTCAACGAGGGGCTCCAACCGAACCGCATCGACCAGCGAAGTCGGCCAAGATGGGGGTGCACACCAGAAGAGGACGGGGCCGGCTGTTCAAAGTACTCGGCCAATCCCTCGTCGAGCCAGAGCGGGAGGAAGGGCAACGCATTGTGAATCAGCGCATGCGTGCATTCGTGACGCAGGTCTTCGGACCAATCGTCGTGGCGATAGGCGAAGACGTAGGCATGGTCCCTGGTCTTGAGAAACAGTGCACGACGTTTCGTCCCATCGCGAACCCAGGCCCGAACGTGCTCCCGGTAACGACGACGGTTTGAGAGAAGGTGAAGGTGTATCGGTTGACCGGTGGTGGGCAGGTCGAGTGTCTTGTGGAATTGCGCTGGCAGGCGTGCGAGTGAGCGAAGGGGCGCGGCATGTGATTCGAGAGAAAACTCTGAGTGGATCAGGAAGGGGCCACAGCGGTGGATGGTGTGCCATTCCGGTGAATCGTTCGCGATGACCACCGGTGTGGAAACCAGCACGATCGCGGTGGCGATGAACGGTGTGGCGAGCTGAAAAATGTTGCGCATGAGATCCCGACAAAAACTGGGGGCCGGATTGTATTCCTGACGCCTGTGAGGTCAATAGTTTCGATCGAGTATCGCGAGCTGGAGTGGGTCGGTGGTCCTCGGATTGCAATTGCTGGTGCTGCAGATCTGCCGTATTATTCCCGCCCCGTTGTTGGAGAGGAGTGAGGATGGTCAGATCGATACGCCGGTGCCTGGGCACGGTCCTCATGCTGGGGCCGTTGATGGCCATGTTGGCGATGATCAACTACGGCGTGCCGCAGATGGCTCCGCGAGTGGAATTGCCGGCATGGCTTGGTGGTGACGGCACGACCGCGCTGCTGGCGGATGTTGCCCCGGAAACTGCCAAAGACACTGCTTCGCGATCCGAAGATGACGATGGGATCTTGTCCTCGATGCGGCCCTTGCCGGCCACCTCGCGTCACACCCGGAGCGACAAGCCGAAGGCGGTGTCCGGGCCATCGGAGATCAGTTGGAAGCATTTGCGAGTGGCGCTGTCGGCCCACGGAATCGAACACTTCCAGATTCAGCCGGGCAGCCGTGCCGATGAGGTTCATTTCAGTTGCGTGCAACCGGTGCCGGGGCGCAATCGCGTGGTACGCCGGTTCGAAGCCGAGGCGGCCGATCCGGTGGAGGCTGCGCGAGATGTGTTGAAACAGATCGAGCAATTGAATGGCAGCCTCACCCAGGTCGTCCGGGTTCGGTAGACTCGACAAGGTCAAGCGATGTGGCAGCATTCGAGTCGATCGTGGACGAGCGGCGGTTCGCGGCTTCGCTCCGGACCACACGGTGATCGTCGCAAGCAGTTTTTCCGCCAACGCGGCGTGGAGAAGGATTGTCTGGGGGAGCCGCCGGTCGGGGCACGTCGAAGCCAGAAACTGGCCCGGCTCGAGGCCGTGCTGCTGGTGGCCGACTCGGCCATGTCAACTCGACGGCTCGCTCAATTGGCCACCCTGGCCTCGCCTGCTGAAGTCGGTCAACTGATCGAACGACTCAACAGGATTTACGATTCGGGCGAGAGTGCGTTTCACATCGAACGGGTTGCCACGGGCTTCCAGTTGCTGACGCGCCCCGAGTTTTCGATGTGGCTGGATCGACTGCACAATCGGCAGGTCCAACTGAAACTTTCGACTCCTGCCCTGGAAACACTCTCGATTGTTGCCTACCGGCAGCCCATCACACGGGCCGACATCGAGACTATTCGTGGCGTTCAATCCACCGACATCCTGCGACACCTGATGGAACGCGGCCTGGTACGAATCGGTGGCGAAGAGGAGTCACTGGGCCGACCGTATCTCTACGAAACCACTCGCCGGTTCCTGGAACTGTTCGGGCTGACCGACCTCGACGATCTGCCCAATGCGGTCCTGCTGAGAAAACCACCGGCCTCGATGGCGGCCGCAGCCGCGGTTGAGGTCGTCGACTGCATTGTCGACGAAGAAGAAGACCAGTACCAGGACGACGAGGACGACGAGGACGACGAGGACGACGAGGACGACGAGGACGACGAGGATTGGTCATAGCGGCCGCGGAATCAGATTCGTTGCGAGACGATATCCAGCACGTCGTCGGCGATGTCCTCGATGGGGCGTACCTGCAGGGTCCCCTCCAACAGGCCGTCGATACGGTTCCAGTGAGACCGGCTGCTTGCCAGTGACTGGTAAACCTGGTGAACACCGAGTTGGTATTCGAAATCGGCCTCCTGCAGGTCGGCCGCCTTGTCGGTGTAGTCGCGGGGCGCCTTTTTCTCTATCAGTTGTCGACTGACTTGTGGTGGAACATCCAGCCAGATGACGGCATCGGGACGCGGCAACTTGAAGACATCGTATTCCACGTGTTCGATCCACGTGATCAGGTCGTCTTGACCGGCTTCTGCGGCACGTGATCCCTGGTGAGCGAGATTGGAAGGGACGTAGCGATCGCAGACGACAACCTGGTGATTGGCCATTGCTTCGAGCAGCGTGTCACGTGATTCGAATCGATCGCCCGCGTAGAGGGTGGCGGCCAGTTGCGGGGCGACGTTCTCCAGCGGTCCAAAATCTCCGTTGAGAAACTGTCCGATCGCTGCACCAAAGAGTGTGTCGGAGTACCGGGGAAAACTGAGCAAGGCGTTGGAGATTCCGTTGCTGGTCAGCCGGTCGACGAGTTGTCGAGCCTGGGTGCCCTTGCCGGAACCGTCGATGCCTTCGATGGCGATCAGAAAACTCATGGGTGTCTCATTCTGTCGAATCAAGCCAAGCGAGTCCGGTCTCCAGGCATTCCGTGATCCTGAAATACTCGTACAGGTTGCTGCGCCGCATCACCGATTCGACCGGGGCCTGCAGTCCAAAGAGTACGAGTCGCCCCGAGGACCGGTGGAGTCGGCGGTGCAACGAAATCAGTTTGCCGAGCACGCTGCTGGTAATGAATGAGGTTTCGGACAGATCGATGGCGATCCGGTGGCAGCCATGCTGGTCGATCAACTGGAACAAAGACCGGCCCAACTCCTCGATATTGGATTCCTCGTTCAATGGCCCGGCATGGAATCTGAGCACCACGCAGTGGTCGATCGCTTCGGCCTGGAAGAATTGCGAGTTGAATCCTTCGAGTTCCATTATCGCGTGCCTTCGACACCGGTTTCGTCCTGCGAGACCGCTCTGACTTCAACGAGTTGGCCGATTTCGTCCTGGTCACCGGGCAGGGTCACGGGAACATAGCGACGGTCCGTACCACGGACATGACCCGGGCGGTCTTTGGCAGAACGTTCGACAAGCACTTCCAGCTTGTCACCGATCAGCCCGGAATAATATTGGGAGGCGAGTTGTTGTTGGACGGAATCCAGCCGGTGCACCCGGTCCTTCCGGACGGTTGCAGGCACCTGGTCCGGCAATTCGGCTGCGGGCGTGCCGGCCCGGGGGCTGAATGGAAAGATGTGGATTTTCGAGAAGCCGACCTGCCGGCACATCGAAACGGTCTGTTCAAATTCTGCATCCGTCTCGCCAGGGAAACCGACAATCACGTCCGTCGTGAAAGACGGTTGATCGAGCTGTTCCCGCATTGCGTGGATCGTATCGAGAAACTGTTCGGTCGTATAACGACGTCGCATTCTCTGGAGTACGGCATCTGAACCACTTTGCAGTGCGGGATGAAACTGGGGGCAGAGGTGTTCACAGTCAGCTGCGATCTTGATGAATTCGTCGTTGATTTCTCGAGCTTCAATGCTAGAAAGTCGCATTCTCCAACGGCCAGGGATCTGGTCGAGACGTTCAAAGAGGTGCTGAAGCCGGAAGCGGGGGCGGCCCGAACGGCCGCGGGTGGTGTCGACACCAAAATGACCGACGTGAATTCCGGTCAATACGATTTCTCGGAAGCCAGCCCCCAGCAGTCGCTTCACCTCCTCCTCGATGTCCTCCGGTGATCGACTTTGCAAACCGGGACGGACCTGGGGGATGATGCAGTAGCTGCACCGCAGGATGCAGCCATCCTGGACCTTGACGTAAGCCCGCTGGCGACCGTCGAAATGCGTGATTCCCCTGGGAAGCTCGACGATGCCGAGGCGTCCGAGCACGTCCGGGAGTTCTCGCTTGTCCCTGACAACCTCAAAGACGCCTGGCAATCGTGCCACGGTCGCGGGATCTCGGGTGGCGTAGCAGCCCATCACGATGGTGCGCGTGCCGGGGTTACGTCTCGCCAGTTGGCGAATCAACTGACGTCCCTTGGAGTCTCCGGTTGAGGTGACCGTGCAGGTGTTGACGACGCAGATGTCGGCCGATTCGCCATCATCTGCCTCGCGATAACCTCCCGAGACCAGCGCTTCCTTGACGAGTTGGGTCTCGTACTGGTTGACCTTGCAGCCAAGAGTCACCAGTCGACAGGTCGGTTGGTCAGGGGCGACGAGCATGAAGCCAGTATAGTGACCATGAGAATCGGCGGCGACCGATTCTCGTTAGTGACTCACTCGTCCGTCACGTTGTCCTGGCTGGAGTTGCCCTGGCCACCTCGACCTCGACGCCGCCGGCGGCGCTTGCGGCCACCAGAAGTTTTTCCCGATCCAGTCGAGTTGCCGCCACTTCGTGGCAGTTGCGACAACGCATCCTCCCAGGTGGGGACATTCTTGGTGGATCGAGATCCGGAACCATCCAGTTCGTCATCGAATTCCGAGTCGTCATCCCCAGCGACGGCCGCATCGCGGGCCTCCTCGAGAACCGCTTCACCGGTCGAGTGATCTGGGCTATCTGTCGGTTGTGGAACTTGCCAGGCGTTCAAGGGGTCGTCAACGATCGGTGCTGGCGTCGCGTCTTTGACGTCACCGTCGGTCCCGGTTTGTGACTCGTGTGCTTCACCATCGCCGCGTGGCCGTCGCCGTCGTCGTCGTCGTCGCCGTCGTCGACGGGGACGTTGTTCTTCGCCACCGTCACCAGTGGCCTCAGAATCACTGGGCGATTCCTCACTGGGCTCAGAATCATCGGTCGGTTCCGCGCTGGGCTCAGAATCACTGGGCGGCGGAGCACCCCAGGACGCGAGTGGGTCGGACGCGACAGCGGCTTGGCTCTCGCCAGTTGCTGCTTCAGCCGTTTCACTTGGTCCTCGTCGCCGTCGTCTTCGTCTGCGTCTTCGTCTCTTGCGACCGGTTCCCGTTCCGCCTTCACCAGTGCTGCCGTCATTCGACGATGACGTTTCATCTCCTGTGCCGCTGTCCGGATCAGATGTCTGTGGCGAAACGTCAAGGAGGCCGGCACCGAAGGAAGAACCAGCATCAACCGGTTCAGCAACCGGTTCAGCAACCGGTTCAGCAACCGGTTCAGCAACCGGTTCAGCAACCGGTTCAGCAACCGGTTCAGC
>MDTE01121041.1_pt1 | contig 20506 bp, 18 predicted proteins | sample 811231 | NCBI WGS metagenome assembly MDTE01 (sample SAMN05326651, study PRJNA326480) | marine metagenome | isolation source: seawater | place: Indian Ocean: Red Sea | collected 2010
GTTGTTCAGATATAATAACTAGGTGCTTCCTTAGCTCAGCTGGATAGAGCAACTGCCTTCTAAGCAGTGGGTCAATGGTTCGAATCCATTAGGAAGCGTATTAATTATAAAAATGTACTTTTTACTAAATCTGTTTATTTGGATTCGAAAAAATATTATTAGGATTTCATTAAAAGAATATCCAAATTTTTATCTTGATACTTCAATAATACAAGAACGGAAACCAGGAACGCATATCAACTTGATCTCAAGTACAGATAATTTATGGGTCTCTAAAAGTATGTTCAGAAAATGGAATATTTATAGTGAGATTAAAGATATAAGTTTGAATATTTACTCTAATTCCCAAGTTAACAGTTTTATGAAAGAATATTTTAAAGATGACTTGATTTATGAAATTTTTAAAAAATCAATTATTCCAGTTCAGAAAATTGATATCTTCAGGATATGTTTAATTTTTAAATTTGGTGGCATTTGGTTAGACCTCAAATCTGAAGTTAATTTTAAAAAAGTATTAGAGCTTTATAAACAATCTCAGGATAATGGGATATTACTTTCTGAGCCTAGAAAAATTGATGTAATAACTTATCAAGGTAACAAAATTAAAAAAATATCAAAGAATGTGATTCATAATGGTTTTTTCTTTTTACCAAAAAGGTCGAAATTCTTGAAAAATCTTCTCTTAACAATAAAGAAAGATTATCTCTACTTCCAAGATGTTATTTTTAGTATTCCTAAACAAGGAATAATGAATCTGACAGGGCCTCATCAATTCACAAGAACTTTATACAGTATGGAGAAGAAAGACAGACCTTCTCTCGTTTCTCAAAATGATATCGACTGGGTATATTTTTCGAAATTTGGAGAATTTATATCCCCTCTTAGAGGAATTAATAAACATTATTCATCAATAAAAGACCTTAAAACTATTGACTCCCTAAAAATAACTAATCTAAAAGAATAATAATCTCCATTTTTTTATGAAAAACCATTTTTTTGCCAACAAAGTTACTTTATAAATGCCCTTTCAATATGACTTTTTATAAAAAATTTATTATGGATGAAGTTTCATCTAAAAAAAGATTTTTTAAAGAACTAAGCATTGAAAAGATTGGTTTTATTTGTTTCTTAATTGGTATTTTTTTGCTTGCATCAGCAGTTGGGATATCTATTATTTTCTTATTAATTTCAGTAATTATAAGTTTTCTTAAACCCTATAAATTTTTAAAAGACAAGTGGAATTATCCTTTAATTCTGAGTGGAATTTGTATGATATTTAGCACATTTATGCACTTTCAAAGATACGAAAAATATATTGAACTTGGGCTTAATCCTCTATTATCACTCATAGGATTAGTAAATTGGATACCATTTTTCTTCTGTTTTTGGGGATTCCAGAATTATTTAAATACCCCTAAGAAAAGATTGATAACCTCAAGGCTTCTAATATGTGGTTCTATTCCTGTAATTTTTTCTGGAATTCTTCAACTTTTAAATATAAATGGTCCTTTTGAATTTTTTTATGGCTTAGTAATATGGTTTCAGAAACCAATAAAAGAAATTGGCTCAGTGGCAGGTTTGTTTAATAATCAAAACTACGCTGGATTATGGATGGTACTTGTTTGGCCATTTTGTTTATCTGAACTAAATACCCCCAAAAGGTCTTTAAATGAAAAACTGACATTATTTACAATTTCTACATTATTTGTTGCCTTCATATTTTTAACAGATTCTAGAAATGCAATTCTTGGTTTACTCATATCCTCTCCCATAATTTTAGGTATATCAAATTTAGTTTGGTATCTTCCTTTAATATTCTCAGGATTTTCTTTCTTAGCTTTAACTGTACTTCCAATTTTCCCCTATGAAATAAGAACTTTTATGGAAAGCATAATTCCTTCAAGAATCTACACCTTATTTCCGGAAGTAGGTTTCAATGATCTAACTTCTTATCCAAGAATAAATAAATGGTTTTCATCAATTAACTTAATAACAAAGAGTCCGATATTTGGTTTTGGAGCTGCATCTTTTCCTATTCTATATTCCTTTAAAGAAGAACGATTTGAACATTCTCATAATCTCCCATTAGAAATGGCTTTGAGCTACGGTTTTATTACTTCTTTTATTATTTTTTCTTTTTATGCGACTTTACTATATTTATCATTTAAAAAAATTTCATCTTTGTCTAAATTAAATAATTTAGAATTGGGATGTTTTTTAAATAAAAAAGCATGGTATGCATCATCTTTAATATTTCTATTATCCCATCTATTTGATATTCAATATTTCGACGTAAGGATAAGCACATTGTGCTGGATTTTACTTGCTGGATTAAAGTGCTTTATAAATGAAAAAGCAGAATTTAAAAAAAATACATTATAAACCAATTCATATAAAGGTTTTTAAGATTTAAAACATTAATTAAATCTCATTAAATTTATTTTAATTAATTTCACAAAGAATGTATTATAAAAAAATGAAAAATCTTCTTAATTATATCCTTTTACTTAAATTTTATGAAGAAAAAAACAAAACATAGTGGAGGTAGTTCTACCTTAAAAAAAGCACTAATTACAGGCGTTACAGGGCAAGATGGAAGTTATCTAGTGGAATTCCTGCTAGAAAAGAATTATGAAGTTCATGGATTAAAGAGAAGAAGTAGTAGTTTAAATACCCAAAGGGTAGATCATCTTTATCAAGATCCTCATGAAAAAAATCCACAGTTTTTCATGCATTACGGTGACCTCACTGATAGCACTAATTTAATTAGGCTTATCAAAGAAATAGAGCCAGATGAAATTTATAACTTAGGAGCTCAAAGTCATGTTGCTGTAAGTTTTGAGACCCCCGAATATACTGCTAATTGTGATGCTTTAGGTACGTTGAGAATTTTGGAAGCAGTAAGAATATTAGGATTGACACTTAAGACAAAAATTTATCAAGCTAGTACTAGTGAGCTATACGGGTTAGTGCAAGAGTCCCCACAGAATGAAATTACTCCCTTCTATCCAAGAAGTCCATATGGTGTAGCAAAATTATATGGTTATTGGATAACTATTAATTATAGAGAAGCTTACAATATGTTTACATGTAATGGGATTCTTTTTAATCATGAGAGTCCGAGAAGAGGAGAAACTTTTATCACCCGAAAAATCACAAGGGGGCTTTCAAGAATAAATGCTGGACTTGAAAAATATCTATTCCTAGGGAATCTAAATTCAAAACGGGATTGGGGGCATGCAAAAGACTATGTAGAAATGCAGTGGTTAATGTTACAGCAGGATAAACCAAGAGACTACGTTATTTCAACTGGAAGAGCGGAAAGTGTAAGAAAATTTGCTGAGATTAGTGCAAAATATTTAGGATGGAGCAAAGATAACGGTTCTGGAATTGTTTGGGAGGGAGAAGGTTTGAACGAAGTAGGTAGAAGAGCAGATACCATGGAAATAGTGATAAAAGTTGATCCAAGATACTTCAGACCTACTGAAGTAGACTTTTTATTAGGAGATTCTTTCAAGGCAAAAAATGAACTGGGATGGGTTCCAAAAACAACTTTAGAAGAGCTTATAAAAGAAATGATTGATCATGATAAAGAGGAAGCAAAAAAGGAATCTTTATTAAAAAGATCTGGTTACAAAGTTAATAGTTCTAAAGAGTAGATCTATTATCTTTTAATCTTGATTCTAAAACTGAGATATTATTAAATTAAAAATTTATGCAGTTCAAATTAACATGGTTAAATTCTAGAAAAGGTTTAATTTATAGCTTTTTAATTGACTCGGCATTATTTAGTTTTTTATTTTTTGAGATATTTAATACCTCTATTTCAAGTAAATCTATATTAATAATTTTAACCTTATTGAATACTATAATTTGGACAACTTCTAGCTACATTATTGGTCGATATACAAATTACCAAGGCAAAAAGAATTTTGATATCTTTATTAATCATTTTATTAAAACCTTTTTAATAATTATTTCTAGCCTTTTTTTAAATCAGATTCTTTTCAAATTATTTTGGAATTGGGACTACATGAACTTCGAATCTTTTTCCGATTTCTTAAACAATTTACTAAGTTTCTACAAATTTATATTTTCGTTAAGCGGGCTTTTACAAATTCTAATTAATCTTTATTTGTCAAAAAAATTTATCCACAAATCAAAATGGTTATTTTTTGGAAGTAAAAATAGGGAAAATTATCTAAATGAGATAATAGGTTCTAAAACAAAATTTAAAATTTTAAATTTCAATGATAATTATGTAGATAATAAAAATTTTAATTTTAAAGGACTAATAATTGATGATGAAGAACTTTTCAAAAATAAAGATATAAGCTTCCTATTTCAGCTAAATAATAAAGGTATGAAAATCATGAAGACCTCAAATTGGTGCGAAAGATACTTAAACAAATATCCTTCAGAGCTAGTAAAAATTTCTGAAATAATTGAAGGAAATTTTTCATATAATGAAATTAGTTTCAGAGCTCGAATAAAAAGAATACTTGAGTCGATGATAAGTTTGATCATTTTATTAATTACATTACCAATTTTATTAGTTTCTGCTTTTTTAATAAAAATGGAAGATGGAGGACCTATATTTTATAGCCAAATTAGAAATGGCTTTGAAGGAAGTCAATTTAAAATTATAAAATTAAGAACCATGATTACAAACGCAGAAAAAAACGGAGCTCAATGGGCAGAAAAATCAGATGCTAGAATTACTAAAATTGGATTCATTTTAAGAAAGCTTAGAATCGATGAATTACCACAACTATTATTAGTTTTATCAGGTTCAATGAGCTTAATAGGTCCAAGACCTGAAAGACCAAAAATTGATGAAATGTTGAGAAATTATTTGCCAAATTACGATTTAAGGTATTCAATTAAACCAGGGATAAGTGGCTGGGCGCAAGTAAATTATCCATATGGGGCATCAATAGATGATGCAAAACTAAAATTAAGTTATGATCTCTACTACATAAAAAACTTTTCGATACTTCTTGATTTAATTATTTTCTTTAAAACAATAAAGCTTGTTATGAATGGTAAAGGTGCAATTCCCATACAAAAAAAATAGATTATGTTAATAAATAAAAAAGACAAAATATTTATAGCTGGATCTAGGGGGATGGTTGGGAGTGCAATTATAAAAAAACTTTTGGAATACGGATATAAAAATTTAGAATTACCATCAAGGAAAGAACTTGATCTTACAAATACAAAATTAGTTTCTGAATGGTTTAAAGAAAAAAAACCACAAATAATTATTCTTGCAGCAGCAAAAGTAGGAGGAATTTATGCAAATAATAAATACCCCGCTGATTTCCTATTAGAAAACTTAAAAATCCAAAATAATGTGATTGAGAATGCTTGGAAAAGTAATTCTAAAAGATTACTTTTTTTAGGAAGTAGTTGTATATATCCCAAGTTTTCAATTCAACCAATTAAAGAAGATGAATTACTCAAAAGTTCACTTGAAAAAACTAACGAATGGTATGCATTAGCAAAGATAAGTGGCATAAAAACTTGTCAAGCTTTACGAAAACAATATGGATTCGATGCAATTTCACTTATGCCCACAAATTTATATGGCCAAGGCGATAATTATCATCCATATAATAGTCATGTATTACCAGCTTTATTAAATAGATTTCATTTATTTAAAATGGAAGGAAGAAGTTCATTAAAGTGCTGGGGTTCAGGAAAACCTAGGAGAGAATTTATGCATGTAGATGATCTTGCTGAAGCCTGTATTTTTGCACTTGAGAATTGGGACCCATTTAGGAAAGGTGCTCCTTTGGACGAAACAGGAGAACCTTTAACATGGCTTAATGTTGGAACTGGTAAAGATATCGCCATAAAAGATCTTGCAGAAATGATTGCTGGTATAACTTCTTTTAAAGGTGAAATAATATGGGATTTAGAAAAGCCAGATGGAACTTATCAAAAACTTTTAGATGTTAAAAAATTAGAAAAACTAGGTTGGACTTCAAAAATTTCCTTAAAAGAAGGATTAGAAAAAACATATGAAGACTACAAAAAAGAACTTAAATTAAATACTCTAAGAAATAAATAAAATTATTTCCAGTTCAAAGAAGAAGGGAAAGAAGTATGAGCTTGATTTAGATCTAATCTTTGAAATTCTTTTTTTCGAGAAGGAAGATAAATAAAATCATGATATAAAAAAGAGATACTCATAACTAAAGTAGATGCATTACAAATTACTGCTTTAGCGCCATACAGATATCTCACAAAAAATTCTAAAAAATTTCCATTATTTTCTTTACCCGTATGCAAAAAAATAACATCTATTCCTTTTGAATTTAATGATGAAATAAAAGAATTGCATATATTAGAATCACTAAAAATTACAACACTCTTTATAGATTCAAAAAAGGCAATTTTTATTATTGATTTTAACCATAAGCTATCTGAAAAATTCAATTCCTCTAATTGATTTATACGGAGGAAATCAGATCTTCTTATGTGAACAAACAAATAGTTATTTTGACAATCATTTTTTGTTTTTGTAAAAATATCGAACCCTTTTGATATATTCTTTACAACTTGATCTTTATATTTAAAAACAAGTTCCCAATCTCTGAAGCCCCATCCTGTTAAAACTATATCAAATATCTTAGATTCTTTTACTAATTCATAACTAGTTATATTATTACTTAATTTTTTCCCAATTATAAATTTAGGAAAATTATTTTTATATCCAATTTTATAAGATTTTTTGTTTGGGGAAATATAAAATAAGAAATGAATTAATCTAATGAAAAATTTTAAAAATATTTTGTTAAATAAGTTTTTTTCTTTATCTTCATACATTATTCTCCAGTTAATATTATTCTTTTCAATTTTATAAATTATTGATTTATCTTGTGCTTCAATAAATAAATCACTTAATTTCTTGAACTCGATATCATATTCATTTGATAACGCAGTAAGGTGTATCAAATTTAAAATTTGATTTCCCAGTCTTCCTCCACCAGAGGATAAAATCAATGTCAAATTATTAAGGGATAGAGATAGAACTAATAATAATTTAAAATATTAGTATCTTTTATAAACATTTCTTTTAACTATTCTTAAACGAAAAATAAAAGCATAATAAAGATACTTAATAAATGAAAAAATCACATTAAGATAATTATTATTATTTTTATATATAAAGCCGCATTTTTTCAAGGTAAATATATTTTTTTCTTTATCTAGAGACAATAATTTATTAACATCAATTTTCCTTTCACAAAAAAGATCAAAATCAATCCCAATATTTTCAGTATTAAATGTATGAGAAGCAGAATCATCAAATCCATACACATAATTATTTATACCCCCTAAAGTTAGTGATTTTTTATTATTAACGATATGAGTGAAATTAAATTCATAATCCCATGCATCAAGAAGATTTAGTTGACAAGACTTAATTAGTTCGGCAGTTTCGATAGCCCTATATTTATTAGGTAATAAATTATATAGTTGCCAAGTTGTTAATTTTTTAATTTTACTTGAAAAATCTAGATGCATTTTCCATTTTTCAGACCACGAGGCCCATCCCCAACTTCGCCAAACAGGCATGCTATAAATTGATTCAACTTCTTTATTAGTAAATTCGTTAAAAGAAGAAATTGAAAATATATTTTCATTAGAAATATATTCTTTCAATAATTGAGAAAATAAGTGAATACATTTTTTAGAAATTATCACATCATCTTCAAGAATAATACCGAATTTATTCTCTTCAAAGAACCAACTTATTCCTTTAATAGGTCCTTTTCTGCAACCATAATTTTTATCCCATTTTCTTAACTTTATATCCAAATCTAATTCGTTATTTTTACAAAGATTTATAATTTTTCTTTGAGAATTTTTATCATTAGAATTTTTTGGTCCATCAATTGATACAAATATTGTTTTAATACCTTGTTCTTGTAAAGTAGTTAAACATCTTTTGAATTTATCAAATCTATTATATCCTAATATTAAAACAGGCAAATCTTTAATAGCATTCATTCTAAACTTATAAGATTCACAATTTTAATATAGCTATACAAGAAATTCAGACAATAATAATTATGAAAAATATTCAAATATCTATAATTACCCTTACTAAAAATAATAATTTAAAATTTCTCAACACCTTATTAAGCATAAGATCGCAAATTAGATCATTTGAGATTGAATGGCTAATTATTGATGGATCAAATAAAATTCAATACAATAAAAACAAAAACCTAATAAAAAAATATCTTATTGAAATTGATAAAATTGATATTAAACATATAAATTCAAAAAAAGAAAATATAGAAGGAATATTTCCTTGTATGAACTATGCGAAAAGTATTTCTAATGGAAAATTTATTATTTTTCTAAATAGTGGAGATACATTTTTTGATAATAATTCACTAAATATTTATTTTAAAAAATCTTTAAAAGCAACTAGTAATAGAAGTTTAATTTTTGGACAAGCTAGGATAATTGCTAACAAAAATATAATTTGGTATTTTCCTGGAAAAAGATTAAAGAATATAAAAAAGTGGATTAAATATTTTGAGCCAAATCATCAAACAATGCTTATTTCAAATAAGTTGGCGAACCAATTTAACTTTAAAATTAAATATAATATAATTTCTGATGGATATTGGAAAAGAAAAATATTGGATAATGCTGGAGAAGTTATTTATATAAAGACCCCCCTTGTAAATTTTTTTTTAGACGGAGTCTCATCCTCGAAGCCATCTAAAAAAATTCTTAAAGAATTAATAATAAATGATAATATTTCTTTTTTAAGGAAATTTATTTTTATTATTAAATATTTATTCCCATCAAAACTTTTTAATTTTTATTTTTTATTGCAAAAATACAAATCAATTTTATTTGACTTTTTACTTTAAAGTTATCTATATCTTCTAGAGTCTTCAAGAAGCAAATATTTTACTGTATCTCTTATACTACTTCTAATAGAAATTTTTGGTTCCCAACCATATTTATAAGCCTTTTTTGTATTTAAATGTACTAAAGGCGAGTCACCTAACCATCCTCTTTTCCCTCCTGAAAATTGATATTCAACGTTAGTTAAATTCATTTCATCGCAAACAATATCAGCAAGATCCTTAACATTTATAGTTTCTGAATGTCCTAAATTAAATACCGAAGAATTTTCAATATGTAGATTAGATATATTTATAACACCATCTACACCATCTCTAACATCGAGATAAGATTTTTCTTGATTACCATCGCCAAGTATTTTTAATTCTTTTGGATTCATCAATAATTTTTGTACAAAATCATAAATAACTCCATGTGAATATCCATTGCCTATCCATGATACAAACCTAAAAATTGTAGATTTAAAATAACCATAATTTGAATATGCCTGAATAAATGCCTCACAAGAAATCTTGCTAGCTCCATATAATGAGGTTTGTTGAGATATGTAAGTTTCTGGCGTGGGGAACAGATCTGGCTCCCCATATACAGTTGCACTACTAGAGAAAATAAAATTTCTAATATTATTCTTTACGGAGTAATCACATACATTTTTTGTTACGAATAAATTCTCATTCAAATCTATATCATGATTATCAATGCCCCCTCTAACATCAGCATTAGCAGCTAAGTGATAAATATGAGAGGCCTTAATATTCGGCCAATTATTAAAAGATTTCTTTAAATCAAAATTATAAAATTTAACCTTATCTAAAGGTAAATTATTTATATTTCCAGTTGATAAATTATCAAAGACATGAACTATTAATCCCTTATCCAAAAGCAATTTCACAATATTTGCGCCTATAAATCCTGCTCCTCCTGTAACAATAACTTCTTTATTCAAGATATGAAATTTGATTTTGATTTATTTACTCTAAAAATACAAAGTAATTTCGTTAAGAATCCAGATATCCATGCAAATTGACACAAAGTGCCATAAATAGGAACAGATAAATTTCTCCTTTTTCTATAGAAGATTAATTCACTAAATAAATTAAATATCATAAAAATAAGTGGAATCAATAACAAATTTAAATAAGAAAAATATAATAAGTTTCCCAAGACAATAATTAATACAAAAAAGACGAAAAAATGTCTGAGAGAAATAAATAATTTTTTAGAAACCAATATTGTATTAGCTCTACAGTAGCCATATGTATAAAATAATTTAAGTATATTTAAAAATGAATCTCTACAGACATAACTAACCTGGATATTTGATGAAATATAAGCCTTAAAACCTTTTTCCAGAAAATCATGAATAATTAGGGAGTCCTCAGAAATAAGTGGGTCTTTTTCATTAAATCTTATATTTTTTAGAATTTTTGTAGAAAAACATCCTAAATAAATAGAAGAAGAAAAGCCATTAAATTTTGTATTTCTATGTTTAGGGAAAAAGTATAAATAAGAACTCTCCATAATTTCCGCACAAACTTTAGACTCAAATTTATTTGAACTTTTGATTACTGTTGGAACTCCTCCAACAACATCAATATTTAAATTTCCATTACTAAGCATAAGAAGAGCATTTTTAGCGTAATCTTTAGCGAATCTTGATCTAGAATCAAACCTAAAAGAATATTTAGAAAATGACATATCAAGAGCTAAATTAAGTGATTCAACTCTTGACATTTTTTTAAAAATATAAACTAATTTAATTTTATTTTTTTTTATGATTTGAAGTATTTCTTGCTCAATATTTACGTCTCCTGAATCTACCAATATGATTCTTTCAGGACTAATGCTTTGATTCAAGATAGTTTTCAAACACCCAAAGAGTTGAGGATGATCATTGCAACATGTCCCAAAAAATGAATAACTCATAAATCATTAACATTTAAAAAACTACAACCTGCATTTTTTGCAGCATATAAATCATCATTGGAATCTCCAATCATTAGAGATTCCTTCAAATTGATATTCCTAAAAAAAGCCTGCTCAAAAAATAATCCTGGGTTAGGTTTCCTGCAAAAACAGTCTGTTTTCAATATTGATAACTCATCTCGATAACCCTTATGAGGGTGATGTGGGCAAAAAGCTATAACATCTATTTTCAAGCCTCTTAAAAGACAAAAATTTACGATAATACTATTAATTTGATCTAAGTCTTTTAAATTTAATTTACCCATCGCTACAGTGGGCTGATTTGTAATTATGCAAACAAAATCATAGTTGAAAGATATATTTTTAATTTTTTCAATATTAGGAATAATAAAATCAATCTCTTCTTTTTGAATAACATATTTACCTCTATCACACTTAATTAGAGTATTATCTCTATCTAAAAATAATGTTTTTTGTGGATTTTTATAATTTCTTTTATTTACATTATTTTCCGAGAGATCTTTTTCGACTAAAAAAAGCCTTTTTGGCGTTCCCATATCTTTTATATATTCAGTTGTGTTGTAAGAAAAAATATTACATTTCAAATCAAACATTTTTCTTACTATGTAATGAAAAATCGACTTTGATTCATTTTCATCAGGGGGCTTTATATTATCTAATATAGACTTATTTAAAACAAAAATTCCCGAATTACCGAGATAAGCATTCCCCTCAGTTCTTTTTTTTAATCCTTTTATAAATATATCTTCTATTAGGGTTCCATTTGGAGCGGATACTAAGTCTGAGTCATTAGGATGATCACTAGTGTGGGTAACTAAAGTCAAATTAGAAGATAATCGTTGATGAAAAGAAATTAATTTCCAAAAATCCATAGAAAAAATAAGATCACCATTAATAAAGACAAATTGTTGACTCAATTTATCTTTTATTAACCAGAGAGCTCCACACTCCCCAAGTGGCTTATTTTCAATAAAAACATCTATGTTAGTTTTATATTTTTCTTTTAATCTATTAATAAATTCAACAAAAATATTGCTTTTATAGCCTATTGTTAAAAGTAAATTATTAAAGCCATAATTAACAAGTTCTTCTATGCATCTTTCAATAGCAGATTTGCCATTTATTGGATAAAGAGGTTTGGGTACATCTCTTGTAACTCCTTTTAAACGAGTCCCTAAACCACCACATGCTATAACAGCATCATAATTTTTCACTATATCTCAAATCCTCTTAACCCCTCATTAGAGGGGTTAGCTTTGAAAACACCTTTGATTCCTTGGCAAACTAATAAATCTCTCAATTCTTGTTCTTTTATCTTTGATGATATTAAAAAATATCCCCCGTTACCAGCTCCAATTAACCTAATCCAATTGTTAGGAATAAGTCTATCAATTAATTCATATTGCTCTTTAAGATTTTGATTCATTACTTGTGACATGGATTTTTTTATAGACCAAGAATCTTTTACTGATTTGTTAAATAATTCTTCAATTTTATAATCTCTCTTTTCATCGACCTCAATAAATCTAGAAGCAATTTCTCTTATTGCTATAATTTTTTCTGTTGATTCCTTTTCCTCTTTTATTTTATTTAATACATAATCTGAATTCCTTTTTTTATTAGTTGGTATAAGATAAAAATCTTCAGATAATCGCCTCAATGTTTGTTCTTTTAATATTGAAAGATTATTTTTTTTAACGTTATTATCATCAAAGAAGGTAAATGAACTAAACCCTTTAGTAGCAGAAAGATATTGATCCTGCTTACCAATAGGTTTTTTTAATCTATCTATTTCTATAAAACAGGCCTTTTCAATAATTTGATCTATAGTTAAATTCATCTTAAAAGCAACTGACAATGAGCTTATTAATGAAAGAATAAATGCTCCTGAACCGCCCAACCCTTCACCACCACTAGCAAAGCCAAAAGTTTTCAATTCTACGTATTCATCAACTTTAAAAAATGACAACACTTCTCTAACTATTGGATGAACTATTTCGTAGATATTCTTATACTCCTCTCTATTAGAGTATTCCAAAATTCCATTTTTAGATAAAGATGGAAGAACATTTAAAACTGAATATGAATATCTATCTAAAGAATAACCCAAACAAATACCAAATTTTTCCTTCTTTACGAACCAATCTAAATCTGAACTACCCCCTAACAAAGAAACCCTGTAAGGAGATTTACCAATATAAATCATGAAATAAGATCCTCAAAAGTTCTCTTAAAATATTTGGGAACTTCCACTTTTTCAAAATAATCAGAATATTTTAAGATCAATTTTTGTTTAAGATAATGAAAAATTGATAATTGCATATCTTCACAAATTTCCATATCATCAAATTTTATGTGAATTGGATAATCTACAATTTCTTTTAATGCGCCTCCATTAAAACCAATAAGGGCAGCTTGTTTTATTTCTCTTAATTTTGCTTTTCTTGCACATTTAACTAAATTTAAGGAATTTCCACTCCCAGAAAAATATACTATAAGATCATTTTTATCTATGATATTGTCAATCAACATCGAATAAGCTTCATCATAAGAGAGATCATTTGAAGCAGCGGTTAAATGGCAAACATTATCTGCAAGACAGGATATCTTTAATTTAAGGCCTGCTAATGAAAATGTTTTAATAAAATCACCCGAAATATGATGAGCGTTTGCTTGACTCCCGCCATTCCCTAATAAAAAAATATTTGAATTACTTCCTATGTAAGAATCAAAAATATTAAAAAAACTATCAATTTGTTTTTGATCTACTAAATCTAAAGCTTTCTTAAATTCATCAGAATAATTTTTAAAATTAAAATTGTTAGCATCCACAATATTCGTCTCTTTTTTTTTATTTTACATTATATAATTGACGAATCAAACTCTTTATACTTATTCAATAAGTTTAACCTTTTCCCTTATTAATTAGATCCTTGCAACAGATAAAGTTCTTACTAAATACTTCAAAAATTATTTTTCTATCAAAACTTCTGTAGAATAATTACAAAAATAAAGCCTTATATGGAAATTTTTTATGATAGGCATGATAAAAATTATCAAGATTGTATAAATAATGAGGAAGATTCAAAAAAGGCAGACGCTTGGTTAAATTTAGATAGCTTAGATTATTGGAGACATAAAAGGATGCTTAAACTATTAAAACCATTTATCAAAAAGAGTGATAAATGGTTAACAATTGGTGACGGCCGATATGGATCAGAAGCTGCTTGGCTAAAAAGGAATGGGGTTGAATGCCATGCTACTGATATGCATACAGATTTATTAGAAATGGCTTTTAAGAAAGGAATAATAGATTCATTTAGTAAACAAAATGCTGAAAAACTCGGATTTAAATCAAATAGTTTTGACTATGTTTTAATAAAAGAGACTTTGCATCACCTACCAAGACCCTGGTTAGCAATATATGAAGCTTTTAGAGTTTGCAAATATGGAGTAATAATTATAGAACCAAATGATTGTTATCATTATGGAAGCCCACAAAAACTTATCTTCTCAAAAGTTAAAAATTTAGCAAAAAAAATTACCAATAGAAATTTTTTCAAAGAAGAATTTAATTTTGAAGAAGTTGGAAATTTTATTTACACGATAAATATAAGGGAGCTAGAAAAATTTCTATTAGGTATGCACAAAACTTCTATTGCAGTAAATAATATTAATGATCATTATCTTAAAGATGTTGAATATATTTCTTTTAATTCAAAGAGTTTAAAGGACAAAATTGTTTTTCTTAAATTAAAAACTTTTATCTTTATGAAAGATTTTCTATGTAATTTAGGTTTTTTATCATATTCATTGAAAGAAGTAATACTCTTCAAAAAAGCACCAAATAATAAAGAAATCAATCATTTTAGAACATACAATTGGGAATATAAAAAGTTACCTGATAATCCATATCTATAATTTTATGGAGAATAATTTATTTAACTCTAGTTTTGCGAAAAATTCTAAGTTTGATAAAAATTTTGTTGGCAATATTAAAAATATCAATGAATGGTTAATATTAGTAAATCAATACAAGGTTTTTCAAAATAAAAATTTTGTTAAATCCAAGCATTTTTATATTCCAAAAAAAATTCATCAAATATGGTTAGGAGGAAAAGATATTCCAAAAAGATGTCTAAAATGGATGGAAAGTTGGCAAAAATTTAATAATGATTGGGACTATAAATTATGGGATGAGGAAAGCATTAAAGAACTTAATATAAAAGATTTTGATGTATACTCTCAAAAATTAAATCCAGGATATAGGAGCGACATTATAAGGTATATAGTTTTAAAAAAATATGGAGGACTTTATGTAGATACCGATTTTGAATGTGTTAAAAAAATTCCAGATAAATTTTTATATTATAAATTTGTTGCAGGTATGATGTTTTCTAATAATCCAATCATTGGGAATTCAATCTTAATGAGTTCACCAAATTATATGCTTTTAGAAAAAGTTCTTAATTATATAAAATCAATAAAGTATAAAAATGACATAAATTATATTATAAAGAATTCAGGACCAGAAACTATAACTCGAGAATATTTTGCTTTAGCTGAAGAGATAAAAAAATCATCATTAATATTGCCTTCAAATTATTTTTATCCATTTCCAAATTTCATGCTAAATAAAAAGATTGATAGGTATGATGAGGTAGAAGATATAAGTGTGGGTATACATCATTGGGAAATGACATGGATGAAAGGCAATATTTTAAATAGAATAAAAAATAAGTTAAAAGTAATTTTTAATTAATACTTTAAGTAAAAATGAAAAGCAGTTTTAAACTTATAAATTCAATTTTTTTATTATTCAAATCACTTGACTTTAAAAGAAAATATCAATTTTTAGGAGTAATTCTCATAAACATTTTAAATGGTTTATTTGAATTTATTTCCCTTGGTTCTGCATTATTTTTTTTAGAGACATTAACTGATTCAAGTAAAGTATCTTCATCTTTCGCTTCGATAATTTCAATATTTAATCTTTATCAAGAAAAAGAATTAATACGTTTTTCTACTTTGATGTTTTTGATAGTTATATCTTTAACTGCATTAATAAGAATTTTAAATCTATGGTTAAATACAAAATTCAGAATTTCTTTCCTTAATTTTATATCAAATAAAATTTATAGAAAAGTTATTAATCAAGAATACTTCTTTTTTATAAATAAAAATAATAGTGAATTATTAACTGATTTAACTTCTAATATTGAAAAGACAAATTTCTTTTTTGAGAATTTATTAACACTTATTACTTCGCTTGTGCTTTCAATAAGTATAATTTTTTCTCTTTTAAAACTCAATTTCTATATTACGATTATTTCAGTTTTATTCTTTTCTAGTCTTTATGCAATTTTAGGTATATTCATTAATAAAAGAGTTGATAAATCTAGTAAAATTGAAATCCAGTCTAATTTGAATCTTGTTAAGAATATACAAAATAGTTTAAATTCAATTAAAGAAATTATAGTTTCAAATAATCATCTATTTTATATTGAACAATTTCAAAAAAATAACTTTAAGCTAAGAAAGTATCAAGGGATAATAGGTTTTATAACAACATTTCCTAGATATCTATTCGAAGGCATTGGACTTTTTTTTATAGGAATATCAGGGTTTATAATTTATTCTTATTTAAACAACTCGGTAAATATAATTGCATTATTAGGAGCTTTTGCTCTTGGTGCCCAAAAACTTCTTCCAACAATGCAAAGTTCTTTTAAATCATGGTCTTTACTATACTTTTATAATAAGCCACTAGACAGGATTTTAGAACTACTAAAATTACGTATTAAAAATAATTCCTTTATAAAAGAAAAATTACCTTTTAATAAAGAAATCAAAATTAATAATTTAAATTTTTCATATGACAATAATAGTGAGATTTCAAAAAATATAAACCTTTCAATCAAAAAGGGAGAAAACATAGGAGTATTTGGCAAAACAGGCAGTGGGAAAACAACTTTAATAAATATATTGATGGGAATTTTAATCCCAAGCGCGGGAAACATATTAGTTGACAACAAAAATCTTTTTGATGCTAAGAATACAAATCTTTTAAAAAAATGGAGAAATAACATTTCACTAGTTCCACAAGATGTTTTTTTATATGATGCATCTATCATTGAGAATATTGCTTTTTGTGTACCAAAAAATGAAATTGACACTGAGAAAGTTAAATTTGCGGCAAAAATTGCATGTGCTCATGAATTTATCATCAAGACAAAAAATGGTTACGAAACAATAGTTGGAGATAATGGAATCAAATTAAGTGGCGGGCAGAAGCAAAGAATTGGTATAGCAAGAGCAATATATATCAATTCTGAAATTCTAATTTTTGATGAGTCTACAAGTTCACTTGATTTAAAAACTGAAAAATCAGTAATAGAATCAATTTACAATTCTAAATCTAATAATTATTTTACTACAATTACAATTGCCCATAGATTATCTACATTAAGATATTGCGATAAAATAATAGAATTAAGCGAAGGAGAAATAAAAAAGATTTATAGCAATAAAGAATATTTAAAAAAATTTAAAGATTTTTTTTAATATTTTAATTTTTAAAAATCTTGATCTTAATAGATTTTATAGTTTAACTAAAACTTTTATTCTTTAAAAATACCACAAAGGAATTTTCATTTAAAAAATTTCAAAAATAGTTAAATCGAATGGTGAGGAAATTTTCATAAATCCCAAACCGGCAATTGGGAAAGCTCCATTTGAAAACAAAAAAGTCCAAATCAAATATTTAGGTTTTTTAAAAAATAACTTCTTATATAAAAAAGAAAATTTACAAGATATAAATCTATTTTCTTGATATAGAATTTAGCTAGTCTAAATTAAAAATAAATTTGATTGCCTCATTAAATAGATTTCTTCAAGAGAAATGAAAAAAAATATTATTCCTATTATTTTATGCGGTGGTAAGGGGACTAGGCTATGGCCCTTATCTCGAGAATCATACCCAAAACAGTATTTATCTTTGTATGGCGATAAAAAAGATACTTTATTGCAGCAAACTCAAAATAGGATAAAAAACCTAAGAAATATTGATAACCCTATTATTATTTGTAATCAAGAACATAGATTTATTGTTGCAGAACAACTTCGGGGTATTGAAGTAACTCCGAAGGCAATAATACTTGAAACTGAAGGGAGAAATACAGCTCCTGCTATAGCTCTTGGTGCTATTAAGGCATTAGAAGAAAATCAAAATTCCCTTATTTTGGTTTTATCAGCTGATCATGTAATAAAGGATATTGAGATTTTTCATAAATCATTAAAAGTAGGATTTGAATATGCAGAGAGAGGAAACCTCGTTACTTTTGGAGTTATACCAAATCGCCCTGAAACAGGATATGGTTATATTGAGAGTGAATCTGTTCTTAATAAAGAGAATATTGATGGAGTAAGAATTAAAAAATTCATTGAAAAACCTAATAAGGAAGAAGCTAAAAAACTCATTAAATCTAAAAGATATTCATGGAACAGTGGAATGTTTATATTCAAAACCAAATTAATCTTGGATGAATTAAACAAATATTCCCCTTTAATTCTTCATAAATGCAAAGAAGCAATGGACAATAGCCAAAATGATCTTGATTTTATAAGAATTGAGAAATCTTCATTCTCAAAAGCCCCTAACTTACCGATTGATGTAGCCGTAATGGAAAAAACTAATAAAGGTATTGTCATACCCTTAGAGGCTGGTTGGAGTGATATTGGAAGTTGGAAATCTCTTTGGGAGAATGAAAAAAAAGACTTATACGATAATGTTATTAAAGGCAAAGTAATTAACCATCAATCTTCAGGTTGTTTTATTAAAAGTGATAATAAACTATTAGTTACAATTGGATTAAATGACTTAGTAGTAGTTGAGACATCAGATGCAACACTTGTCGCAAACAAAAAAAATATAGAAAATCTTAAAACAATTATTGAAAGTATCAAAGAAAAAGGCTTTAAAGAAGTTTCTATGCATAAAAAAATATATAGACCTTGGGGATCATATACTTCATTAATAGATAGTGAGGGATGGCTTGTTAAAAAGATAGAAGTCAATCCCCACTCAAAACTTTCACTTCAAATGCACAATCACAGATCCGAACATTGGACAGTTGTAGAGGGAACAGCAAAAGTCGAAATTAATGAAAAGTCTTTTATCTTATCTAAAAATCAAAGTACCTATATACCTCTAAAAGCGAAGCATAGATTATCCAATCCAGAAGGGACTATACTCACATTAATTGAGGTTCAAAGCGGAAACTACATTGGAGAAGATGATATTATAAGATACGAAGATTTATATGGAAGAAACCCACTTAATAAAGAATAAATTTATTCAATTTTAAATCTTAATTTAGATTTCCATAAATAATATTGCTCACTAAAGGAGAATTTATAATTATAAATTAATTAGCTAAAAAAAATAATTATTTAAAATCCCTGTAAGTTATTTTTCTTCCAATTCCATCCATCTTGGCACATGTCTTCAAGACTTCTTTTAGGTGTCCATTTTAATAAACTTTTGGCTAAAGAATTATCAGCTATAACAATACCGTAATCTCCTTTTCTTCTATTAGTGAATTCATAATTAATTTTTACTTTATTAACATTCTCAAAAATCCTTATCAAACCTAATACACTTGTTCCCTGACCAGTACCAATATTGAGATTCAAAATTTGTGGTTGATTATTTTCTAAATATTCAAGGGCTTTAACGTGACCTTCAGCTAAATCCATCACATGTATATAATCTCTTACACCAGTACCATCACAAGTAGACCAATTTTTTCCGTAGATTTTCAGCTTCTCGATTTCTCCAATCGCTACTCCATTGAGGATTGGGAAAATATTATTTTTAATACCTTTTGGGTTCTCACCAATTAATCCAGATTGGTGCGCGCCAATTGGATTGAAATATCTTAAATTTGCAATCCTCCAATCATCACCTTTATCAAAAATATCTTTTAATAATCTTTCAATTGCAAGTTTAGTTTGACCATAGGGATTAATAGGATTTAATGGGCAACTTTCATTTAGTAATTTATCTTCATTAATTTGATATATGGTTGCACTGCTACTAAAAATAACTTTTCTGCATTCATATTTTTCCATTAATTTAAATAAGATTATTGAACCTCCTACATTGTTTTGCCAATATTGCAAAGGATTTGAGAGAGATTCTGAAACAGACTTTAAGCCTGCAAAATGCATAACACAAGAAATAGGTTCATATTTTTCTTTAGCAAGCTTAAAAATGTGGTCCAATAATTTTTCATCATTTATATCACCTTTTATAAAGGTCAAGTTGTTATTTATATTTTTATCATTTAATAAAAAATTTATCTTGCTAATAACTTTTTCTGAACTATTCACTAAAGAGTCTAAGATCATAACTTTATATCCTTTCTTTAAAAGTTCAAGACAGGTATGACTCCCTATATATCCAGTTCCTCCTGTAGCAAGAATAGTTTTCATTTCTGATTTGATTATTCTTAATTTTTAATTCATAGAATTAAATAATTATACTTTTCCAAAGTAGAATATTTATTAAATAGATAAAGGTTGAGATAAAGCTAAAAATTTAATAGATTTTTTCATTTATTAACCAAATAAATTAATTACTAAATCTAATACATCA
>MDTE01026207.1_pt1 | contig 20502 bp, 20 predicted proteins | sample 811231 | NCBI WGS metagenome assembly MDTE01 (sample SAMN05326651, study PRJNA326480) | marine metagenome | isolation source: seawater | place: Indian Ocean: Red Sea | collected 2010
AGGTAGGCTCAACAATCCGCCTATGCCACCACGACTTAAGAGTCTGAAAGGGGATATTGCTGAACGATATTGACGATTATTGACGCTTTGCTCGTTGTACTTGCCCCAGCAAACGATGTCGTCCGTTGTCAGAATGGCATCGGGGGGAATACTTCTCAAGGCACGGTGAAGAGCATAACGAGCACCCTGAGCAAGTTCATCTTTGCCGTGACAGATGGTAATTCTCTGTAGTTCTGATTTCTTTATTGCACTTCTCAGTGAGAAGAGCTGATCAAGTTGACCCCAATAGACCCGGTCCCATCCACCTTTAAGGGCAAGACAGTGTGCTTGATGTTCGTCACTTTCGAGTACAACTAATGCGTCGTCACTCAACAATAATTCCTGATCAACTTTCGCTAAAGTTTTAGCTTGATAACGATCAAGACCAATAGCAACTTCCTGACATGTTCGAAACCTGTGCCAACCTCTCTGGGCAAGATGCTCGAGGGCTGAAATTTTTTGTTGCTTACAAAATTGACGTTGTGACCTTTTTAAACTTTCAAAATAGGCTTTGATTGGAATCGGTGGCAGATCAGCATACAAAGAGATGTGACCAGCTAAGATCTTGTTGAGCACTTCACTTTTTACAAGATCTTTCAAGTCATTCAGGTTTGCATGATGACTTAAGCAGGCGAGTTCATGGATTTTGTTATCCGTCGGCTTCCACTGATCTGGATGAAGCAATAGTGTCTCTGGAAGCAAAAAAGGTTCCAGGTATTGTGGATTAATATGCTGATGAATTGACGATAGTGAAGACCGAATAATATCTAAGTCAAGTTCGATTGTTCGATAACGTCGTAGTAGCCTTAAGATATTTTCGTCGGGAACTTGTTTATTTTTCCACAACTGGAATTGATTTTTCCATTTTTTATTGGCACTCATGTGTTCATGTTCTTAGCTTGGCTTTTTAAAATTTCAAGGCTTAAGTGATTTTGTTTACTCATCAGCTTTTTTGCGGAATCGAGTTTGTCTATAAGTTCATCGTAATCAGACTGTACTTGTTCGGCTCTGAGAAGATTCATAGTGGCCTGTTCACGACTGCATTCCCGCTCTTGATTCACTAACCACCAGTCAACTAGAATTAAATCTGCTAATGAACGCGACTGTAATCTCTCAAGATAATGTGTATCTGCCTCCAGTCCAAAGAGTTGTGATTTTTGCTCTAAATTTAGATACCGCTCTAAAATTAAAGGCGATTCTTGCAATATCTTTAATATGATGTAGCTGGACATTGGAGTTGGTTCCGGTGCAACGGTTTCATTGTCGAGAGTGGGTGAAATACCATGACAGTATCGTTTAATAGAGGTTGTATCGAGTCGATCCAGTCTCCAGCTGGCCGCACATTTATCAATATATTCACTCATGCTACTTAGTTGCTCATAAATATTTTCTATCAATGCCAGTGTTGGAGGTGTATCTTGCTCTTTCCTCCATTGTGCGATGAGCTGATCTGGTGAGTCGTAGATTAATAAAAGTTCACTCGGATCGTGTTCTTGCGCTTGATCAAGCGTCAGGGGAGTTAGCCCTACAGCGTTAAGCTTGTCTCGAAGAGCTGGCGCCATACAGTTGGCTCCACACCAATGCCTCACATCCTGTCTTTGACTAATAGCAGTCTATGTTGTGGTGTGGCCTAATCAACCATGAATCCTGAGAACCAACTTAGTGTCTTTGCGGGATGTCCTCATCGGTTAGGACAGCTTCCTGATGGAGCATGTCTGGTGCTTGACGCCGAGGAGGAAGTGTTAGAAGAGTTCAAGCATCATTACTCGCATGAGTGTCAACAGCAATCGATCAAGTTCAGACAAGTTGTCCTCTCGAGTCGTGAATCTGATCACGGTCAATGGTTTTGCTTTAACGATGCACGGTTTAATGGATTTTGGCCTTTGCAGAACTGGATTGATAGGGCTCCCAATTTAAAACTAAATGATTGCCACACCGTAAAAACAGAAACGTTATTTGGTTTGCTTGATCAGGCTATAGATTTCGACCCTACTTCCAGGATTCACCTTTACTTACGTCAGGGCGACCCTGTTGAGATCCTTAATGGTCTAGGTCAGAAGCTGGCTAATTGTGATCGGATTCTGTTTCGCTATCCTTGGTTACCTGAGCCGACTCAATCTCAGGTTGAGGCAATACTTCTCAGGAATGGTTTTGTACAATCAAAAAACGACGATTATGCTTGGGTCCGTTACCAATACGATTTTAAACAGTCGATGCCCGACCAGAGGCTGCTAGGACCTCTTCTCTCCCTCTTTGATTCATCGTTATACAGACAGATTTATCCAAACCTGCATCATTTTTCTGATCAAGAGCTACTTGAGCACTGGTTGAATCAACCGAATCGTCTTCAATTGGCCTTCCGTATGAGGGAGCTTTTGAAGACAGCTCCTCGAGCATTTGAAGAACTACAGTCCGGAGATCCTATTCGCACAGCGCTTTTTCAGATTTTCCCTTTTAATCTCTACAGACACATCAGACCAGATTTAGCGGGTTTTGACGATGAGCAACTTGTCCGTCACTTTTGTTTGACAGGTTTGGGAGAAGGCAGCGATCTTTCGGAGTCTGTTGCAATAGAATCTGCCCAATCTTCTTCATCAGAATACATAGCAAGCTTAGAGGGTCGAATTGCCGAGCTTGAACTTCTATTAAAGTCACTTTATCATCAGGATGATAAGCTTCAGTCTTTTCTAAATAAGAATATGACTGAGAAGTTTGTTTCGCAATGAATAATGGAATAATTATCTCACGCCAACAGATCGTTTTTGATTTCTTCAATGGGCGGTGGGATCGAATTGAATCCTTGCTAAAGATTTGTGAGTCAAAGTGTTCAATTGTTCAGGATCTTGAATTCTTAAAGCTGATACACTCTTTAACGCCATCTCGACTGCTATCCCAGTCAGATATTTCTTACTCAACATCTCTGGTTGAGCCACAAATCAATTTCTATCACCGACTGTGTGGAGTTCATCTTGTTCGAGGTTTATCCGCAATTGCAGTTAATGACAACGATGAAATTTTAAATCAACTTAGATCTTTCTTTGCCGCATTTCAGCTTTTTGTGGCCAAGTATTTTTCATTGATTGGCGAACCGCCAATCTCTATCGACTTTAGTGTAACTACAAAACTTGATATTCACCTGCGTCAATACGCACTAATGCTTGAAAAGATTCATGGATCTCGTCTGCCTTCAAGGATTACATGTGTTTTAGGGATGCACCGAAGTGGCACATCGGCTTTGTCGGGATTGCTTGAGCTTTCTGGATTGTTTGGGCCGAAGGACTCTTTGGGATCCACCAAACACAATCCCCTTGGATATTGGGAGTCGACGGCTTTAGTTAGCTTGAATGATGACTTTATTTCTCGACTAGGGACTCATTGGTCAAAGTTGTTCTTAATCAACAAGTGTTGGCATTTGACCGATATCTCTCAGAAATGGTTGCGCGATTTTCTCGAGATTGTTCCAACCATCTTTGAATCAAATCAACATATTGTGCTTAAAGATCCGCGTCTCTGTATTTTAATTGAGGGCTTGTTTCCTAGTTTTGCTTCGGGATTGATTCCTATTGATTATTTGCTGATTCTCCGCTCTCCGTTGGAGGTTATATTCTCTCTTCAAAAGTCAGAGGGTCTAGATTTGTGCTCCGGCTTACAACTCTGGATTGAGTCGGTGTTCCACTCTGAAAGTTTAACCCGCTATCTTCCACGTAGGATATTGACTTACAGTTCTCTACTGGATTCCCCTGAGAAGATTATTTCTTCGTGTAATGAGCTATGGGGATTTCAGTCTCCGAATACTCATACCACCGATCTTCGACAATTTGTTGATTCTAGATACCGCCATCAAAAGGCTAGCAACTTGCTTTCAATCTTTGAGTCTAATCATCGAGATTTAATGCCGTATTTGGAGCTTGCTGACTTTATGTATAAACTGATGGCGTCTAGTGATTCAACCGATTCACATGCTCGCATGAATGATTTGCGTGATCACTGGAATGTGTCTCTCTCTTCAATGAGAAGTTAACCTTTAATGTTTTGTTGCTTGATAATATGTTGAATGGGCGTGGTGACGCTGTCGGTCATCCAAGCCATTTTTAACACTTTTAAGATTTTTGTTAATCGTGAAATTTTCGTGGTCTCTTGTTAAGTTTGGATTGTAGAAAATATCGCATGGAAGTTTTGTCTTTCCCTTTTCTGCATATTGGTTTAGCATATACTTGACTTCTTTGTTAAAACGCATTTGTTTTTCTGGTGTATTTTCAGAGCCTCGGGAGATTGATTCGTGATGATATAGCTGTGCATGGGGTGTGAAAATATTTCTGTATCCTCTTTCGTGAATACGTAGACAGAGATCAACGTCATTAAATGCAATTGTTAAATCTTTTTCGTTTAACCCTCCAACCTGCTCATACAATTCACGTCGCACAAGTAGACATGCAGCCGTTACTGCTGACATCTGTTGAGTATGAATAAGCCTATCGACGTAGCCTGAGCTTGATTTCGGAAAGTACTTGTGGGCATGTCCTGCAACCTCCCCGATTCCGATCAGGACACCTCCATGCTGAATGGTGTCATTTGAATAGAACAATTTTGCTCCTACGCATCCCACATCTGGCCTGATCGTGTGAGATACCATTTCGGTTAGCCATTCAGGGTCAATTGCTTCAACGTCGTTATTGACGAGACCAATGATTTCGGCATCAGTTTTCCGTACTGCATAGTTATTGATGGCTGAGTAATTGAACTTTTTATTGTATTTAATTACTTTGACTCTTGTAGGGTGCTTCTTTTGTATTGACTTGAAGAACTGCTGTGTTTTTGCTTCGCAACTTTGGTTGTCGACGATTGTGATGCTGAAGTTCTTGTAGTTCGTTTTCAGTAGGATTGATTCTACAGCGGTTCTGAGGATTTCTACTTTGTCTCGCGTTGGAATGATCAGCTCGACACGAGGCTCTCCATTGGGTATTTCCCATATGCATCGAAATCGATTGGCTGCAACTGAAACGACTTTTGCCTTTGCTCCACCATTGCTGTGCTGAACATCAAGGAATTCTTGAATTGCGCGCAGACCTTTTTGCGTCGTGTAATCTTTGCTACCTGGATTGATTGCTGTTGAGTCTTCGTGCATTCTCCAGTGATAGAGAACTCTAGGAATATGTATAATTTGTTCTGCATTCGAATGTAATAGGACTCGAAGTGCTAAATCATGGTCTTGACTTCCTTCGAGGCCAAGGCGAAATCCGCCTATTGATTTGATAAGGTCTGTTCTGTAAACGCCTAGATGTGAGATAAAGTTATACGCAAATAATAGGTCAAGATTGAAAGATGGTTTGAAGTGTGGTGACGAGCGTACACCCTCATTGTTAATCTTGTCTTCATCGCTGTAGATCAGATTCGCATCAGGTCTTTTTTGGATTTCTCTGGCTACCCAATACAATGCGTCTTCGGTGATGAGATCATCATGATCAACGAGAGCAGCAAATGAGCCAGTTGCTAGTTGCAAGGCCTCGTTGCTTGCTTTGCAGATGTGACCATTTTCTTGGCTGAATTTTATTTTTATTCTTTCATCTTCTTTTTTGTGTCGCTCAAGTATCTCTTTGACGTGGGTTTCTGTTGAGCAGTCGTCGCAAATGCACAGCTCCCAGAATGGATAATATTGATTGCGAATGCTGTTGATGCATTGTTCCAGGTGTTCTGCGCGAGTGTTGTATGTTGGTAGAATGATGCTGATAATTGGAGCATCGGGATTAAGGGCTGTCCACTCTTTGACTGTTTCCTTTGTTGCCCTCAGGGAAGGCTCAACCTGATCGAGGTAGTGTTGGTATTCCGGGTCTTGCTTTCGCAGGTGTGAATGAAAACTCTGTAAGTGAGACGCTTTGATCTTTTGTCGTTTTAATTGACCTGCACTTTTGACAGGCTTGATTTTTTTTCCAGAAAGTAGTTCGAGGGATCTTTGTCGGATTTCGTCTTTTGTTGTGTTGATACCCTTTCGCCTCTGTTCATTTCTCCGTTTAGCGGGGGCATTCCTTGTCCACTGCCTTAGGAGATGGAGTGCTGTTTTATGACTGCTTGGGAGGACGGACCATGTTGCCCGGAAGGCGCCTGTTGTTTGACACGGTTGGATTCGTATTCGACTTCTTGTCTCCAGAACGAGTGGAAGGATGAGATGCTTTTGACTGGTCGCTGTTGACACACGGAACGCTGAATTATTAGCTGTCTTTTTGCCGACAGGCTCAATACTGATCAATACGTCATCATTTTGATCTTCAGTCTCTAGCGCAAGTCTCAGTGTGTAGTTCCCTCGTGCAAGACCCTTGATGGTGATCAATGAGCCATCTTCTTGGTCTTTGTGGAAATAATTATTGCCATGGTAACTGATGTTGTGTCTCCACCAGTCCTGAGGGGTTGTCACTTCATCTGACTGATCTGGACTCATGATTTGTCCCTGGATGGGTACCGATTCAAGTACCACCGCACAGTTGCTTCAATGGCCGTTGAAAAGTCGTGGCGTGGCTTCCAGCCCAGTTCGTTTTCAATTCGAGTTGGGTCTATGGCGTAGCGGCGGTCGTGACCGGGACGATCTCGAACGAACTCAATCAGGTCTGAGTGGGGGCTCCCTTCCGGTCTCAGAGCGTCCAAATGTCTGCAGATGCACTCAACCACCTCACGGTTGGTTCGTTCGCCGTAGCCGCCAACGCAGTAGCTACGGCCTGACTGGCCTCTGCAAGCTGCCAGCAGCAGTGCATCGACGTGATCTTCCACGTACAGCCAGTCCCGTACGTTCAACCCATCGCCATACAGGGGGATTGATTCACCTGCTGCTGCCTTGAGCGTCACCACGGGAATCAACTTCTCGGGAAATTGCCATGGCCCGTAGTTGTTGGAACAATTGGTCAACACCACTGGCAAGTCGTAGGTGTGATGCCAGGCGCTGACGAGATGATCACTGGCTGCCTTACTGGAGGAGTAGGGACTTCGAGGGTCATAGGGGGTTGTTTCTGAAAAACGACCCTCAGAACCCAGGGAGCCGAACACTTCATCAGTGCTGATGTGATGCAGGCGGAAGTTGTCCTGGCGTTCTCCACTTAAACCGTCAACATGCTCCCTCACCGCCTGCAGCAGGTTGTAGGTGCCGGTCACATTGCTTTCGATGAACACCCCAGGGCCCGCGATCGAACGATCCACATGACTTTCGGCAGCAAGGTGCATCACCAGATCGGGATCCGCCGCCTTCACTGCGTCTCGGACCGCACTGGGGTCAGCAAGGTTCACCTGTTGCAGGACGTGCCGTTGTTCTGATTCATCACCGAGCTCGCTCAGTACCTCCTCAATGGAGGTGAGATCGCTGGCATAGCCCATCTTGTCGAGGTTGAACACGATGGCTTCGCTCTCGCGCAGCAGGCGCCGCACCACGGCCCCACCGATGAAGCCCGCACCGCCGGTCACCAGGACTCGTCTGCGGGATCCGAGCAGTTCGGCGGCAGTCGGCATGGAGTTGGTCATCGCAATCAAGAATTGGTGGGAATGGCCCGCAGGACATCCTTGAGCGCCGCTCGCCAGGGCTGGGCCTCGAGCTTCAGTGCCGCCCGGCTGTCCTGACAATCCAGCAGTGAGTACCCCGGACGGGTGGCCGGGGTTGGGTAGTCGGTGGTGCTGATCGGATTGACCTTTGCGGCTTGATTCAGCAGGCCCAGTTCCATCGCCAGCTCTCCGACTGCCACCGATACGTCGTACCAACTGGCGGCTCCACCATCACACCAGTGCAACACCGGTGGGAGTTCCATTCCTTCCTGGCTGCAACTGATCACTCTCCAGCAAGCCCTGGCCAGGTTCAAGGTGCTGCTGGGACAGCCCACCTGATCGGCCACCACGCCCAACTCCTCTTTATCGCGGTGCAGTCGCAGCATGGTGAGCGCGAAGTTTTTACCAACAGGACCCATCACCCAGCTGGTGCGCAGCACCACACCCTGGTTGTTTCCAACCAGCAGCTCCTCCACCGCTTCCTCACCGCAGGCTTTACTGGCGCCGTAGACCCCCAAAGGATCACGGCTTTGATCCACCCGATAGGGGGAGCCCTGCTGACCGTTGAAGACAAAATCGGTGCTCAGCTGCAGCAACCGACCACCGCATTCCTGGATCGCTTCGGCAAAGGCACGTGGTGCCGTTCCATTCACGGCGTGGGCCAGCTCCGGTTCCGCTTCCGCTTGGTCGACTGCGGTGTAAGCACCAGCGTTCAGCACCCAGTCGGGGCGGTACTGATTCACCGCCATGCGACAAGCCTTGGCATCGGCCAGATCAAGGGCCAACAGCCCGTCCCCACCACGACGACTGCTGGGCAGCAGCTCAATCCCCTCTGGAGTCGCTGCGATCAACGCCTGGCCCAGCTGTCCCGCTGCTCCGGTGAGCAACACCCTCATCGGAAGACCTCGCCAGCTGCCTTGGCTTGATCCAGAGACGGGGCGTCTGCATCCTTGCCCGACAGGCTCACCTCAGCTCCTGCCAGCTGATCCAAGGGCCACTGGATGCCGATCGTTGCGTCGTCCCAGCGGATGGCGCGTTCGCAGGCCTTGTTCCAGAAGCCCCTGGCTTTGTACTGCACTTCAGCCACAGCGCTCAGGGTGAGAAACCCGTGGGCAAAACCTTCCGGCACCCACATCTGCTGCTTGTTCTCCGCACTCAGGTGGGCCCCCACCCACTGCCCGAAGCTGGTTGAGCCCTTTCGGATATCCACAGCCACATCAAAGATGTCGCCGATGCTGGCCCGCACCAGTTTGGCCTGAGGCTCAGGAGCCAACTGATAGTGAAGACCCCGGAGAACCCCTTGCGTGGAGCGGGAGTGGTTGTCCTGGGAGAACACCACCGCTTCACCCACGGCGTCATCGAACTTGCGCTGATTCCAGCTTTCGAAAAACCAGCCGCGGTCATCACCAAAAGCCTGGGGGCTGATCAGTAATGGCCCTTCGATGGTGACCCCCTGGGGGCTCTGCAGCTGATCAACCTGCATGGCTTGGTACCTCCAGGCTGCTTTGCAACGCGGCGTGATCGCTGATGCTTTCCTCCAGCAACTGCAAGAGATACGTTCCGTAGCCGCTCTTCTTGAGGGGCTGCGCCAGGCCTTCCAATTGCTGGGCATTGATCCAACCCTGGCGCCAGGCCACCTCCTCCGGGCAACCCACCTTCAGGCCCTGGCGGTGTTCCAGCGTGCGGATGTAACCACCGGCGTCGTTGAGGGAGTCGCAGGTGCCGGTGTCCAGCCAGGCCATCCCTCGGCCCATCAATTCCACCCTCAGCAATCCGTCATCGAGATACATCTGGTTGAGATCGGTGATCTCCAGCTCACCACGGGCCGAGGGTTTCACTTGGCGGGCCCGTTCCACCACAGAGGCGTCATAGAAGTAAAGGCCGGTCACGGCATAGCGACTCTTGGGCTGCTGGGGCTTCTCCTCAATGCTCAGCACACGGCCTTCGGCATCGAATTCCGCCACGCCGTAACGCTCCGGGTCGCTGACGGGATAGGCAAACACCGTCGCTCCTTCGGCCCGACCATCGCTGCTGACCAGCTGCGGCACCAGGTCATGGCCGTGGAACAGGTTGTCCCCAAGGACCAGGGCTGCGGGTGCACCACTCAGGAACTCTGCTCCAATCAGGAAGGCCTGTGCCAACCCGTCCGGGTTGGGTTGCACGGCATATTCAATGGTCATCCCCCAGCGGCTGCCGTCCCCCAGCAACCGCTGGAAAGCTTCCTGATCGTGAGGAGTGGTGATGATCAACACCTCACGGATTCCCGCCAGCATCAGCGTGCTCAGGGGGTAATAGATCATCGGCTTGTCGTAGACCGGGAGCAGCTGTTTGCTCACCGCCTGGGTGATCGGATGCAACCGTGTTCCACTGCCCCCGGCCAGGATGATGCCCTTACGACGCGAAGGCTCAGCCACGACATTTCGAAAGATGGCGACATTCCAGCACAGGAGTGCATTCTGCAATTAACGGCGCCAATCAAGCCAGGGGAGTCCTGAGGCAATTGCCGGAGTCGTTGATCGGTAGTTCACATAGTCAGCATGCAGCTCAAGCAGGGAACGTTCCTCCCAGCGGGCTTTGTACCCCAGCACAGCGATCAGTCCCATCAGCAGCAGAAGGTGGACAAGGCTGCCCAAGGCCAGCACAACACCCAGCGAGCACAGCAGCACGGCCTGATACATCGGGTGCCGGCAGCGTTGGTAGGGCCCTTGGCGAATCAGGCGGTTTCCCTGCTTGGCAGCCGGCAGCGGAGAGAGGCTGCTGCCGAGGGCGGCAAAGGCCTGCGCCGCCATAACAATGCCGCTCAATAACAGCAGCATCCCGACAATGCAGGCGGGGCGGGGCCAGGTCTCCAACCCCAGAACGGTGGGAGCCGGCCAGGGGGGCAGCAGGTGTGCGCTGATCAGGATCAGCTGGGCGAGCAGCCACCATTCGCCTCGTCGGTTGTCGAGCCAGCCTCCCCAGCTCAGTCCCCAATCAGAGAACATTCCCTCCAATCCTTTTTCCTCAGAGCTCATCCTGAACCAATTGACGGGCGGTCTCGTCGTCGAGTGAGCTCAGGTCGCAGCTGTCCTTTAGCTCGCCACGCAGCAGATCGGCTGCCTTACGGACCTGGGGATTGTCGAGCATCGAAGCGTTGATGCCCATCTCCTGCAGGGCAATGGCGGTGGCTTGATCGGCCTGCTCCCGGGACAGCTGACCATTGCGCACCAGGCACTCGCCATGGGCCAACGAACCGGCGGCAAAGGCACGGATGCTTCGGGCCAGTTCGATCCGTGCCACTTTGCGAACGATCTCTGGGGACATGGGTCTCGAACGCACGACCGGTGCTGTCAAGGCAAGCCCGCTGATGAGCAGCCGAAGCAAAACGATGAACGACACGTTTCAGCTGAGGCCTGGAAAACGCTCGGCGATGGGGTCGCCTGTGAAGGTCGCTACCCAGCCTTCGCTGTTGTTGAAAAAGCGAAGGGCACAGAACGAAGGGTTTGCCCCCATATCGAACCAGTGGCGGGTTCCAGCCGGAACTCCGATCAGGTCACCGCGCTCACACAGCGTCATCAGGACCTCCTGGCCAACATGGAGAAAAAACAGCCCTTGACCCTCCACGAAGAAGCGCACTTCGTCCTCAGCATGGGTGTGCTCCGAGAGGAATTTGCGGCGTAGAGCCTCGCGGTCCGGGTGATCCGGCGTCATTCGAATGGCATCCACCGTTTCATAGTTGCCATTCCCTTGGACCCTGGCCACCTCGTTGGCATAGGTCTCCAGGATCGCGCTCTGGTCTGCTCCTTGGGGCAGGGCATGGTCCACAGGCCACTGCTCAAAGCTGATGCCCCGTTCGGCCAGTTCAGCCTCGATCGAGACCGGGTCATTGCAGACCAGCAGCGGCATCGGCGTTTCCCCATGGCCATCGCAGTGGTCTGGAAAGATGCTGAGACGACTCATTTCAGCCTTCCGGAGGACCGTTCAGCTGTCCATCATCAACCCGCCCGTACCTTCCGGACTCACGCTGGTCGGGGTTGGCCCCGGTGATCCCGAGTTGTTGACGATCGCGGCCATTCGTGCAATCGAGCAGGCCGATGTGGTGGCGACACCAGTCGCTCGCGAGGGAGCCTTCAGCTTGGCCGCCACGATTGCGTCGCGTTGGATAAGTCCAAGCCAACGGCAGCTGCCCTTGCTGTTTCCGATGGTGTCGGCAGCAGGTCCCCGACGTGAGGCCTGGCATCAGGCAGCTGATGCTCTCGCTGCTGAAGTGATGCGTGGACAGGCGGTGGTGCTCCTCTGTGAAGGGGATGTCTCCCTGTTTGCCACTGGCAGCTACGTGCTGCTCGCACTTCAACAGCGACATCCTGATTGCCCCACGCGTGTGATCCCAGGCATCACAGCCATATCTGCTGCTGCAGCGGCGGCATCCTGGCCCCTCGCGCTGCAGCAGGACCAGCTACTCGTCATGCCATGCCCAGATCGACCTGAGGAACTTGCTTCAGAACTTGCTGAAGCAGCACGACGGTCTCGTGTTCTTGCGTTGATGAAGCTCGGTCACCGTTGGAGCTGGGTGAGGGGACTTCTGGAAGAAAGAAATCTCCTGACGAGCTCTCTGTTTGCCGAAAGAGTTGGTTGGTCTGACCAAACCATTGAGAATGCTGAAAACGTTATGGCCTCCTCGAGGCCATATTTTTCATTGTTATTGATCCGTCAGGCTTGGCCAGAAGTCCTTCCTTGATCTCAGATCACGGAGAAGTTTGGATCTGTAATTGTGGGGATTGTTGCTGTCGACGAGCCGAAGTCATCGCTGTATGAATCAGTACTCGTGGTGGTGATACCAATCTTGCGATCCCACTCGACAGACTCAAAATGCCCGGATGCACGCATGGATCTGATGGCATCCTTGCGGTCGGATTTGCCTCGATGGTCTTTGCGCAATGTCAAGATACAGATTCGGTCTCCGAAAGCTTCAGGCCAGGCGACTTTTTTAGTGTAGGACTGGGACATTAATTCGTTCCAAATGTCCATTTTCTTGCCTTGATCTGGTTGGTCCAGGACGCAAATGATTTTCTTGAAGTTTTTCTTGCCAGCCGATGATTTCTTGAAAGTTGCAGTGCCTGCCACTGGACTCAGGTCTTGATCAATGGAGCTTTGGCTGGTTGAGTTCATCGCTTTGTTTTGACGCAGGGATCTGGTGAATGGAGCTGTGAATTCATTGGATAGAACGCCACCTGTCACCGACCGTGACGACAACCGGCGTCTTGGCACAACATTCTGGAGGATTTGCTGCTTGATTGTTGCTGGCGAGGCCAAGGGCTGGCGATCGAGGAGAGTTGCTGCAGCCCCGGCGACAACGGGAGATGCCATGGAGGTTCCGCTGAGCCTGAGCCGTCCTGTGGTCGAAAATGCATCAGCGCTGAGAATATTGACGCCTGGCGCAAAGAGGTCCACGGTCCTTTGGCCGAAGTTGGAGAAGTTGGCTGGATTGCCTTTGCTGTTGGAGGCTCCAACTGAGAGCATTCCTGGTGCGTTGGATGGAGTGTTGGGAACACGGTCGGTATTCGCGGACTCATTTCCGGCGGCCGAAATGAAGACTGCGTCGAAATCCTCTTCGCCGATGGCAACAACTTCTTCGAGAAATTCAACGTCTGATGGCCTGACGCCAAGAGCTCCCCAGCTGTTGTTAATCACTTGTGCGCCATGAAGTAGTGCGTAGCTCCAGGCATCAATTGCATCAGAGAGGCGGCCTCCGCCGTTGGCATTCAGCAGTCGAACTCCCATGATTTCAGCTCCGGGAGAGGTCGTCGTGACGATTCCCGCAACGTGGGTGCCGTGACCTTCAGGGTCGCCAACCCTTGAAATGGCTTGCCCTGTAATGACGTCATAACCGTGAATATCATCAACGACTCCATTGCCATCGTCGTCAACACCATTGCCTGCTATTTCAAACGGATTGACCCAGAGTCTATTGCGAAAGTCAACGTGTTGAAGATTAACTCCAGTGTCAACGATGGCGACAACTGTCATAGCTGCAGGCACTCAATGGTTTGTTTATAGCTCAATCTCTGTTGTTCGACTCCCGTCCATCTGTCGGGTAAGTCCATGGTGACGTCTTGCGACTAGGCATCTCTCAAAGGGGCCGATGGATGGTCGTCCCAGCAACAACCCGCGACACAACATCGTTAGTCCGAGTAGCTCTGGCTTCGGTTGTCGTTCCGGCCAGACCCCATCGCTGCAGAACAACCAGCGAATGAGACTGTTCAGCTGCTGCTGACTGAGGTCTCCCCAGTCAAGAGCCGCCCGGTGCCGTCGCGTCTGCCGAACCACGACCTGCAGGGGGGGGACAGCGGCGCTCCATTTCAGCTGGCTGCTGGCCACCAGGGGCGGGATCTCTGTGGCGAAGGCCAGCTCCACACCGCTCTCGCTGATGGCGGTGATCCGGCAGGGATGGCGATGCCCTCCGGCATCGGTCAGCTCGGCGGGGTGATCCAGGCTGAGCCAGGGTGAGGGATCGCACTGGGGCGGGTCCCAGCATGCGCGCAGGGCCACCAAGGTTCCCAGCAGATTGAGCACGGCCCAGACCAGCCCCAGCTGCAGTGGCCCGAGTTCGCCCCAGCCCTGAAGGACCAGCTGTTGGACCAGCCCCAGCAGATTCGCCAGGTTGAACAGGCTGAGCAGAGTCAGGGGAAGCGCCAGAAACCAGGCCCAACCGCCCTGGGAGCGCTGGCGATGCTTGGGGGTGACCCGGAAACCCATGGAGGATCCGAGCCCATGGCTGATCAGGGTCGTTACCAGCGGAACGGTGAGCACCCAGCCGGTCAGTTCAGTCAGCAGGGCTGAGCGGCTGTTGCGGTTCAGCCAGCCGATGCTGAGCAGCACGGTGCCCCACAACGGCAGCATCAATTCAATGATCGCCTGCTGGTCCAGAAGGATGGGTGCGATGCCGAGCAGGCCATAGCTCAGTGGCATCAGCATCAGCACCAACCGGGGCAGGTTGTTCAGCCAGTGGACCACGCCTTCCAGGTAGGCCAGCCGTTGGCCCAGGCTGAGGCCGTGGGCTCGCAGAGGCCCCTGGGGCAGGCGCAGGCTCTGCAGGGTGCCGTTGGCCCAGCGTTGCCGCTGCCGCACAAAGTCCGCCATGGATTCTGCGGCGAGTCCAGCACTGAGTTTCTGCTGCAGGTAGAGCAACCTCCAGCCCTGCTCGCGCAGGGCGATTCCGGTGACGAAGTCCTCCGAAAGAGCACCCTCAACGAAGCCACCCACCTGATCGAGGGCGCGTCGGCGCACGAGAAAAGCGGTGCCGGCGCAGACCACGGCTCCCCAGCCGTCCCGCACCGGTTCGATCCAGCGGTAAAAGCTCTCCTCATCCGGCAGCAGCCACGATTCCATCCGCAGGTTGCGCATTACCGGATCTGCATTGATGAACGCTTGCGGGGTCTGCAGCAGCGCCACGTCGGGCTCCTGCAGAAAGCCGATGCAGAGCTCCAGGAAGCGGTGCTGAGGGATGAAGTCCGCATCGAACACCGCCACCAGCTCGCCATGACAGCCACGGAGGCCGGCATTGAGATTGCCCGCCTTGGCATGCCGCCGTTCGTGTCGATGCCTGTAGCGGCAGCCCAGTCGCTTGGCCAGCTGCCTCACCTCGTTACGGCCGCTGTCGTCGAGCACCCAGACAGTGGTGTGGGGATAGCTCTGCTGCGTGCAGCCCAGGAGCGATCGTTGCAGCACTGCCAATGGCTCGCCGCAGGTGGGCACCAGAACATCCACATGGGGCCTCCAGTTCGAGGCCTGCCAGTCCCGATGGCGTGTCTGGACGTCTACCCGTCGATCAGGGAAGCGGCGCCAGGCCAGCCACAGCGGCAGCAGACCGGTGATCAGCAGCCAGCTCTCCGCCAGCAGTAACAGGCCGCTCAGGCCGGTGGAAACAGGGCTGTCGAGATTGAGGCTGGCGGTGCAGCGCCAGTGCAGATAGCGAAGGGTCAGGGCGCTGATCAACAGGATCAGGCTGCGTCGGGCCCAGAGCGGAGACTCCGCCTCCGGTCGCTGGATCAACGCCAGCGGCCAGAGCAGCAGCAACAGGCTCACTCCAGGGCCAGGCGTTGGTTCTCCAGTAACGCTAGGGCGTCCTGCGGAGTGGTCGCGCGCATCAGGGCATGGCGCAACTGCGGCGCTCCTGGGAAGCCAGTGCAGGTCCAGCCCATGTGCTTTCTGGCGATCAGTAGTCCGTGGTCTCCGCGGGCCTCCACCAGGGCCAGCAGCTGCTCCCGGGCCAGGGCCAGACGGGCTGCGGGGCCTGGGGTGGCAGGGACCGGCAGGCCCTTGAGCGCCGCATCGATCTGCCCCACCAGCCAGGGGGCTCCCATGGTTCCGCGACCGACCATGACGCCGTCGGCGCCGGTCTCGGCCAGGCAGCGCTGGGCATCCTCAGGAGTGTTGATGTCGCCGTTGGCAATCACCGGGATCGTGAGGGTCCGCTTGACCGCGGCGATGGCAGCCCAGTCGGCCTTGCCCTTGAACCCCTGGTCGCGGGTTCGTCCGTGCAGGGTGAGCAGCTGCGCACCGGCATCCTGCAATTGCCGGCACCAGGTCTCGGGGTCGGCGTCACTGCCGCACCAGCCGAGTCGAGTCTTCACGGTGACGGGCAACCGCACGGCACGGGCCACGGCCTCGATGATCCGGCTGGCGAGATCGGGATCGCGGATCAGTCCGGATCCTCCGCCCTTGCGGGCGATCTTGCGCACCGGGCAACCCATGTTGATGTCGATCAGGAACGCCCCAGCCTCTTCCGCCCTGCGGGCCGCTTCTGCCATGGCGTCCGGGCGGTGATCGAACAGCTGCACGCCGATCGGCCCCTGCTCTTGACTGAGCTCTTCCACCTTGCCGCGCCCGAAGCCCAGCTCAAGGCTGGTGGCATTCACCATCTCGGTGAACAGCAGCGCATTCGGCGCCCAGCGGCGCACCAGCTGCCGGAACACCCGGTCGCTGACACCGGCCAGGGGGGACTGCAGCACGCGGCACTCGAGCCGCCGCGCTGTGCCGGACCCGGAAAGCTGCAGTGGAACGGAGGCGAGCATGATCACCATGCTGCCGACTCACGTGACTGACCTCTGGCCCCTCAGTCGAGCATTGCTCCTGCAGATCCTTGAGGACCGTTGCAGCGACCGTTTCGTCTGTGAGCGGATCTGGGAGCGTCTGGGGTACATCGACTCAGACGGTGTGTGGAAAGCAGGTCCTGAGACACCCCGCGACTGGGTGGAGGCTTTTCCTCAGGGGCCGCAGGTGATTGCTGAACGACCCGCCTCGGTGCGTCTGACCCGATCGATCTCGAAGCCGCACAAGCAATTGTTGAAACAGCAACTGCAGTTTCAGGGTTACCGCATCGGTGAGCTCTATCCGCGACGGACCCGCCGTGCCACCGCCGTGAGCTGGTTGCTGGCCTGGCTGGCTCAGCGGGAGGCACCGCTGGTGGAGCAGGGTCCGCTGGCTCCCGAGCTGCCGGTGCCCCTCGATCCGGTCGCTGGACATCCCGGCGACCTGCCGGTGGCTTGAACCGTCCGGTGACAACGGGTCTGTAGGGTCAAGGATTGATCGGAGCTCCACTCCCTTGGCGCGTCCTGTCGTTGCGATCATCGGACGCCCCAATGTCGGCAAGTCGACCCTGGTGAACCGGTTGTGCCGCAGTCGTGAGGCGATTGTGCATGACGAGCCCGGCGTCACCCGTGACCGCACCTATCAGGATGGTTACTGGGGCGACCGTGAGTTCAAGGTGGTCGACACCGGCGGCCTGGTGTTCGATGATGACAGCGAATTTCTGCCGGAGATCCGCGAGCAGGCGGCTCTGGCCATGGAGGAAGCCAGTGTTGCGGTGGTGATCGTCGATGGCCAGCAGGGCATCACGGCTGCGGATGAATCCATCGCGGAGTTCCTGCGCAGTCGTCCTTGTCCGACGCTGCTGGCCGTCAACAAATGCGAGTCGCCGGAGCAGGGTCTGGCAATGGCGGCTGAGTTCTGGAGCCTTGGACTGGGTGAACCCCATCCAATCTCAGCCATCCATGGTGTCGGTACCGGGGATCTGCTGGATCAGGTGCTGACCTTTCTTCCTCCCAAAGACCAAGAGGGGGAAGAGGAAGAGCCGATCCAGATGGCAATCATCGGACGACCGAACGTCGGCAAATCCAGTCTGCTCAATGCCATCTGTGGTGAACAGCGGGCGATCGTGAGCCCGATTCGCGGCACCACCCGGGACACCATTGACACCAATATCGTTCGCGAGAATCGCCCCTGGCGGCTGGTCGACACAGCTGGAATCCGCCGGCGGCGGAGTGTTAACTACGGACCTGAATTCTTCGGCATCAACCGCAGTTTCAAAGCGATTGATCGCAGTGACGTCTGCGTGCTGGTGATCGATGCCCTTGATGGCGTCACCGAACAGGATCAGCGCCTGGCGGGGCGGATCGAGGAGGACGGTCGCGCCTGTGTGGTGGTGGTGAACAAATGGGATGCGGTGGAGAAGGACAGTCACACCATGACCGCCATGGAGAAGGAGCTCCGCGCCAAGCTCTATTTCCTCGACTGGGCACCGATGCTGTTCACCTCGGCCCTAACCGGTCAGCGGGTGGACAGCATTTTTGCCTTGGCATCCCTGGCGGTGGAGCAGCATCGCCGGCGCGTCAGCACTTCCGTGGTCAATGAAGTGCTCAAGGAGGCCCTGAGCTGGCGCAGCCCCCCTACCACCCGCGGCGGCCGCCAGGGGCGCCTTTACTACGGCACTCAGGTGGCCAGCCGCCCCCCCAGCTTCACGCTGTTTGTCAACGACCCGAAGCTCTTTGGTGACACGTACCGCCGCTATGTCGAGCGTCAGATCCGGGAGGGTCTCGGTTTCGATGGCACTCCGGTGAAGCTGTACTGGCGTGGCAAGCAGCAGCGCGATGCCGAACGGGACATGGTGCGCCAGCAGAACCGCCAGAGCTGATCCATGGACTGGCTGCGGCAGATCCCGATGGGGCAGTACGTCGACGGGCGTGAGGGCTGGCTGCGTCGACTGGATGCCCGTCTGAAGCTGGCCTGGTCCCTGGTGTTTCTGCTCACACCAGTGCTGGCGGGACCGCTGTGGCGTGTTGCTCTGGTGCTGGGACTGCTCCTGCTCACCCTGATCAGTGGTCTGCCCCGCAGGATCTGGTGGCGTTCCCTGGTGGTCCTGGCGCTACTGGCTCTGGCGGTCGGGACCCTGTCGATGCTGCTGCCTGCCGCTGATCCGCCCGCGGCGTTGGCGTTGCGGGACCCTCAGGAACTGCCGGATGCCTTGCCCCAGGGCCCGTCCTGGGTGGTGTTCGAGCTGGGACCGCTCTCGGTGGACCGGGCCTCGCTGCTGTTGGGACTGCGCACGTCCACGCTGATCTTCACCGTGATCCATAGCGTCAATCTGGTGTTGATCAGCACGCCGCCTGAGGACCTGGTGTGGGCCCTGAGTTGGTGGCTGGCGCCCCTGAACCGTCTCGGCCTGCAGATGGACCGGTTGGGATTTCAGCTGTTGCTGGCGTTGCGTTTCCTGCCTCTGGTGCAGGAGGAATTGCAGAATCTCCTGCGATCCCTGGCCAGTCGGGCCGTCAACCTGCGGCGTCTGGGGTTCAAGGCATCCTTTGGGCTAGTGCTGGCCGTAGGGGAACGGCTGCTGGCCAACATCCTCCTGCGGGCGGAACAGGGAGCCGATGCTCTGGTGGCTCGCGGCGGCCTGGTTTCGGGTCCTGCAGGCTTCCGGCTTCCGGACGAGCGCCCAGCTCCGCTGTTGAATGCACTGGCTGTACTGAGCCTGTTGGCCGTTCTGGGTCTGAGGACTCGGTACGGTGCTTTGTGATGGAGGCTGCGTCCATGGCTGCCGAGCGTTATCTCAACCACCCCACCTTCGGAATGTTGTACCGGGTGTCACCGGCCGGTGAAGGTCGGGACATCTACGCCACGCTGTATGCCCAGCGCATGTTTTTTCTGGTGACTCTGCAGCCCCGCGGGGCGCAATTCGAGGTGATTCCCTACGGGGATGCCCGTCACCATGCCGACGTCAACCTGCAGCGCTGCCAACGTGCTGGCTCAGAGGAGCTCGAAAACTGGCAGCAGCTGTTTGATCAAACCTTCATCTGACGGCTGAGCCTTGTCAGGCCCCCTCCTTGATCGCTGGACCGCTTTGCAGGCGGAACTGCCGACCACGGCGCGGCTGCTGGCCGTCAGCAAAGGGCACCCTGCCGAGGCGATCCGTGCGTTGGCGGATGGCGGCCAGCGGGACTTCGGAGAAAGTCGTGTGCAGGAGGCACGTCCGAAGCAGGAGTTGTTGGCGGATCTGTCCTTGCGATGGCATTTCATCGGCCGATTGCAGAGCAACAAGGTGCGATCCGTGGTGCGTGCCTTTCCGGTGATTCATTCCGTGGACTCCCTGCCGCTGGCGCAGCGACTGTCGCGGATCGCTGGCGAGGAAGGGCAACGGCCGGAGGTGCTGCTGCAGGTGAAGCTGCGGCCCGATGCCAACAAAGGCGGTTTCCTGCGGGACGAGCTGCTCTCTGCCTGGTCCGAGCTGCGATCTCTGCCATCGATGAGTGTGGTTGGCCTGATGACCATGGCCCCGATGGGTTGCGAAGCAGACGACCGACGGGCCCTGTTCAGGGAATGCCGCGAGCTGGCCGATCAGCTGGAGCTGGGCGAGTGCTCTATGGGGATGAGTGGCGACTGGCATGAAGCGGCCGCGGCGGGCAGCACCTGGCTGCGTCTTGGATCCGTGCTCTTTGGACCTCGGCCAACAGCATCACCAACGGCTGGATGACTTGCTGAGACCTCGCTGAAACGTTATTCAAGGAGAGGGTGGTCCCGACGCGAGGACTTCCCCTTACGTCTCAGCCCGAAAGGAGTTTCAAGGTGTCGCTGATTTCCCGCCTGCGTGCCGTCGTCGCTGGTGACGACTACCTCGATGGCGATCTTGAT
>MDTE01073032.1_pt1 | contig 20502 bp, 21 predicted proteins | sample 811231 | NCBI WGS metagenome assembly MDTE01 (sample SAMN05326651, study PRJNA326480) | marine metagenome | isolation source: seawater | place: Indian Ocean: Red Sea | collected 2010
GAATATTTATCATTCATAAAAATCCAGAATCATTTGAAAAATATATAAGACTAATTAAAAAAAATTTAAATTTATACTCTTTAGATATTTACAAGTTTGATAAAAAAAATGTAGAGTTTCCAAACATTGAAGAAGCACATGTATCTGAAGCAACATATTACAGGTTTTTTATAAATGAATACTTGCCTAAAGACATTAATGAAATTCTTTATTTAGATGCAGATATTATATGTAACAATGACCCTTCTGAGAATTATGAAAATTTTTTAATGGAACTTAATAATTCAAAACACACAATTGCTGTAAAAACAGAGTGGAAAGATAATTTTACTGTTGACGGATATCATGATGAGTTTTATAGATTAGATCTGACAAGTAAAAAATATTTTAATGCTGGAGTCATGTTAATAAATCTAAATAGGTGGAGAGAATTTAAAATCCAAGATAAGTTAATACAAGAACAAAAAAAATTAAAAGGTAAAATATCCCTTTGGGATCAAGATGTTCTAAATTCTTTCTTTGATGGGCAGTATGTTGAATTAGATGAGAATCTAAACTATAACTTAGATATTTTTGTATCAAGCAAAATTAAAAATACGTTTATTAAGGAATTAGATAAGAAAATATTGAATAAAATAATCTTTATACATTACTCAGGGAAATCAAAACCCTGGAGTGTTAAAGGAGCAATACATCCTTCCTCTAATTTTTATCATATTAATTATTATGAACTATTTAAAAAAAGATATCACATTGCAAACAATTGGAAGATGCTTGCTTTGACAGATTTTATAATGCTTATTAAAAATGGCGAAATTAAGAGGGTTCAATATAAAGCTTCCTACGTAATTAATGTATTAAGGTATCTTTCTTCTTAATATGTCAGTTTTAATAAATGGTATTAAAGAGAACCAAATATTAAGCAGTTATAATTTTGCGAGAAACTCAGATATTGTATATTCAGAAATGATATCAAAGGAAAATTTTAAAGACTTAAGTAAAGAAAATTTAACAATAATTTACGAAACAGAAAATATGATTTTTTATAAAAATACAAAATTTGAAATTAAAGAAAATGATATTATTTTCTGTAATACACACTTTATTAAATCACTATTTCTTCAACTGAAAAATATAAAAGATTTTGAAAATATAAAACTTATTACTCATCAAACAGACATCCCAGTAACAAAAAAATTGTATGAAACTAAACCAGAGTGTATATCTGAATGGTATTCAATAAATGTTGATACAGTAGATAAAAACCTTATACCTATACCTTTAGGTGTTTCTAATGACTATTCACCAAAAAATCCAAAATATAAAGAATTTCAAAAAATAAAAAATATAAGCAATAAAGATAATAAGATTTATCTCAATTTTGAAATTAATACTAATCGTCGTGAAAGATTCAATTTATATAACTTATATGAAAACAATTTATCCTTTTTTGTAGAAAAACCAACTTTAAAAATGATCGAATATCTAGAAAGATTAAACGAAAATGTATTCATTCTTTGTCCTTGGGGCAATGGGTATGACACTCACCGGTTCTGGGAATCAATTTATGTTGGAAGTATACCTATAACTAAAAAACATAAAACGTATGATTCTGCTTCCAAATTACCAAATATTCAAGTACGTAACTATAAAGATCTTAACTTTGAAAAAATGAATAATATAAGATTAAATTTTGATGAATCTAAATTTGAATATGAAAAACTAACAATTGATTGGTGGATAAATAAAATTAAAGACACCAATAAAAGTATCACATTAAACAAATCAATAGAAATAATTGAACCTGATAAACTCCATAATCAAAGCTTGGTAGATCTAAGAAAATGGACAAAAACTGAAAGAAGAAATAAAAAAATAAAACTTTATGTATTTAAAATAATTAAATTATTTTACAATCTGTTCAAATAAATTTTCCAGCTTATCAGGTTCTAAATAGCAATCTGATTCAAAAAAATTATTACTATCAGACAAAGCATTGATATAGTAATAGTCATGCTCTAAATCTGAAGATAAGGAAAAATAACAATTATTAAAATAATCATCTTTTCTTCTTATCTCAATTACCTTCATACCTTTTTTCATGAAAATCATATTTGTTAATCCAGCTCCATGTAAACCAGCTATTATTTTTGAGTTTGAAAAAATATTTTGATTGTATTCAAAACTATGATCTTCGGGATAATAAATTTTAAATTTAAATTTCTTTAAAATGTTTGAAAGATCATTTTCATTTGTGATTTTTCTGTAACTTCCTTTATTTCTTGAAATCCAAATATTTTCATATTCATTTTTGGAATTCTTGTTATCTGTTACATTCAGTTCTCTAGATATACTTTGGATAAGTTCTTTGTTGTAATTTCCAGTTGGAGCAGTATGGCTAGCAACAAGAAGAGTTTCTATATTTAATACCTTATTTTGGTCATACTTAATATAACTAATCTTAAGACTATCCAAACTATTTTTAATGTAGTTATTTTTTAATAAACTTTCTGAAACCAAAACTGGATATTCATAAGTTAAATCTACTATATTAAATATTCTTGCAAGTGTATCAGTATGCCAGTGAAAAAATCTGTCACTTTTTTCATCTATAACCCATGAGGCTTTTTCAATATTTATTTTTTTTACGGATGATAAATTATTATTTTTCATAAAAAGTTTAATTTTTTTTTCAAAGGGAATTATTCCCATTTTTGTATGATCAGTTAATATTTCCCTGCCAAACCTATTAAAAAGTGAATGATTGTAATTTAAAATATATTTATGTTTAGTAACATAACTCCTATTTATTTTTTTTATTATTTCATCTTTAAATAGATTAAAATCTTCAGGAACAAAATTAATAGGCAAATTCCTTTTACTTAAATATTCTTTACGTATTAGTTCTTTTTTAATTTTCAATTAATATCCAATCTTTTGGAACAATATCTTTTGTGTTAAGCTCACTATTTTTAGAATCTTTAAACCAATTTTTAGGAGCAAAAGTTTTCTCATTATTTGATAGCCAAGCACCCCACCAACTAAATGAACTATTTGCTATTATATGCTGTTGACAATTACTCATTAATGACAAATCAAGATAGTCAATATTTTTTGTATATGTTTCGGCAAATTTAAATTTTTTGTTTGTAAATAATTTTTGGCTTTTAACCCATTGTATGTCATCAGAAAATACCAGAAATTCTGAATCTTTTGAAAAGCTTGATATGGCACTTTGATAATAACTTAGATCCAATGCATGGTGATTAGGATTTGTGAGATAGTCAGTCCTTCTTATATGAATTGATATAGGATTATTTAAAGTATTAAAAATATCTTTACTTTCTTCTCTATATTTATGTTTAAAAGTGAAGTCTTTTAAAAGTTCTGTCCTTATGTCTTTAAAATATTTTTCAGTTTGGAAAAACCCATTAATATTTGTATTGTCTTTACATGTATCGAAGAGGCTTTGATCAAAATTAAAACTTTTTTCATAAGTTGTATCATCAGTTTCTAAAAACTTAATATTTTTTTTATTAAGGGTTTTCATTTCAAAACAGTTAAAAAGAAAATGATTACTAAAAAATTTTTTTATTATTTTAAAACGATAAAACTTACTCATGTCTAAAAAGTCAATGTAATAATTTAAACTTGGAGGTATACAATACTCCAACTCTCTATTTGATGCAATTCCTTTGAGTGCAGCATATTTGAACATTTGGTTACCAAGTTCTCCTGGAGAAGCTAATTTATTGAAACCGATCATGCTGTAATCATTTTTTTATATTTTCCACCTTTTATTCTAATTTTTAAATATAAGTAATTTAAAAAGTAAATCGGCTCTTTAATTAAGGTATTTATGATATTATATTTTTTAATCATATTTGACATTGATAGCATAAACTCACCTGGATATTTCATCATAAGGCTCTTTGTTAGATAAATATTATACTTTGCAGTTCTCCAGTTAGTATGTTCATTTTTTAGGGAAGCAGTGAATTGTATTCGGTCAAAAATTACTATTTTATTATCAAGTCCAACATTTTTTAAATGGTTCAAGTAAGTTGTCTCACAGTTATTGAATTCTGGTGCTTCCTTTAATGCTTCTTCCGAATCTACATAATCACATATACTAAAAAATTTTTCAGAAAAGTTACTTGGAAAAACAGCATGTCTATCGCAAACACCACTATATTCTTCGCCATCTGGAATCCAGATCTGATTTCCCTTAAATTCTGGATGATAATCTACATATAATTGATCAAATCTTGTATAAATAATATATTTATAATTTTTCAAAACTTCTAGGTATTGTCTTTTAATCATGTCTTTAAATACAAAATGAAGAAGACCAGACTCATATAGTCCTGTTTTTATACCTGTATCAAAATATTGTTTCCAACTTCCAAGAAAATTTTTTTCATAATAAATTGAATAATCATCAAATTCCTTGAAAACCCATTTGTACTTTGCGAGTTCAAATAATGAAATATTTTGATCCCATTTATCACTGCAGCATATAGCTAGATCAGCATCAAGAGGTTGAAGAACATATTTATTTAATGATTTCCATGTTCTTTCCCCACCTCTTGGTGACCCTGCCAATATTACGAGGTAATTCTTCATTAGCTCATGATAATAAAGTTAATTTACACCATCTATAATAAAAATCAATTTACTCTGATTAGATATAAAAAATAAATGAAAAACAAAATATATTTTATTACTTATGGTGATGACAATTTTCATATTGCAAAAAAACATATTATTGCTTTAGCAAAGTATTCAGGTTTTTTTGAAAAAAGCATCGCTTATAGTAAGAAAGATCTAGATTCAGAATTTAAAAATAAGTATAAAAAAATACTTAATATGCCAAGAGGTGGGGGTTATTGGATTTGGAAACACAGAATTATTGAGAATTTTTTACAGCAAATAAATAAGAATGATTTGATCGTTTATTCTGATGCAGGAGCAACATTAAATTACAAAGCAAAAAAAAGATTTTTCGAGTATGTAGATATAATCAATCAATCAGAATATGGAAATTTTAGAATTGAATGCGAATCTCATTTTATAGAGAATGAATGGACAACAAAAGAGCTTTTTGATTTCTTTGACTTGGATCAATTAAGTCATATTGGAACCTCTACACAGCTTGAGGGTGGACATATGATTATTAAGAAAAATGATCATACAGAATTCTATTTAAATGAATTTAAAAAAGTAATTGAGTATGATCAAGAATTAATAACTGACAAATATAATAAAAATCAAAACTTTCAAAATTTTAAAGAAAATAGACACGACCAAAGCATTTTTAGTTTGTTAAGTAAAAAATATGGATGTGAATTTATAGAGAACGAAACAGAATATAAAAATAGACCAGAATTGCAATATGATTCGCCTTTTTTAAGCGTTAGAAGATATGGACATGGCATTAAAGATACCTTAAAATTTTATGCATTTTATAACATGAAAAGAAAACAACCAGCATATTTTCCTGATTAAATTGTTTTTCATAATAGGATAAGAAAATAATGTCTGAACCTTTAGTATCTGTTGTTATAACTTCGTATAATAGATTTGATTCTCTCCAAAACTCTATAAATAGTGTACTACAACAAGATTATGAGAATTTTGAAATTTTTGTGGTAAACGATGATTCTGATGATGAAAGGTATTACGAAAAAAATTTTAATAAAAAGGTTAAATTTATTCATATTAACCGTTCGGATACTCCAGACTGGGGAGGATCAAGACAACCCCTTAGAAACTTAGGTGTAAAAGAGGCAAATGGTAAATATGTTGCATTTTTGGATGATGATGATATCTGGATGCCTAATAAACTATCTGAGCAAATAAAATCGATGGAAGAAAAAAAATTTAAATTTTCATCCACGGAAGGTTTTTATGGTAAAGGATTTTATAAAAAAGATAATACTTACCCCCTTTACAATAAAAATAGGTGGAAAAAATTCATAAAAAGAAAATATTTGTTTACAAAGTATTTCAAAATTTCATCTTTTCCTGAAGTTTGGACATATGATTTTATAAAAATACATAATTGTATTATTTGTTCGAGTGTGATTATTGAAAGAGAGTTATATGAAAAGTTAGGAGGATTTAGAGGAATTTCAAAAAACTCAGATTATGACTTATGGCTTTCTGTTTTAAAGGAAACAAATCTTTTGTATATTGACAAACCTTTATTTTATTATGATGACGATCATGCAGGTGGAAGAAAATATTCTAAATGATGTTTTTTAATTTTAACAATAAAAATGATGGAAAAGTTCATTACAGGTTGAGTTCAAAACTCTCGGATGAAATTATTTTATATCACCATTTAGGCTTGGGAGATCATATAATTTGTAACGGCTTAGTTAATTATTTAGCAAAAAAACATTTCAGAAAAATAAACTTAATTATCAATGAAAAATTTGATAAATCATTAAGTTATTTATACAAAAACAATATGAATATTAATTTAGTAAAGGTGCAGTTAGATTACGACAATAACGCTGATACTGGAGTATTTGAATTTGCAACAAAAAAAAATTTGCAAATTTTAAAAATAGGCTGGGACAAAATTGGTAAGACAAGATTTTTTAAAGCTTTCTATAAACAACTAGGTCTTCCGTATAGTTATTCATACAAATACTTTAATCTTGACAGAGATTATGAGAAAGAAGAAAAATTAGAAAAGCATTTAGCTGAGTATTATGGTACGAATGGTAATCCTTATAATCTTATTCATTCAGAGTCTTCAAAGGGGAGCTTTGATTTAAAAATAGAAAATGATAATAAAAATATTTATGTGACAAAGGAAAGTGATATTTTCAACAATCTTTTTTTGTATTATTCTACTGCAAATAAAGCAGATCAAATTCACTGCATAAATAGTAGTTTTGCCCATTTTGTAGATAGAATGAATGTTAACGCACAATTAATTTATCATGATTTACTAGGCAGCAGGTTGGATTTTAAAAATAAATGGAAATTTATAGAATATGAAAATTGATATACCAATATCTTGTGGAGAGTTGATAGACAAATTGACAATCTTAGAAATAAAATTAAAAAATGTAAAAGACGGTAATAAAAAAAAACATATACGAACTGAGTTCGATCATTTAAGTAATATAAGTAAAAAACTTCAAGAAGTAGACCCAAAACAATATAAAATTTTCTATACAAAGCTTATGGAAATAAACCAACTTTTGTGGAAAATTGAAGATGATATTAGAGAGCAAGAAAGTAAAAATATGTTTGAAGAAACGTTTATTAAGCTTGCTCGAGCAGTTTACACAACAAATGATAAAAGATTTGCCGTGAAAAATGAAATAAATATTTTTTATGATTCAGATATTCAAGAACAGAAAGAATTAATTTCTTACGATTAAAATTCTATGGCCAAATATTTTTCATCAAAGAATTAATTTTTGTTGAGAAAATATTATATAAACTAGGCTCCATGTTGTTCGGAGACTCAAAGTGAATTACACCGTAAACATGTTGCTCACCAATGATAATTGACAATATAAAAATTAAAAAAGGTAGTGAACTGATTAAATTTGTATTATTGTAATTTTCATTATTTGTATATTGATAAATTAAATAATAAATTAAAGGAATAATAATAATGCTAAAAACCCTACTAGAGTCTAATGAGATACTTGTTGCAATGATTGACGAGGCTAAGGAAATATATATTTTGAAATTATCTTTAACACTATTCTTATAGATAACAAAAAACAAAACTAAAATTATTCCAAGAAATCCTGAAATAATGATCTTTAAAAAGAAGGTAGAGGTTAAATTAAAAGTATCATTTAGAACATTGTCATTAAAAAGAAATCTTAATCTAGATCTCCCAGAAAAATTAAAGTAATTTAAATAAAGTTGAATGATTGTTCTACCTAATAGATATCCAAAAATAAATATTGGTACAAGAAATTTTTTTCTACTATCAATTAAAAGTATGCCGATTGATAAAATTACAAAAAGTGCCAGACCATAATGGCTAAAAGTTAATAAAGAAGTTAAAAGTAAAATTTTAAACCACTCAAAAGAATCTTTATTAACAGCGTCATATAAATAAAGTGTTAATAAGACTACAAGAATATCAGTGTTGCCAACATACCAAGCTGAAGTAACAACCCACCCTGTAGATATAAAAAGTAATGAATTATTTTTTAAAAAACTAATTTTATAAATTATGAGGAATTGAACAAAAAAACTTAAAAAGGATATAAATATTAGATAGTTTTCAAAATTATCAATATTTAGAAGAAAAGCCCCAATGTGATAAAAAGGGGAATCTGCACTATAGTTTTTTGTTGTCAACACACCTTCATTTAGTTGTTTTACTATTTCAAAATCCTCTTGTATTCCTGTTTTAAAAGTAAAACCATAAACTGAATGAACTAAGATTTGTAAAATTAAAAATGAAAATAGTGTGTATTTAATTCTGTATTTTTCAATAAAATTAATCATATTTCATTTTCAATTTTACTCTTTTTAATAAAGAGTAAATTGTTCTAGCTGGAAATCTATTAAAGTAATTTATTGGATTTAGATGCTTCAAATGAAAAGAAAAAGAGCTTGAGTTAAACCAATCTTCTCTCCACTCTTGTCCACCTGCAAAGTGACGGATTATCGTTTGATGATAGTAAACTCTGTTTTTCATAAATTTGCAATTTGATTCTCCCTTTAAATCTGAAACATTCCATTTAGTTGGGTAGATCTCTACATTATCATTTAATTCTTTAAGTGAATAAAATGTTGAATCATTTACATCAGAGTGCCAACCATAGTTGGGCATACTCCAAAATGATTTATTAGAATGCCTCGTAATGCCTGCTAAAGAATACCATGACGCTTGCTCTTTAGCATCTTGCCAGAAACTACTATATTCTTTGAAATATGGATGATAAGTTTTTTCATCCTTCAGTTTATGATATCTTTCTTTAGACAAAATATTATTTAATAAATCAATGCTCCAGGAGTTTATTCTCATTGAGTACCAACCCATGTTGTGCGAGTTTGCCGAATCAATTGCATATGAGAATGATTTGTTTGTTATTAAATCCTTATTTTTTTTTACAATACACATATCTGCATCTATGTGGGTAAAGAGATCACCTTCCTTAACATCTTTATTTCTTATCAAATCTTGTAAAACAGTAAATTTTGCCCATGTGGGGCTATTTCTAATTGTTTTGAAATCCTTTATTTCTAAGTACTCAAATTTATGTATCTGGCAGTATTCCTTGTTTCTTGGCGACATATGTTTCTCAAAAAACTCTTGTCGCCAATCATCATAATTAGCTAAAACCATCAAATATTTCTTTGGCATATATTTATAAATAGTAATATTTTAACTTTTTCATAGCTAATTGAATTATTATTGTAAGGTTAATGAATTTAATTTTAAAACTACAAACTACACTTTTAAGTTATTTGATAAATTTTATAAAAGGCGATTATTATCATAATGTTTCAAAGTTCTATGAAATTTATAAAATTTGGAATAACATAAAACTTGATTCAATAAGTGGAAACTATATAGAGTTTGGAATATATAAAGGCAAATCTTTATTTCATTCATATAAAACATACAAAAAGATTTTCAAAAGAATTCCTGATATTAAGTTTTATGGTTTAGATTCTTTCAAAGGCTTTCCTGTAGAAAATCATGATTTTTATAGCAGTAAAAATTTTTCTGTTTCTTTAAAAAAAGTCGTAAAGAGTTTTAAAAAGTACAATGAAATTATAATTATTGATGGATTTTTTGATAAAGTCTTAAATACTGAAGAAACTTTATTAGATAACGAATTTTCTTTTGTTTTTGTCGATTGTGATATTTATGAGTCTTCTTTAGATATATTTAAATATATAAAAGGAAAAATTGCAAAAGGTGGTTTTATAATGATCGATGACTTTACAAGCATCGACAAGAATGGAAACTCAATCCAAAAGGCTTTTGCACAATACTTTACAATAAATAAAGATGTAATTTTATTTGATTTATATTCCAACGGCCAAGTTTTTAGAGTTATTAATGGATAATTTTTGGGAGAACGACCTAAAAGCAGGGTATTATGACAAAATCCTTTCCAATGGCTTAAAGAAAAAAAGAGGAATTCAAGCAAATTGGCACAATTTAACTTTTCTTGAGGCATCAAAGTTCTTAAGTGAAAATTTAGATCATTTAGATTATGCTTGTGGCCCTGGAACTTTGATTGGTAAATATTCAAAAAGTAACTCAATTGGCATCGATATATCAGAAAGCCAGATACGTTATGCAAATTCAGTGTATGGCAATGTAGGAAATTTTTATTCTTTAAAACAATTCGATAATTTAGATAGCAATAAAAAATATGATGTCATTACTGTTATTGGTTTACTTGAGTTTATAACAGATGATGAAATATATAACTTAATAAATAAATTAAAGTCTCTATTGAAAAATAATGGAAAAATAATAATGACAACACCAAATTACAATTTTTTTATGAGGTTTGTTCAAAAATTAGTAGATTTCTTTGGTAAAGTAAATTATAAAAATCAGCAAATAAACCGTTTAAATTATAAAAAAATAAAAAAGTTAAATTTTGAACAAATTTTTTCAAATGTTGATATTTATAATGCTGTAAATATAGGAGTATTCTTTTCATTTTTCTCAATAAATCTTGGAAATAAGATAAATAACTATCTATTAAACCTTTTCAATAAAAGATTTGGCTTAATTACTTTTCTTGTCTTAAGTAAATAGACAAAGAGAGTTAAAATAATTTTAAATGATAAATAATATTTCTGGTATATCTTTAATTCTTCCTACATTAAATGAGGGAAAAAATTTAGAAATTTTAATTCCAGAAATTATAAAAATGTTTTTTGACTTCAAATATGAAAAATATGAAATTTTAGTAATGGATGATGGTTCCAACGACTCCACACATGAGATAGTGACTGACTTAAGCTATGAGAACAAAAGGGTAAACCTAATAAAAAGAAAAGATGAACCCTCATTACCAATGGCAATTTATGAAGGTGTTGAAGTTTCTAAGTTTGAATATGTAATGTGGCTGGATGCTGATGGCTCCATGCCTGTAGAAACAATTAAATCATTAATTGAAACAATTTCAGCTAAACCTTATTCAGTAATTATTGGCTCTAGGTTTGTAGAAGGTGGTGGATATAAAGGAGTTAAAGATCTAGGAAGGTTTTCTTTTTTTAAAGCTATAAAAAATGTAAATGAATCCAAAGATTCTGTTTCAGGAATGATTCTTTCAATATTATTTAATAAATTACTAAATTTTGTATTTGGTTTTCAAATTAAAGATATTACAAGTGGTTTTATAATTCTTCCAAAAAAATATATAGATAAAAAACCATTTGTAAGAACTTCTTATGGAGAATATTTTATTTACCTAGTAAATGATTTGTTAAAAAGGAAAATTGACATTGTTGAAGTTGGTTATATATGCAAAACGAGAATTCACGGAGAATCTAAAACTGCAAGTTCAATCACCCAGCTAATTAAGAGAGGTATTCCATATATTATTGCTGCTAGAATTTCAAAAAAGGAAAGAAATGAAAATATTTGATAAAGATAATAATTTATTAGCAATAATTATCAAGCAAGGTGCAATTCAAGATGGAAAAAATTTTTATACAGAGAATGAATCAGAGTTTCAGGTTGCATCTTTTTCTCTTAAAAATCAAACTCAAATCGAAAGGCATTATCATCCTCAGCAAAATAGAGTGGTCTCTGGCACAACTGAGGTACTAATTGTAATAGAAGGAAAAATGGAATTTGAAATATATGATAAAAATATGGACTTAATTGCCAAAGAAATCATACAAAGTGGTGATGCAATAGCCTTATTTAGTGGAGGGCATGGCATCAGGATGCTTGAAAATACAAAATTTTATGAAGTAAAACAAGGACCTTATATTGAGAAGATTGATAAGAAAAGATTTTAATGATTAGAGTCTTTGAACCAGAGCTAACAATTAAAGATAAAATTAGTGTTTTAAAATCATTAAGAAAGAATTATATTTCCGGAACAAGTCCAGTAGTTCAAGATTTTGAGGAAAGTGCTGCAAGAACTTTTGACAGAAAATATGCTGTAGCAGTGACTAATGGAAGTGTGGCCTTAGATTTAGCATTTCAATTGTTTGAATTTGAAGAAGGGGATGAGGTGATCATTCCTTCATTCACCATAGTTTCTTGTTTGTCAGCAGTGATTAGAGCTGGTGCAAAACCAGTCTTTTGCGATGTAGATTCTAAAACATGGAATATAAATTTAGATAATATCTCTAAAAAAGTTACCTCCAAAACAAAAGCTGTTTTAGTTGTTCATACTTATGGTTTAAGTGCAGAAATAAAAAAAATATCAGAATTTTGCGATCAAAATAATCTTTATTTAATCGAAGATGCTGCAGAGGCACATGGCCAAAAAGATCACAATATTAAATGTGGATCATTTGGTGATGTTTCTACAATGAGTTTTTATGCCAATAAACATGTTACAACTGGTGAAGGGGGAATGGTCCTAACAAATTCGGAAAAGTATTTTGAAAAAATAAAAAGTATGAGAAATTTAGACTTTACAAGTAAAGAAAGATTTAAACATGAAAATCTATATTGGAATTACAGATTAGGAGGTCTTCAGGCAGCATTAGGAATATCTCAATTGACACAAATTGAAAATCAAATTAAAAATAAAATAAATCAAGGCAAAGTTTATCAAAATTTATTGAAAGAGCATACAAGTCTCTTAACCTTGCCTTTAGAAGAAACGCGTGATATTAAAAATCATTATTGGGTATTTGGAGTATTACTAAAAATTGAAAATATTAGAGATAATGTAATTGAAGATCTTCTAAATAGAGGTATCGAAACAAGACCATTTTTTTGGCCCCTTCATCTGCAAAGTGCTTTACCTAAAGAATTTAAAACAAAAGAAAAGCTTGAAAATTCAGAAAACCTTGGATCAAATGGGTTATATCTTCCCCTGGGAGGTCATGTTTCAAGTAAAAAACAAAAGTATATAGTACAAAATTTAATTGAAGTAATTAGAAAGTTTGTTTGATAACTTTTTTTAATAAATTACTAATTTCTTTTGATGGGGAAATATCCCTACTTAATTCACTTTCAATTTCAAACAAATTGAGATTGTCAAAAAAATATTCAAATTTTAAAAAATTGTTGTAAAGAAATATATTTTTACTAATTGAATTAGGATTTTCCAATTTATTTATTATTGAGTAAGTAGGTACACCTATAATTTTACATTCCTCTATCACAGATTCCCCATCTGTCAAAACACATCTTGCACTTGACAACTTCTCTAAAAATTTTTCGTGATCTACAATTCCTTCAAGGTGAATTCCCGAATCCTGTAGTAATTTGTACAGATTTGATTTAAGCAATCTTTTTCTTGTTTGGCTATGAAGATACCATACAGTTTTATCAAAATATTTATTATTTAATTGAATAATTAAATTTACAATCTCAGATAACTTTTTTGTTGAGTAGATATTTTCATTTCTATGTAATGAGATAATTAATGAATTACCGGTACTGTTAAGTGTTTTGTTTTTAAAAGTGTCATAGATTGTATTTTTATTGATCTTGAATATTTGTCCTTTAATTTTCATCTCTTCAAGATTTTTTTTTGATGTTTCATCAAAACAAAAAATAAAGTCTGAAAATTTTGAAACGTAATATCTTATTATTTCTTCAGGGAAAGGTTTCAACCAATTAAATGATCTATATCCACCTTCAATATGAGCTATTCTTACTCTATTTCTTTTACTCCACAATACACCCATTAGGCTTGAGATTGTATTTCCATGAATTATACATATAGAATTTTTTTGAAATATTTTCTTATTCCTGTCTTTAAAAATTAAAATATAGATTAAATTTTTTAAAAACCAAATAATCAGTTTTGGTATGGTTTCTATTTCTTCTGTATTTGAAGTAATTTTATGCTCAATGTAATTTACTTTTATTTTTTCTATTTGACTTTTTGTCAACTCGTAATGTTGACATGTATTGTAAAGATATATTTCACTATTTTCATCATTAATACTATTAATTATTGGAACTGTCTTTATGAACTGTGCCTTAGTTCCTAAAAAGAAAATATAGTAATTTTTCATACAACTTTATTTAAGTATTATTATTTGCAATGGTATCAATGATATTTAAAAAATTTAACAATAATAGGATAAATTTTTGAAAAGTACATCACCAATCATTTCTGTTGCCCTAGCTATACACGATAGAGGAGACGATGGTTATATGTATTTAGAACAGATTCTTAATTCCTTAAATGCTCAAACTTCCAAGAATTTTGAATTGGTCGTTTCTGACTCCAGTCAACGTAAAGACTATAAGGACCTAATTCAAAAATTTAAAGATTTTTATACAATAGAGCATATTTTATATAACAAGATTTCTCTCGGGGGGAACGTTAATAACGCGATAAAAAATTCTTCTGGAGAAGTTGTTAAGATTCTTTGTTCTGATGACTTAATAATTTCTAAAAACATGATAAAAACGACAGAAAAATTATTTAGAGATGAGTCACTAATCTGGTTACTCTATTCAAGTGTTGACTTTGACTATGTTGATGAATTTACAAATAAATTAAATATTGTTGGACACAGAGTTCCCAAGTGGAATGACGATATCATATATGGATTCAACACTATAAGTGGCTTATCAGTAATCACATTCAGAAATAACAAAGATATAATATTTGATGATAATTTACGTTTATATATTGATGTTGATTTATATTACACTTTAAAACAGAATTACGGAATGCCTAAAATTATAAAAAATCATATGATAGCAAACCGTAGCCACTCAGATCAAGACCAGAGAAAAGTAACTGAAGAAGAAAAAGAAGCTGAAATCGATTATATTGTTAAGAAACACAATCTACAAGAAAAGAAAATATTTTAAAAAAAATTATTCTATTTATCTAAATTCTTCAATAAATCGATCTCTTACTTTATCTGCTGATAAGTTTTCCTTAATGAAATCTTTGGGTGTATAAATTCTAAGATTCTTTATAAACTCGTCAATTTTGTTTTCAAAATCATCAATATTATTGATTTTGATACCGCATTTATCTGACCAGTAAGGAACAGAACTAAATTTAAAACTATTTAAATTTAGATATTCATTTTTTTCATAGTCTATTACAAAAAGCGGTAAATTTGTGGCCATAAGTTCTTGTATAGCTATTCCCTGTGATTCTGACTTATTTAAGATGATCCCAAAAGTAGAGGTAAGTGCTTCGTTTATAAGATCTTGATTATTGTAATCTCCATAAATAAAAGTTTTATATTGAATATTTTTTTTGTCTAAAAGATTTTGAACTTCAATCAGCTCTTCATTTTTACGTTTTTTAAAATATATAAGGGCTTTATGGTTGTTTAACTTTATATCTTTTTGTTTTTCAACTATTTTTATAGGAGAAGGGATAACTGAGAAATTTTTATCTTCAAGTTTATTGTCACTTAATTCAATAAACGCATTTTTTATTAACTCTGATGCACAAACAATTTTTATATTTTTATATTTATTTACCTCCTTAAATAATTCATATAAGTTCTCTTTAGGAATTAGTGGTCCAATTAGAACTTTTTTTGAACGAAAGTCATCTTTTTTTAAATTTTTTAATACTTTTTTACCAAAAACCCCGTAAGAAAGTATATAAGAATTCTTATAGTGTTCTTTATTATATTTTATTTGATCTTCTTTGAAAATTTTTATTAAGTTATTTGTTAATTTTTGTGGTCCCGAAAAAATATATTTATCTGAAATTGGCTTATTAAATTTAAATGCCAAATTGTTTAGAATCGTTAAAAGAATTGAGTGCTTTAATTGTTTAGTAAAAATTACTCTATTTTTAATCCATGGATCCTGATTATAAAAAATATTAAACATTTTTAATTTTTATCCAATTATCTTTTGTTAGATTACCAAAATTTCTTTCTCTAAACCAAGGGTCTGCAACTAGTATCAATGAATCTTCTCTTTCTCCAAGAAAAGCGGCCAGCAATGAAAATGTACTATTCCCAACAATAAAATGTTGATTATTAATCATTTTTCCAAAAAGATTGATTACTTCAAAAGGCATCTCTTCTGGACCATAAATATTTTTTGCATCTGAAAATATCTTTTTACTCTTCACCCATTCAACATCATCAGTAAATATTTCCAAATGAAACTCCCCAATCTTGTTTTTAAGTTGTTTAATACACTCTTCGTAAAACTCTAACCCTAAATCTTCATTCATATCTATATAATCCCCTCTTCTCACAAGCATCATTGTAGAATTTTCAATTCTAGGATTTTCAAATGACTTTTTTAACATTTTATTTCTTGATAATGAATCATATAAAAATTTTTTCTCACTTGTTAAATTGTCTATATTTTGCCAATACCCATCAAGGTGAATAAATTTTTTGTTTAATAGTTCCTCAGTGAAGTTGCTATCTTTAAGCTTTATATATATAGGATTTTTAAAATTTTTATATATTTTTTTTATTTTATTGCTATCATTTATTTTTTTATTTAGTTTTAAAAATTTGAAATAAAAATAATTTATATTTTTAAAATCAAAAAGTTCTTCTCCAATTATGAGCTGTCTAAACGTATCTACAGCATTATCATTTTTCCTAAATTGATTATAAAATCGTGTGTTAACTTTGACCTTAAATCCTTTATTCCTTAAATAATTTGCGAATGTAAATTGGAATATCTGATTACCAAAGCCTCCTTTAATCTCTATTACAATATTGATCTTTTTATTTAAGTCGGGAGAGGCTGTCATTATATATTTCTTCAATAATCCTATTTATGTTGTAAGATATTTTCCAATTCGGATAATCTTTTTTAAATTTGCTTAGATCACTGATGTACCAAATGTGGTCCCCAATTCTAGAATCATCAACGTAATTATAATTCAGTTTCTTTCCAGAAATTTCTTCACCTATTTTTATAGCTTCAAGCATAGAGCAATTAGATTCCAAGCCACCACCCATGTTATATACAGCACCTTTTTTTGGTATTTTATGAAACTCACTAAATGTATTTACCAAATCTGTTGAATGAATATTGTCTCTAACTTGTTTTCCTTTATAGCCATATATTGTGTATTTTTCTCCTGTAACAATGCATTTAATTAAATACGATAAGAAACCATGTAAGGATGTTCCAGAATGACTTGGTCCAGTCAAACATCCCCCTCTGAAACAAACTGTATTCAATCCATAGTATTTTCCATACTCTTGAACTAATAGATCAGCTGACGTTTTTGATACGCCAAATAATGAGTGAAGATTGTTGTCTATTGACATTTTTTCATTTATTCCAAGTTCATATTCTGTTCCAGGTTTAATAGAATATCTGAATTCTTCTTCAACTAAATCTAATTTATTTGGATTATCTCCATAAACTTTATTTGTTGATAAAAATATAAATGAAGCATTCGGAGAAAATTCTCTAAAACATTCTAAAATATTTAGGGTTCCATAAGCATTTACAGAAAAATCCCACCTAGGATTTGAAGCAGCCCAATCATGAGATGGTTGTGCTGCAGCATGTATTATAATTTCTATATCTGAGTTGTATTTTTGAAATATTTTCTCCATTTGATTCTTATTTGTTATGTCTTGATTAAAGTGAAAATATTGATCTACATTTTCTTTTAGATATTTTCTCTTCCAGAGAACAGAGGCCTCTTCCCCAAAAAATTTCTTTCTTGAATTATTATCAATTCCTAAAATTTTATAACCTAATTTTGAGAAATGTAATACTGCTTCCGAGCCTACAAGCCCATCAGAACCCGTTATTAAAACATATTTATTTTTCATTTATGAAATCTTAATTGTAACTACAGTAACTATATTAAAATAAATTTTTTCATAAATTCCTAAATTAATAAATGATAAATTTAGACTTGATATCAAGGAAAAAATGAAAAAAAACTTTTTAGGATTTCTTATCTTATTGGCAATTTCTACATCGATTCCATTTTTACTTGATATTACTAATCAAATTGACGCAAACTATGAGCTTGATTCATATATAAATGAGGTAAATAATTCATCCTGCGAATATAAATATAGAGAAACTGAGAATGATATCCTATCACTATTTCCACAAGCGTCAATAGAAAGAGTTTCAAAAGATATTTATGTGATTCCTGAATTTCAGAATTTTAAATGCTTAGGTAAAGTAATAGAAATTAATAAAGACGTAAATAAAAATGAAATCTCATTAGTTATTGGAACAAATCAAAAGGTCTTTAATTATTTAAGTTTTGGATTTTATTTTTTACTTTTTATATTTTTTTTGACCGTTGCCAAGAAAAATTTTCCAATTTATTTTGCTTTATTTCAAGTGATACTATTTAACATAAATACATATCTTAATTTTGAGTCATATTTTTTCAGCTTATTTATTTACAGTTCTTTAGTAGTTGGAATAATTTATTTTTTTAAATACTTTCAGGAAAACGATAATTTTTTGTATTTCTCACCTCTAATTTTAATTCCATCATTTTTTATAATTCATTTCTTGTTTATCGATGTAAAAGTCCCAATTAATAATCAGATTTTAACAATAGTATTTTTACTAGTTGTTTCTTTTATTTTCTTCAAAGATAAAAATATATTTACATTCCCATTATTAATTTCAACTAGTTTCGTAATGAACTATTTAAGTTTTACAAAGCCAATAAAAGACATACACCCGTTTAAACAATCTCAAACAGCTTTGTCAGCTAGAACAATGTATGAAGATGGTTTAACAATCAACACACCACTGCCGGTTTTTGGTATAAATGGAAAATTACCATTTGAATTTCCTTTATTGCAATTAATATCAGGAACGCTTCAAAAGGTTGGAATACCGGAAATTTACACATTAAGACCTGTTTCTTGGATAGGTTATTTGTTATTTTTATATTTAGCTTTTAAGACTATTGACTTATTTAACGATAAGAGACTTGCGTCAACAGCTATAATTTTTATCTTATTTCACCCTACGCTCTATCATTATTCAAATTCTTATATGATTGAGTTTATTCCACATATATTTGGATTATTTTCATTAATTAAATTTAAGGAAAATAAAAAATATCTTTCTGGAATTTTCTTATCTATATGTCTTTTAACAAAGATCACAACAGGGATTGTTTACTTATTTTTACTTTTTGTTCTTTATATAAAAAGAAACGAAATTAGGTATGGTGAATTTGTCATTATCGGATCGCTTGTTTTGATACCAAATATAATCTGGAACTTTTTTGCAGATTATGTTAAAAATTCTAGTGAACAAACAGCTTGGTTGACTTCAAGTAATATGGTTTTTTGGAATTTTGCATCTTTCGAAGACGTCATCAGTGTTTCTTATTGGTTTAATTTATTTGATTTTTATTTATCTACATTCTGGGATACGAAGTTCTTATTTTTTTTAGGTGTTATTTTTCTAATTATGATTGTAAGAAATAATTTGTTAATTCTTATAACATTTATACCAATTTTGCTTTTTAGTAATTTATATACAAGTCATTATTATTACCTTATTGCAATAATTCCTTTCATACTTTATTTCATATGTTTATTTTTCAATAAAAAAATAAAATCAAAAAAATTAGAGTACTCTTTAGTCTTATTAATCATTTGTTTTGCTAGCTATGGACAAATTCACCAATCAATTGCTAACAAAATTCACTTTGAATTAAATAATGAAAAATTATCAGATACTTTTAAAGATTACGATCAAACTAATGTGTATCTTGCATCTTATTACGATTGGAATCCCATAGTATTTTTTGAAAGCAATAAGAGAGGCATAATGTGGAATCCGAGATATGAGGAGTTAGGTGAAAGACTTTCTGATAATGAATTTATAGAAAATAATATCCAACTATTTGTTGCTCAAAAAGGGTTTTTAAATTCTATACATTTATACAACTTTTTAGACCATAATCTTTCTAAAAATGAAGTATTAAAAATAGATACATATGGAAAACATGGAAATATGATCTTTTTATCAAATTCCAATAATTTAGATTCTAATCAAATTTATATTTCTAGAATAAACCAATATCAAGTAGGGACAACATGTAATTCAACTAACTTTCAAGACTTACTTCATCTTGACAAAGAATTTAAAAATGAAATTTTAGATATCATTTTGTCGAGTAAAAAGTATATTTTAATATCGAAAATTGAGGATAGTTTTTCTAAACTTACTAATCACTGTTAAAAATATATAATATTTATATTGTCTAGAAACAACCCAAAGTATTTATAATCATAGAGTATCAATGAGCATTAAAAAAAAAGTAGCAGTAGTTGGGGGAGCAGGTCATATTGGGTTACCATTTAGCTGTTTATTACAAAATAGTGGTCTAAATGTGACTATTGTTGATACAAACAAAGCTACCTTAAAAAAAA
>MDTE01094110.1_pt1 | contig 20502 bp, 25 predicted proteins | sample 811231 | NCBI WGS metagenome assembly MDTE01 (sample SAMN05326651, study PRJNA326480) | marine metagenome | isolation source: seawater | place: Indian Ocean: Red Sea | collected 2010
CTCAAGACAAAGAGTGTGGGGTGTACCACTTCCTATTTTTGTAAATAAAAAGTCTAATGAAATTTTGATAGATGATGAAGTATTTGAAAATATTGCAAACATTTATGAAAAAGAGGGCTCAGATTGTTGGTTTTCAGATAATCCTCAAAAATTTTTAGGTAGTAAATATAAAGCAGAAGATTTTGAAAAGTTAAGCGATATTGTTGAAGTTTGGTTTGACAGTGGATCAACTCACTCTTTTGTATTGGAGAAAAGAAAAGATCTTAAGTGGCCTGCATCAATGTATTTAGAGGGCTCTGATCAACACAGGGGTTGGTTTCATTCCTCTTTATTAGAATCTTGTGGGACAAGAGGTAAAGCACCATTCGAGTCAATATTATCTCACGGTTTTGTTGTAGATGGAAAAGGTTTAAAGATGTCGAAATCTCTTGGAAATGTGATAGCACCCGAAGATATTCTTAAAAAGTATGGTGCTGATATTTTAAGAATTTGGGTTGCAGCATCAAATTATGCAGAGGATTTAAGAATAGATTATTCGATTTTGGATCAACATTCAGAATCATATCGTAAAATTAGAAATACATTTAGGTACTTATTAGGAAATATAAATGATAAATTTGAGGATGTTAATTTAGATAAAATTGATATCGAAAGCTTACCTGAATTAGAAAAGTTTATGCTAAATAAAGTTTATACACTTGATGAAAAATTTAAAATTTGTTTTGAAAAATATGATTTTCACAATCTCTATAAAGACCTATTAAATTTTTGTACAGTAGATTTATCTGCATTTTATTTTGATATAAGAAAAGATACTTTATATTGTGACCCAATTGATTCTGAGAAAAGAAACTCATGTGTTACAATTTTGAATATTTTGTTAAAGTCTTTGCTCAGATGGTTTGCTCCAATTTTGTCATTTACAACTGAGGAAATCCATCAACTAGTTTCAAAAAGCAGTAAAAGTATTCATTTAGAAAAGTTTTTAAAATTTCCAGAAAAATTTAAAAATCAAAGACTTCAAGATAAATGGTTAGAATTAATTAAAATCAGAGATGCTTGCAATGTCAGTATTGAGGAAAAAAGAGCAAGTAAAGAAATCGGATCAAGTTTAGAAGCAGATCTTAATATTAAACTAAATGAAAAATATAAAGACATACTTGGAGGCATTGATTTATCAGAACTTTGTATTGTGTCAAAAACTAATATTAATTTTGACAGACAATCAGATATTTTTGTTTAGACAAAAAAAGCTTCAGGTAACAAATGCCCTGTATGTTGGAAAATTAGTGTTGAGCCTTGCGAGAGACATTCTCAGTAATGTTAAAATATATTAATAAAAGTTTTATAATAAATTTTTTGATAATCTTGTCTATCTTTGGTCTTGATAGATTTTCAAAAGCTTATGTGATTTCTATTAATGAAAAGAGTTTATCCTCAGATTTATTTGTATCTAAATATTTAAATATCAATTTAATTTATAACGAGGGAATAGCATTTGGATTGTTATCATTTGAAGAAAATTATATTTATCAAATTCTAACCACAATTATTTTTATCATAATCATTATATTATTATTTATGATATTTAGAGCTGAGACAAAAAAATATGAGAAAATTGGTTTAATACTAATTGCAGGTGGAGCTTTAGGTAATTTTTATGATAGAATAATATATAATGCAGTTCCAGATTTTATAGATCTACATATTGGTAATTTTCATTGGTTTATTTTTAATATTGCAGATATATTTATTACGATAGGTGTTTTATGGTTAATTTTTTTAGAAATTATTTCAAAAAAAAAGGTTAATAATGGAATTTAATTCAAACAAATTTTTAATTTATATTTTAATGTTTATTATTTTATCAGGATGTCAAAACGTAAAAGATACTTTAAGTATGAAAAAAAAAAAATCTTACGATGAATTTTTAATTGAAAAAAAAAATCCACTGGTACTTCCTCCAGAATTTTCTAAATTACCTAAACCAAAAGTTGCAGAAGATGAAAAAGACATAGATCAAGATATTGATTTATCAGAGGTAATTGGGAATTCTTCAAAAGAAAGTTTACCTGATAACACGTCTAGTACATTAGAGAAATCTATATCAGAAATTCTTAAGAAGAAATGATATTATCAAACAATATAATTTTTCGAAATTTTAAAGAAAAAAGAAAAATTCACTCTTTAAATAAAATATTAAATGAAATTTTACAAAAAAAAAATGAAATTCTAAAATCTATGACTCCAGATTATAAATATTCATTCTCGAGCAAATTAATTAAAAAATTCAAAAAATTTTCAAAAATGAGAATAATTGGTATGGGAGGTTCAATTTTGGGAACTAAGGCAATTTACAGTTTCTTAAATTTAAAAATTAAAAAAAAAGTGGAATTTGTTGACAATTTATTGCCTAGGAGAAATTTATCAAGTGAAAGTAATTTATTAAACTTAGTAGTATCAAAATCCGGTAATACGCTCGAGACAATATCTAATGTAAATATTTTGGTAAAGAAAAACCAAAAAAAAATTTTTATTGTTGAAAATAACGATAGTTATTTGAGAGTTTTGGGAAATAAAATGAGAGCTGAGGTAATCGATCATAATAATTATATAGGTGGTCGTTATTCAGTTTTATCAGAAGTAGGCATGTTACCAGCGAGTCTTCTCGGATTAGAGGAAAAAAAATTTAAACAATTAAATAACTTGATAAAAAATAAAAACTTTATGAATTTATTAATAAGGAATGTTTCAAACATAATCTTTTTTTTAAAAAACAAAAAATATAATTCTGTAATTTTAAATTACGATCAAAAGTCTGAGGATTTTTTTTTATGGTATCAGCAATTAGTTGGAGAAAGCTTAGGAAAAAAACAAAAAGGTATTTATCCATTGATTTCAAAAATGCCAAGGGATAATCATAGTTTAATGCAACTTTATCTTGACGGGCCAAGAAACAATTTTTTTACAATATTTAACTTTAACGATAAGAAATCTAACAAATTAAATAATAAATCTATACTAAAATCACATAATTATTTAAAAAATAAAACTCTTACAAAAATAATTAATTCACAGAAAGAAGCAACTGAAAAAGTTTTTCAAAAAAAAAAAATTCCGTTTAGAAGCTTTGAAATTAAGAATAGAAATGAAGCAACGTTAGGTGAGTTATTCACCTTTTTCGTTTTAGAAACAATAATGATTGGCAAAGCCCTAAAAATAAACCCATACAACCAACCCTCAGTTGAGCTTATTAAAGTGGCAACAAAAGATAAATTAATTAAATTTTAATTGGCTATTATTATTTTTGAAATTCCATAAGACCGATTTTCTAATATTTTTAAATTATTTGGGATTTCTGTATTATCACTCTTGTGTCTATGTATAATTATAATCCCGTTTTCACCTAAAAACTTTTGTTCCTTTATCAAGTCAATAAGAATATTGATATTTTTTTCTTTGAATGGTGGATCAATAAAAATAATTTGAAATTTTTCATTTTTATTATTATTTCTTAAGTAATTAAAACAATTTTCCTCTATTATTTTGCAATTTTTTTCTCCATTAAGACTTTTTATATTTTTTTTTAGTATCGGAATTGTTTTTTTGTAATTCTCAATAAAAATAACCTTTTGAGCTCCTCTAGAAAAACATTCTAAACCAAATGATCCTGAACCTGAGAACAAATCTAGGATATTAGAACCTACCAAATTAAATTTTTGATTTGAGTTATGTTGGATAATATTGAATAAAGACTCTTTAACTAAATCTCTTAGTGGTCTTGTTGATTTATCGTAAGGGAGGGAAATTTTTTTTCCTTTAAAATTTCCACTAATAATTCTCATCAATTTATCACCTTATACCCAATATCCTTCCTAAAAAAACCATTATTCCAATTTAAATCATTTATTAACTCAATTACTTTATTTCTGCTCTTTTTTAAGTCATTGGATCTGATAACAAAATTTAGTACTCTTCCACCGTTGGAAAAAATTTTATAATTTTTTGCGATTGTACCAGCGTGAAAAATAAACTCATTTTGTTCCAAAAATATTCTTTTCAGATTTTTTATTTCAACATTATTCTGATACTGATCAGGATATCCTTTAGAACATAAGACTATGCATAAACTTTTTTGATCGTACCACTCAATAATAGCTTTATCTAATTTTGTGTTTACAGAAGATATAATTATATCTCCAAAATCAGATTTAAGCTTCGGTAGAATTGTTTGACACTCAGGATCACCCATCCTAACATTATATTCAATTAAAAAAGGCTCATTATTTATTATCATAAGTCCGGCATACAAAAATCCTTTAAAATTTGTATTTATGCTTTCTAAACCTTTTAAAGTTGGCACTATTATTTTGCTTAAAATTTTTTTGTTTAATTCATTGCTTTCTAATCTAGATGGTGAATAAGCTCCCATACCACCAGTATTTTTGCCCTTATCACCCTCATGAACTCTTTTATGATCTTGAGCTGTCCCAAAAGTTCTAAAAGTTTTACCATCGGAGATAATAAAAAAACTCATTTCCTCTCCATCAAGAAATTCCTCTACCAAAACTTCCTTAGCTTCACCAAATTTTCCTCCAAATATTTCATTAACTGCTTGAGTTGCTTTGATTTTGTTCTCACAAATATAAACACCCTTACCTGCAGCTAGACCGTCAGCTTTGACCACAATTGGATAAGTACATTTATCTAAAAATAAATTAGCTTTATTAGAGGAGTTAAATATTCCAAAAGATGCTGTTGGTATTTTATATTTTTCACATAATTTTTTTGTAAAAATCTTAGACCCTTCTAATTGAGATGCTAGTTTAGATGGTCCAAAAACTTTGATTTTATATTTTTCTAAATAATCTACTATACCTTCGACTAAAGGTTTTTCGGGTCCGACTATTATTAAATCTATTTTATTATCAAGCACATAATCCTTAATTTCCTTAAAATCAGTTATGTCAATATTAATGTTTTCAGCAAAAGACTCTGTGCCAGCATTTCCTGGAAAACAGTATATTTTATTTATTTTATTTGATTTTGATAAAGCGTGACAGATAGCATGTTCTCTACCACCACTTCCTATTATTCCAACTTTCATATATTATTAATGTATAAACTAAAAATGGAAAAATTAGCAAAAATAAAATTTTTACCCAATAATTTTGAAGTTATCAAAGAAGGCGATCATGTCATTTGTGCTGTATCTGGAAGGAAAATCCCTTTAAACAATTTGAATTATTGGAATGTAGATTTACAAGAACCTTATTTTTCATATATAGAAGCAGCAAAAAGAAGAGACCAAAAAAAATAAATTATTTCCACCTATTATGAGTCCAGATCCATTGATCAGGGTTTTTTAAAATCATCTTTTCTATTATGTTATTTAATTCCAAAGTTATTTTTTCTAATGTATCTTGATTATGAAATTTTAAAGAATCATGAAATTTAATCTTAAATTTATCATCTTTCAGTCTTTCAATATAAACTGGAACAATCTCAGCATTAAATTTTTTTACGAATTGAGCCGGAATTGTTGTAGTCAAAGCTTTTTTATTGAAAAAATTTGAGGGTATTCCTTCCGATACTCTCTGGTCGATCATCAAAGCTATTGACGTTCCCATTTTAAATTTTTTTAGAAGTTCTTTAGTTCCTGAAATACCTTTTTTTATTTGATTTTTACAAATGTAGTTCTTTCTAATTTTTTCCATTATTGGATTTAAAAAAATATTATTTAAAGGTCTATAAATAGCAGCTAGATTGACACCTGATTTCTCAATACATAATGCCATTAATTCAAAATTGTTGAAATGACCCGAAATAAAAACCACTGGCCTCTTGTCATTTTTAATTTTAATAATTTCTTGGAAATTTTCTATTATGATATTTTCATTAAAAAATTTTTCTTTTCTAAAATCTTTTATAAACATGTACTCACTTAATATTTTCCCATAGTTAAACCACATGCCATCTATTATTTTTTTTCTTTCGGCAACATTAAGTTCTGGATAAGCATAAGATAGATTTGAAAATGGAATTTTATTTGATCTGAATAATGGACCAATAAAAGTTAAAATTTTACCTGATAATAATCTTGATAATTTTATTCCTATTAATTTAAAGATTAAGAATAAAATAAATATAAAAATAAATTGTAATAAATATTTTAATTTAATCATAAATCTTAGATTTTATAAAATTTAGAAAGTTAATTTCATCGTCAATTTTAGTTTCAACTTTCAAAAATTCTATATCCTCGGGGTCAATTTTTGAAATTTTTATATAATCTTTTTCTGTGGTAATTATTTTTGCATTTATTTCTTTTGATCTTTTTTTAATAAAATCTATATTTTTTTTAGAGTATGTAAAATGGTCAGGGAAAATAATTTCTTCGATAATTCTAAATTTATTTTTTTCTAAAAGCCCCCTAAAACTCTTTGGGTTTCCTATTCCAGAAAAAATTAAATAATTTTTTGAAGTGTCAAATTTATTCAAATTTCTTATTTCATAATTAGTAGAAAAAATTTTAATATTTGAATTATAACTTCTTATTAAATTTATTTTCTCATCAATATTATCATTCAAATTTTTTAAAAAAACTGCATCATACTTTTTGAGACTGTTTAATTTTTCTCTTAATGGACCTGAGGGTATTAATAATCCGTTACCAATCCAACTTTTTGAGTCAAAACAAACAAACTGAATATCATAAGATACAGTTTTATCTTGTAGTCCGTCATCAAAAATTAAACAATCAATTTTATCTTTTTCCGCTTTTTGAATTATTTTTTTTCTGCTTTTATCTACAATTACATTACTTTCTTTTTTAAGAAGGTCTATTTCATCGATGTGAGATTTATAAAATTTTTTTCCTATTGAAACGTTAAGGTTCAACTTTTTCAAAATTTTAAATAAATTGATTACTGCAGGTGTTTTTCCTGTTCCACCTATATAAATATTACCAATACAAATAAGTTTTATTTTTTTGTTTTTTTTACTTTTTTTTAATTTAAAAAAAAATTATTTAACATTATTGGTAAAGTTAGTGGTAACAAAACATATGCAAGTAAATTTCCTTTACCATAATCCCAAAATTTCGGTTTTTTTAATATCATTAATTTAAATAAATATTTTAATATTATTGTAAGTATTATTTAGAATTTTTTGTCCAATTGTTCGAAGTTTTTTTTCTGCAGTATTAAAATTTTTTTTTCTCATAAACATCTTATTTAATACTTTTATCATTTTAAATTTTGTGTCAATTTTATAAGAAATTTTTCTTTTCTTCAAAAATTGGAATATTTCATTGAAATTTTCTACGCTAGGACCATGCATTATATTACAACCATATCGGGTTGCCTCTAAAGGATTTTGACCACCATGCTTTATTAAGGACCCACCTAAAAAAACATTCTTACAAATTTTATAAAAGGATTTAGTTTTTCCATAGGAATTAACAATATAAATATCTGTATTTTTATTAATTTTTTTTTTTGGATTATGTAAATGAAATTTTAAATCTAAATTTTTAAGTTCATTTATAATCTCAGATGTTCTATTAACATGTCTTGGAATAATAATTGTAAGTAAATTTTTATATTTTTTTTTCAATTCTTTATGAACGTTTGCACAAAAAACTTCTTCACTTTTATGTGTACTCGATGCACACCAAGATTTTCTTGATTTTATAAATTTTTCTAAACCTTTGTCCATCTCGATAATCTCATTTTCAGATTGAGAAAATTTTAAATTGCCAAGAAACTTTGTTGACTTTGCTCCAAGTTTATCCAAATAATTTTTTGACTCTTTGCTTGATGACAAACATAGATCAAATTTTGAAAAAACTTTTTTTGCAAAAAATGTTAACTTCATCCATCTTTTAAAAGTTTTTTTTGTGATCCTTCCATTTATCAAAACGGTTTTTATATTTCTTTCATTCAAATTATAAAGTGTATTTGGCCAAATTTCTGAGTCTATAAAAAAAGCTACATCGGGTTTCCAGTAATTTAGGAATTTTTTGGATAAAATATTTGTATCAATCGGAAAAAATTGATGAACAATTTTTTTAAATTTAAATTTTTCAATAATATTTGAAGAGCTTAAAGTATTAGAAGTTACCAAGATTTGTTTAATTTTTTTATTTTTTTCTAATCTCTCTAAAAGAGGTATTATACTTTGAATTTCGCCAACACTTGCTCCATGAAACCATAAAAGTTTACCCTTAGTTCTTTTTTTTGAAAAAAAACAAAATTTTTCTTTAAATCTTTTAAAACTTTCCTTTTTTTTTAATAACCTTAAAGTTACAATTATTGGTGAGATTAAAAAAACTATATTAATTAATAGTCTATAAAAGATTAACATTATGATCTTTTGATTTGTTTCTGATAAAAATTTTTGTACAAATTAGAGGAATTTAGCAATTCTTCATGTTTGCCTTCACCCTTAACTTCTCCTTTATCAATTACATAAATTTTATCAGAATTTAAAATAGTCGAGAGCCTGTGAGCAATAACAATAGTTGTTTTTCCTTTAGTTAAAAAACTAATAGCTTTTTGAATTTTATCCTCTGTTTCAGCATCTAAGGACGACGTGGCTTCATCTAGCAAAATAATTGGACTTTTTTTAAGGATTGCTCTCGCTATAGATAGCCTTTGTTTTTCACCACCTGAAAGTCTTACTCCGTTTTCACCTATTAGCGTATCATACTGATTAGGAAGTTTGTCTATGAATTCATCTGCAAATGAATATTTTGCTGCATCAACAATTTCCTGGTGAGACGCTGATGAGTTGGCGTAAGAAATGTTATTTCTAATTGTATCATCGAATAAAGTTGTATCTTGACTCACAAGAGAAATATTACTTCTTAAGGATTGAACTGTAGCATCATATATTGACTGGTCATCAATTTTGATATCTCCATGGTCAACATTATAAAATCTTGGTATTAAGTTTAATATAGTTGATTTACCAGCTCCACTATGTCCAACAAGAGCAGTCATTTTTTCACCTGGGATAATTAGATTAATTGATTTAAGTATTTTACTTTCCTCTGAGTAGTAACTAAACTTAACGTTTTCAAAACTAATATTTCCATTTCTAATCTCAAGTTTTTTTGCATTATTCTTTTCAGAAATTTTTTGAACATCATCAATAATTGGCAAAACTCTCCTTGCACCTGATAAACCTTGCTGAATTGTAATATTGAGTGTTGCTAAAGATCTAACTGGTTGATATGCAAGCATCATTGCAGCAAGAAAAGAGAAAAAATTACTAACCTCAAGCTCGTTGTTAGCTATTAATTTTGCAGATATAAAAATTAAAAAAGCTATCATAATTCCTGTAAGAGCTTCCATTATTGGTGACGCTCTGACAAAAACTTCATTTATTTTTCTAGAAGTTTCTTTAAGTTCACTAATTTTTTCATTCGCTCTCTTTTTTTCAAAATTTTCTTTTTGAAAAATTTTGATAATTTTATGATTTTTAAATATTTCAATTAAATATGAATTTAAAATACCAGCTTTACTCATTTGATCTGTTGTCACTTTTCCCATCCTTTTACCGAGAGTTCTTGCGGCTGCACTAGCTAATGGTATCATAATTATTGCTATAAGAGCCAGTTTCCAATTTTGGTAAAACATTACGAATAATAAACCAGCTAATGTTAAACTATCTTTAAATAAATTTAAAATAGCAGTACTTACAAGATTTGTTATCATGCTTACATCATTCGTTAAATTTGTAATAAATTTTCCTGAGTGTTTGTTGTCGACTAGCTGAGTATCTGCTTTGATGAGAGAATTAAACATATCTACTTGAATATCTTTACGAACCTCTTCTGAAACTCTTATCATTATCACCTTGGCGAGATAAAGTGACAAACCCTTTGAGACAAAAGCAACAATAATAAGTCCAGGTATTATATAAATGAGAGACTGCTTCTGTTCTATAAATAATTGTTTTATTGCAGGATCTAAAAGATAAGCGACTGCTGAAGTACTACCTGCTAGAATAATTGAAAAGAAAAGAGATAACAAAATATTTTTAACATATTTTTTTGTATAATCTCTGTAAAGTCTTTTTAAAATTTCTATACTTGACATACTTTTTATAATCTACCCAAAAATAAACTTGAGAACACTAACAGACCTAAAAAATTATTTGATCTAAAAATTTTTAAACAATTTTCTGGATTTTTAATTTGTAGTTTTTTAACTTGAAATATAAATAAATGAAAAAAAATTAGGACTAACATAAAAAAGTAATAATTATTTAAATCCATTAAATATCCAACTACTACTAAGCTGATAAAAAAAATTGAATAACATATAATTATAAATGTATAAGGAATTTTTTTAAATTTAATTGAAGTTGATTTTAATCCTATAATTTCATCATCTTTTATATCTTGAAACCCGTAAATTGTGTCATAACCAAGTGTCCAAAATATGGCTCCGAAATAAAATATCAAAGGAATTATACTTATATCGTTGGTAATTGATATCCAGCCAAGAACAAGCCCATAATTAAAAGTTATACCCAAGAAAAGTTGAGGCCAATAAGTATAACGTTTCATTAAAGGGTACGTAAAAGCTAAAGGCATTGACCCCAAAGCTGCAATTATTGTCAATTGATTAAAATTTATCAATACAAAGAATGCAGTTAAGCATAAACAACAACTATAAAAAATGCCAAGATTAACTTTTATTTTTCCTGATGCAATCGGTCTTTTCTTTGTTCTGGTAACTTTCTTGTCAAATTTTCTATCAAAAATATCATTAACAATACAACCCGCAGATCTCATCAAAATTGAACCAAGCAGAAATAAAGATAGGTAATAAAAAAAAATGTTGTTTAATTCAAGCTTAACAAAATTAAAACCAAGTATCAGACCCCATGAGCACGGCCAAAAAAGCAGCATATACCCTATTGGTTTTTTTAATCTTGTAATATCAATAAAAAGATTTAATTGGTTCATTAGAATTTACTTGTAAATAACAAAGGCAAGATTGATAATCAAATTGATTCGTATGAATATAGATTATACAGTTACAGCTCTAATGTTTCCTGCAATTCCTCTGATAATGGGGGTATATAGCAACAGATTTCATTCTTTAAGTGCATTAATAAGAGAGTTGCACGATGAACATGTTTATGAAAAACACGTTCCACCAGAATGGAAAAAACAGTTTATCAACTTAAGTGGAAGAATTACTTTACTAAGATGGTCTATAATGTTTGGTGCGTTTGGTTTCTTATTTAATATGCTTACAGTTTTGGGTCTTTATTTAAGTGAGATTTTTATAGCTAGATTAATTTTTGGATCATGCTGTTTATCGATGATGATTTCAATAATTTTTTTTATAAGAGAAATACATATCTCAACTAATGCTTTAAGACTTCATATGTCTGACATGGATGTTAAGGTTGATTAAGGAATAATGACAGCTGGACCTGTCAACAATCTAGCCTCTAAATCTTTATGGGCTTGACCAGCATCTTTAAGCATATATTTCTTTGAAATTTCAATATTAAATTTTTTTGATAAAACAGCATCAAAAACTTTTTTTGCTGATTCCTCTAATTCTTCTCTTTTTACTGTGTAATGTGCAATTGAAGGACGGGTAAAAAATAATCCCTTAGCATTAATATCTTTTTTGACATCAATTGTATCAACATATCCTGAAGCATTCCCAAATGCCACCATCATTCCTCTGATCTTTAATGTTTCGATTGAACCTTTAAATGTTTTTATTCCTACACCATCATAGACGACATCCACGCCGTTTTTTCCTACAATTTTTTCAACTTCCTCTACAAAATTTTTTTCAGAATAATTTATAACATGGTGGCATCCATTTTTTTTTGCAATTTCTTCTTTGGATTTTGAGCCAACAGTTCCAATTACTTCTGCGCCCAATGAGTTAGCCCATGAACATAAAATTTGCCCAAGACCACCAGCAGCAGCATGATATAAAACTTTATCACCTTTTTTTAATTTATAAGTTCTATGTAGTAGGTATTCTGCTGTGATTCCTTTGAGTGTAATACAAGACGCTATTTCATTAGAGACTCCATCTGGAACAATAACTAATTTTTCTTCAGGTATTATTTGCTTTTCTGAATATGCACCAATAGGCATTGAGGCATGAGTAACTCTATCACCAACTTTAAATAATTTTACATCAGATCCAATTTCCTCAATTATACCACAAGCTTCAAGACCAATTCCACTTGGTAGAGGTATTGGATAAAGTCCTGATCTGTGGTAAACATCAATGTAATTCAGGCCGATTGATAAATTTTTAATTAAAACTTCTTTAGGTCCAGGTTTTCCGATTTCAACGTCTTTAATAACCAAAACTTCAGGTCCACCAAATTTTTCTATTTTTATTGTTTTCATTATTTATTTTACAAAAGTACCATTATGATAATCTTGAACAGCTTGCAGTATCTCAGCTTTTGTATTCATAACAAAAGGCCCACCTCTAGCAATCTTCTCATTAATGGGTTTTCCTGAGATAACTAGAAATTTTGCGTCAGTTATCGCTTGAACTTTAAGGTCTTCGCCTTTAGTTAAGAGGATCAAAGTGCTATCTTTTATTTTACTGTGATTTTTTCCACCAATTTTTATTTCACCGTAAATTAAATAAATAAATGAGTTGTGAGTAGAAAGTAGTCTGAAATTAAATTCTTTTTCTTTTTTTAGCTCTACATCGAAATAAGTAGGTTCAATATTATGACCTTTTATTGGACCTTCAGCTTTTTCAAATTTGCCAGCAATGACTGTTATTTTTTTATTTTCATCTTTGTGAATACTCATTTTATATTTATCAATATAAATATATTCTGGTTTTTTCATCTTTAATTTTGCTGGCATATTAATCCATAGTTGAAATCCATGAAGCTTACCTTCTTTCATCGCAGGCATTTCAGAGTGAATAATACCACTTCCAGTTTTCATCCACTGAACGTCACCAGCGGTCATTCTACCTTTGCCACCTGCACTATCTTTATGTTCAAACTCACCTGCTAGCATGTAGGTTACAGTCTCAATTCCCCTATGTGGATGAGCAGGAAAGCCAGCAATATAATCCTCACTATTTTCTGAACCAAATTCATCTAACATTAAAAATGGATCAAAATAATCTGGTTCAACTCCGATACTTCTTTTTAATTTAACTCCAGCCCCATCAGATGCTGGAATTGGATCAATGATTTTACTTACTTCAATATTTTTCATCAATCTTTCATACTCGATATATTCTGATTTTCAATGTTACTTTTTATTGTGTGATCCATCACAAAAAGGCTCATTGTTAGTTTGTTTACAATTACAAAAAAACATTTTTTTTGTTAAATCAGCTTTGTAAAGAACTGGGCTAAAATTAGTCCCCTTATGTGAACCATCACAGAACGGTTGTTTAGAACTTTTTCCACAACTACACCAGTAATAGGATTTCCCTTGCTTAACCTCTATTGCTAATGCACCATCTCCAGCTCTTTGTCCTTTAGTCATGTTCCCCATTTTTAAAATTTAAATTAAACTGATAAGTTCACTTAAATTTTTAATTTGATTATCAGGTTTATAATCAAGATTGTCAAAGATATTATTATTCCGATTTACCCAAACAGATTGATAACCATAATTTCCACCACCAGACACATCCCATGTATTTGCGCTCAAGAAAGCAACTTCATTTTTTTTAATTTTGTATTTTTTAATTGGTAGATCATAGACACTTTCATCTGGTTTATAAATTCCAACCTCTTCTATAGAAAATAAATCATCAAATAAATTAATTAAATTGTTACTTTTTACCAATTCACTCAATAGAGAAGGAGTTCCATTTGAAAGTATAGCTAATTTAAAATTTTTTTTTTTTAATATTTTAAGAGTTTCTGGAACTTCCTTAAAAGTTGATAGAACTTTATATAAATTTAATAATTCATTTTTCATTGTAGGATCTATATTAAAAGCTTTCATTGATTTGTCTAAACTGTCTTCAGTAATCTGCCAAAAATTTTTATGCCTTTTCATTAAACTTCTTAGCCAGGTGTATTCTAGCTGAGTAGTTCTCCAAAAGTTTGCAAAACCTTCCCATTTATCTCCAATCTTATCTTTACACTTTTCAGCAGCAGAATTAACATCAAACAATGTTCCATAGGCATCGAAAATTATTGCTTTAATATTTTTCATAAATTAACTTAACACAAATGAGCAATATTAGATTATTTTTTTCCAATTCAATATCAATAAACATGATTGATAAATTAGATAAATCTCAATCACATTATTTAACTAAGGTAATGAGAATTAAAGAAAATGAGGTTTTTTCTTTATTTAATAATAGTGGAGAATGGGAAGCGAAAATTTTATCAATTTTTAAAGGTATTGTAGAATTTGAAATTAAAAAAAAACTTAGACAAAAAGAAAATATCAAAGAATTATGGTTAGCATTTTCTCCGATTAAAACAAATTATCAGAATTTTATGATACAAAAAGCAACAGAGTTAGGTATCACAAAATTTTTACCTATTATTTTTGATAGAACAATAGTTAGAAAGATTAACAAAGAACGTCTAAAAAAAATAGTTGTCGAGGCAAGTGAACAATCAAATCGAATTAATGTTCCCTCAATTGAAAACGTCCAAAGTTTAAATAATTTTTTAAAAAATACTTCGGTGGATTTAATTTTTACTGACTTAAATTCGAATAATTATAAAGTTGATAAATCAAAATTTAATAAAGATGTTGTCTGTATAATTATAGGCCCTGAAGGTGATTTCTCAGAATCGGAAAGAGAAAAAATTCTATCATTTAATGGAGTTCAATCTATTAAAATTAATGAGAATATTTTAAGGTCAGAAACTGCGGTCATATCTGCAATTTCAATCATAAATTATGTTATAAATTGATAAATTGTCGCGAAAACTAAAGTGTAATTTTTATAAAAGAGCTTTATATAGCTATTAAAAATGAAAAAAATTTTATTTATATTTTCTGCTATATTTACAACCCAGCAAGCTTTTGCTAACCAACCTGTTGATTGGCAATTAGGTTTCCAAAAAGCCGCCTCTGAGTCTATGAGAGAGATTGTTGCTTTTCATGATTATTTATTATTACCAATAATAATTGCAATAAGTGTATTTGTTTTATTTTTAATGCTTTACGCGTGTGTAAGATTTAGAGCCTCTGCAAACCCAAATCCCTCTAAAAGAACCCACAATGTTGCAGTGGAAGTTTTATGGACTTTGATACCGTGTTTAATACTTATAGTAATAGCAGTTCCTTCATTTAAAATTTTATATAAACAAGATGCAATACCAAAAGCAGATCTAACAATTAAAGCTATTGGGTACCAATGGTATTGGGGATATGAGTATCCTGATGAAAATATTATTTTTGAGTCTTACATGATAGAAGATAAAGATTTAAAATCTAATCAACCAAGATTACTTGCAGTTGACAATGAAGTTGTTGTACCAGTTGACAAAGTTGTAAAAGTATTAATAACTGCAAATGACGTTTTACATGCTTGGGCATTACCTTCTTTTGGTGTGAAGAGAGATGCAGTTCCTGGAAGAATAAATGAAACATGGTTTAAGGCTGAAAAAGTAGGAACATATTATGGTCAATGTTCTGAACTTTGTGGTATAAAACATGCATTTATGCCTATCACAGTTAAAGTAGTTACTGAAGAGGAGTATCAAGAATGGTTATCAGAGGCACGAGAAAAATTTGCAAAAAATGAAATTACAAACAATAAACTTAAAGTAGCAAGTAAATAAATATGTACATACAATCAACAACGCATCAAGATCACCATACACCAACTGGTTGGAAACGTTGGGCATATTCTACAAATCATAAAGATATTGGAACAATGTATTTAATTTTTGCAATCGTTGCAGGTGTAATTGGTACAGCATTTTCGGTTTTAATGAGAATGGAGTTGATGCATCCAGGTGATGGAATTCTTGGTGGCAATTATCATCTTTATAATGTTTTAGTAACTGGCCATGGATTAATAATGATTTTCTTCATGGTGATGCCAGCAATGATAGGAGGCTTCGGTAATTGGTTTGTTCCAATAATGATTGGTGCGCCCGATATGGCGTTTCCAAGAATGAATAATATTTCCTTTTGGCTGTTACCAGTCTCATTAACTTTATTGATATTATCTATTTTTGTTGACGGACCTCCAGGTCAAACTGGAGTTGGGGGTGGATGGACAATTTATCCTCCTTTATCCTCGAAAGCAGGTCAACCCGGACCAGCAATGGATTTAGCAATTTTAAGTTTGCATTTAGCTGGTGCTTCTTCAATTTTAGGAGCAGTAAATTTCATTACAACAATTCTAAATATGAGAACTCCTGGAATGACTCTACATAAGATGCCATTATTTGCTTGGTCAATTTTAGTGACAGCATTCTTATTACTTTTATCTTTACCAGTTTTAGCAGGAGCCATAACTATGTTATTGACAGACAGAAATTTTGGAACCGCTTTCTTCGAAGCTCAAACTGGAGGTGATCCGGTTTTATTCCAACATTTGTTTTGGTTTTTTGGTCATCCAGAAGTTTATATTTTAATTCTTCCTGGATTTGGAATGATAAGTCACATTGTTTCTACGTTTTCAAGAAAACCAGTATTTGGTTATTTGGGTATGGCTTACGCAATGGTTGCAATTGGAATTGTAGGATTTGTTGTTTGGGCTCATCATATGTATACCGTTGGATTAAGCACAGATACAAAAGCTTATTTTTTAGCAGCGACAATGATTATTGCTGTGCCAACAGGAATTAAAATTTTTTCATGGATTGCAACTATGTGGGGTGGATCAATTTCATTTAAAACACCCATGATGTGGGCACTTGGGTTCATCTTTATGTTTACAGTTGGAGGTGTTACAGGTGTAGTTTTAGCAAACGCTGGAGTAGATACAGCTATGCATGATACTTATTACGTAGTTGCTCACTTTCATTATGTTTTGTCTTTGGGTGCTGTTTTTGCAATATTTGCAGGGTTCTATTATTGGTTTTCTAAAATGTCTGGGTATGAATATTCTGAATGGCTTGGTCATTTACACTTTTGGCTAACTTTTATTGGTGTAAATTTAATTTTTTTCCCACAACACTTTTTGGGATTAGCAGGAATGCCTAGAAGATATGCTGACTATCCGGATGCTTTTGCAGGATGGAATTATATTTCTTCAATAGGTTCATATATTGCTGTTGCAGGTTTAGCTGTATTTTTTGTTAATTTAATCTATGCTTTCGCAAAAAAGAAAGCTGCTGCTCAAAATCCATGGGGTCAAGGAGCTACGACTTTAGAGTGGACAGTTCCATCTCCACCAAATTTTCATACTTTTGAGGAACTGCCAAAATTTGTTGATGATCAAGAAACAGAAAAATCTCCTAGTTAAAAATAGGGCAAAGAAAATTGATGGATAATTTAAGACTCAAGAAAAGAAGCTTATCACAAGAAGATTTATTTAATTTTTCAGAATTATTTAAACTGATGAAACCAAGGGTGATGTCTTTAGTAATTTTCACTTGTGCTGTTGGTTTATTAACAGCACCGGACCTTGTCACAACTAAAGATGCAATAATTGGAATTTTGTTGGTTTCATTAGGTGCTGGTGCAGCTGGAGCTTTAAACATGTGGTATGAGTCTGATCTTGATGCATTAATGTCAAGAACTTGTTTGAGGCCAATACCTACAGGTAAGATTAACAGAAATCAGGCATTGATATTTGGAATAACTCTCTCTATCATTTCTGTAATAGCTTTAGATTACTTTACAAATAGAATTTCCGCTGCGATATTACTCTTAACAATTTTGTTTTATGTTTTTGTCTACACAATTTGGCTAAAGAGAAGAACTCCACAAAATATTGTGATTGGTGGGGCAGCAGGAGCATTTCCACCAGTGATAGGATGGACAATAGCTACTGGATCACTATCAATTGAGCCAGTATCTTTTTTCCTAATAATATTTTTTTGGACACCATCTCATTTTTGGGCATTGAGCTTATATAAATCTGAGGATTATAAGAAAGCCAACATACCAATGTTGCCTTTGACTAATGGAATTGAAAGTACCAAAATAAATATTTTTGTTTACTCGTTATTAATGCTTCCAGTGATTATCTTTCCATATTTAATAAACTTTGTTGGACTATCTTTTTTAATACCTTCATTATTATTAACTCTCTATTACAATTTTTTATGTTATGAACTATATAATTATAAAAAAAACAAGTTTAACCCAAAAAAAGCAAAATCAATATTTGGTTTCTCAATCTTATATTTATTTTTAGTTTTTGTGCTTTTTCTGATAGATAAGATAATATGATTGTTCCTGATAAAAAAACAAAAAAAAAAAATGTCATAACAGCATTAGCAATTATTGCTTTTATGATTTTTTTATTCCTATTTACTTTGTATAATACTGGTGTTTTTGAAAGAACGATATGATTAAAAAAAAAAAATTAACACCAATTATTCTGAGCACCATATTCCTTTTGATGCTTGGCTTATCTTATGCTGCTGTACCATTATATGATTTATTTTGTAGAGTTACTGGTTTTGGCGGAACTACTCAAATTTCTGATAATGCACCAAAAATAGTTCTAAATAAAGTAGTTAGCGTAAGATTTGATACAAATGTAAATAATTTGCCTTGGGATTTTAAGGCAAAATCAAATGTTATTGATGTAAAAGTTGGTCAGGTAAATAAAATAGAGTTTGAGGTTGAAAATTATGGCAGTGAACCAACGGCTGGAGTAGCAAGTTTTAATGTGTCACCTGCAAGTTTTGGAAAATATTATAGTAAACTTGGCTGTTTTTGTTTCGAAAAACAAGTGTTAAAAGCTGGAGAAAAAGCAACTTATGTGATGACTTTTTATCTTGATCCAGAAATGATCAATGACCCAAGTGTAAAAAATTTAGAGGATGTTACTATGTCGTATACTTTTTTCTCGACAGATTATTATAAACAATCATAATTAAAATATGTCAGCTGAAAAAAAACATGATTACCATTTAGTAGACCCAAGTCCTTGGCCTATTTATGTATCTTTCTCTTGTTTAGTTTTAGCTCTTGGTGCGGTGTATTATATGCACTCGGAAGTTTCATGGGCGTTGTATCTTGGATTTGCTCTTTTAATCTATGGAGCATATATGTGGTTTAGAGATGTCGTAATAGAAGCAGAACATCAAGGTCATCACACTCCTGTTGTTCAGATACATCATAGATACGGAATGACTCTTTTTATCGCTTCAGAAGTTATGTTCTTTGTTGCGTGGTTTTGGGCTTATTTCGATATAAGTTTATTTCCTAATGAATTTGTTGGTAATGTTTGGCCTCCAAAAGATATTGAGACTTTTGATCCTTGGGATATTCCATTAATTAATACATTGGTTTTACTTTTATCTGGAACAACAGTAACATGGTCACATCATGCCTTATTAGAGAATGATAGAAAAGGATTTATTCAAGGGTTAGTTTTAACTGTTATATTAGGAGTTTGTTTTACAGCATTACAAGCTTACGAATATCATCATGCAACATTTGCTTTTTCAGATCATATATATGGTTCGGTATTTTATATGGCGACCGGATTTCATGGCTTCCATGTAATTGTTGGTACAATTTTCTTAGCTGTATGTTTATGGAGAGGAAAGTTAGGTCATTTTAACAAAGATCACCACTTTGGTTTTGAGGCGGCAGCATGGTACTGGCACTTTGTTGACGTGGTATGGTTATTCTTATTCGCCGCAATATATATTTGGGGAAGCTAATTTGAGTCTTGAGACATAAATTTTTATTTTCAGTTTTTACAATATTTTTTATACTAGTTTTCATCGCCTTAGGAACATGGCAGATAATTCGTTTGAATTGGAAAAATAATCTAATTTTAGAAATTGAAAGTTCATTAAAAAATCCTCCAGTTGAGCTTACCCAGTCAAATAAAGAAAATTATCTTAAAATCAAAACATCAGGTAGTGTCGATTTTGAGAAACAAATTTACTTATATAATTTGAGCGATTCAGGCACACCTGGTTTTGAGGTTATAAATCCAATTTTAATTGATGGTGATAATTATTTACTTAATAGAGGGTGGATACCCTTTGAAAAAAAAAATACTCAAGAGATAAATATACTTGATCAAAACAATATAGTAGGGACACTCAGAATTCAGGGAAAAAAAAATATTTTTAAACCAGACAATGATATAAAAAAAAATTACTGGTTTAGCTTAAATAGACAGGATGTTTCAAAATTTACTGGTAAGAAATTTTCTAAGTACATAATATATTTAGATGGAAACTATCAATACCCTAGACCAAAAAAAATTACCGCTAATATTTCTAATAATCATAAAAAATATGCTATGACATGGTTTTCATTAGCGATTTCAATTCTTTTGCTATATCTATATTTTAGAAAAAAGAATTATTAAATGAATTATATTAGTACAAGAAATAATA
>MDTE01183218.1_pt1 | contig 20492 bp, 18 predicted proteins | sample 811231 | NCBI WGS metagenome assembly MDTE01 (sample SAMN05326651, study PRJNA326480) | marine metagenome | isolation source: seawater | place: Indian Ocean: Red Sea | collected 2010
CGGCGAAGTGGCCGATCCGGCACTTGGCCATCACCGGGATTGAAGTGACCTCCATGATCTCGCGCAGCTTTTCGATGCTGGACATCCGCGATACGCCTCCCTCGGCACGGATATCGGCGGGCACTCTCTCCAGTGCCATGACCGAAGTCGCACCGGCGTCTTCGGCGATCTTGGCTTGGTCAGCGGTGACGACATCCATGATGACGCCGCCTTTGAGCATCTCGGCCAGTCCGGTCTTGAGACGCAGGGTGCCAGTCTGGCCATTTGTTCCGTTGGTATGGGTATCGGTCATAGCTAAGTCTCCTTTGCTCCAGTTGTTCAAGAACATATCCTAAAAAGGGCGCTGGCGCAAAGGACAAAGCGGCTTTTTTGCGCCTTAGTGTTTATGCGCCACGCAGGTTCAACCAGTAGGTGCGACAGAGGTTTCGCGCGAAAAGAGCCAGAGCGATTAGGGTGGTGGTGCCGCTGAGCAGAGCGCCAAGTGCGAGTGCGGCTAGTGGCGATTCCGGCAACAGGGGGCGGGCCAGCAGCAGGATGATGTAGCCGCTGCCGACGACCAGGCCCGGTCGCAGGAGCGCGGTGAGGTACGTGGCGAAGGTCAGATCGATCAGGCGGTTGGCCAGGTATTGCGAGACGAGTAGAAAGAGCAGCGATGAAGCGGCGATGACCAGAGCTACGCCTTCGACGCCGCGCGGTAGACCATAGAAATACATCGCGGGAATCAGTACGGCCATACTGAAGAGCGACCAGTAAAAGGACCAGTTGGCTTTGCCTTTGGCCATAAAGATCGACCCGATCGTAGTGCCGACTACTTTTAAGATTGTTGCCACAGCCAGGAAGCGCAGTACTGGCCACATCGGCTCGGCATGGAGCAGGGTCGAGATTTCCGGCGCGAAGACGAAGATGCCTACCAGGATCGGTCCCATCGTCATCAATAGACCCTGGATTGAACGCAAATAGCCGCTGCGCAAGAGCGAGTCGTCATCCTGGATCGCCGAAAAGGTCGGGAAGGAGACGCGCTGAATGGTGGTGGCCAAACGAGTTAAGGGCTGCAGGGTCAGGCGTTCGGCCAGGCTGTAGTACGCCTGGGCGGTGGCCCCGAGCGGACCGAAGACAAAGACATAGGCGAGTTTGGTATTGAGATAGGCGACCACTCGTGCACCGGTGATGTGGAGGGCGAAAGAGAAGAGTTGTCGCAGTGCCTGGAGTTGGCAGAGCAGGCGCGGACGCCAGCGGGCTGAAAAGGCCAAACTGCAGAGCAGGCCTACTTCGCGAAAGACCGAGCCGATGACCGGGATCAGCGGATCGGGATCGGAGGATAAAAAAAGCAGTGTGAGCACCACGGCACCAAAGGTGAATACCGAAACCAGCTCGGATAGGGCGACGGCGGGAAAATTGAGGTCGCGCTGTAGGCGGGCGCGAAAAATGCCCGAGACAGAGGCACAGGGAATGAGCAGGCAAAGCGTGCGCATGACGCGAACGAAGGTCGCGGGTGCTTCGCCGCCGAGGTAAGGGGCCAAAATAGGTGCGGTGGCAAAGACCGAGGCGGTAAGGATGATTCCCCAGGCCAGGTTGAGCCAGAAGGCGCTGTCGAAGTGTACCTCGGTGGCTTCGGGCGACTGAACGAGAGCGGCGGAGAGACCCAGATCGCCGATGAGCGCCAGGAGCATGACCAGGGCCAGGGCCCATTCGAAATGGCCCATCCCGGCTTTGGGCACAAATGCGTAGAGGATCAGGATCGTGCCGAGTTGAATGAACGAGGCGCCGCCGTTCCAGAGGAAGCCGCGCAGGGCCCGGGTGGCCAGAGGGAGCGCTGTGCTCACGGACTATCCGCGCAGGGTGCGGACGAAATCGAGGTTATGGCGACTATTGGTCTCCTGACCGGTGAGGCCTTCGATCGCTTGCAGGCCGTCAGGAGGCTCTTTGAGGTGGGTTTCGATGACGAGATAGCCGTCGTAGCCGTCCTTTGCAAGGGCGGCGAGTTGCCCCGGCCAGTCGACGATCCCATCGTCGATCAACGACCATTGTCCGTCTTTGTAATTTTTCAGGTGTACGTGGGTGACGAGGTCTGCGAGATCGACATATTCATCGGGATAGGGATTAAGAGCGCCGGCGCGGGCTGCGTTGCCTGGATCCCAGAGCAATGAGAGGTGCGGAGTGGCGATCTGGCGGATCAGGTTGGCGGCTTCAGTGCCGGTGGCTCCCCAGCATCCGGCCTCGTTTTCGAGGCTCAGGCGACAGCCGTAGGCAGCGGTTTTTTCGGCCATCTCGGCGAGTTTTTCGACGACCTCGGCCGGAGGAGTTGCCGATTCGTCGCGGCGGAAAGCGAAGGCGGAGACCAGGTCGGTGCCCAGGCGTAGGGCCCATTCGCAGGCGCGGGGCAGAAGTTCGGCCAGGTCCGGTTCGACGCTGGGATCGTCTACCGGGCACTTGCAGAGGCCCGGCGAGACGCCGGAGACCTGGAGGCCGGCATCCTGGATCAGGGTTTGGAAGGCGGCCAGTTCGTCGTCTGATACTCGTGGGAAGCGGCCAACGGCTAGTTTGCGAACTTCTATGTGGGGTACCTGCCAGCGGGTTGCCAGTTCGATGGCACGGGCGGGGTCGGGGCTTATTTCATCGCTGAATATCGCGAGCTTCATTGGAATGCTGCGGCCACGCGCACTTTGGCGATACGGCCTTCTCTGCCGAAGGTGTTGACTGTCCGCACGGTTAGCTGGTTTTCGCCCGCGGCGAGTTGCCATTCGAACCGGGCTTCGTTCTCCTCGCGCCACGCGCCGTCGTTTTCGCGGACTAGGAAATGCGAGAAATTAGGTGCGGTATGCTCGAGGTCTATCTGCAGGCTATCGATTTTGTCGGTTGCCTGCAGATAGATCCGCGTCTGGTTGACCGACCAGTAGAAATCCGCAGGGCGCGAGGTCTGCAGCGAGTACTCGGCGTATTTGGGATCGATATCGTCGGACCACCATAAATAACCGTCCCAGTGATACTGTCCGGCGCCGTGGCGGAGCTCAGCTGGTTCGGCGAAGATCAGGTGGGTATTGCGCAGCGGGATGCCGAAGCGACAGAATACATCGATGTACTTGGTCATTGGCTCGATGACTTTTTGTGGCAATTTATTGGCCATGAGCTTCTTGCGCTTTTTTCCTGCGGCAGCCTCATGCAGTTCCAGTGCGTTGATCGGTACGCCGTCGATCTCGTACGTGGCGTCGAATTCGCGGCAGGGTCCGGCGTCTTCGAGGATCCACTTCTGCAATTCTTCCGACCAGACCTCGGCCAGACAGTGGTGGTCGACGATGACCGAGCGGGCTACCCATCCCAGCGCTGATGCGCAGGCGGCGAAGACCGCTCCGTAGTGGGTGCACATCCCAAAACCCCAGTTTCCCTTGGTTGTATCGAGGATTTCAAGGGCATTCCACGAGGGGCAGTGGGGGTATTTGTCCGATTGCCAGCCGAGCCATTGGCTGTGGATCCAGTCGCGGAGTAGCGCAAATTGCTCGAGTTCGGTTTGGCCTTTGGATATGACCTCGTCGAGGCGGTATTGCTTGCGCAGTCGTTCCTGGTGGGGATGCAGGCCCATATAGGCGAAGTCGTAGGAGCTGTAGACGAGCTCGGGGTGGTCGAGCCCCAGGAGTTCGAAAGGGGCGATGCTCTGGATATCTTCCTTGATATCGGCTTCGAGAGAGACGGACTGAAGCACCGGGGTTTTGTCGGCCGAGTTGGTTTCGAGTACGGCGCGCCACTGCACGAAGCGCCCGGGCCACTCCAACGCGGTGCGTTTTTCCCAGGTCGTCCAGGTGCGTGGGTCGAAGGAAGGCGTCGATCCCGAACGGAGCTCAAAGCGGATCCGGGTGCCCTGTGGTTTGAGCGCGCGGGATCGGAGTCGCAGGCGGCGGATTCCCAGTTGCGGGGCGATCCGGCCCTCGTGCTCGGTGTCGGCCAGGTCGATGATCGGTGAGCAGAGTGTGCCCTGGGGTGGATGGCCCTTGAGACGCAGACGGACTAGGTACTCGCCGTCAATGGCGCGGGTTTGGCCCAGGGCGCCCTTGTGCCAGGTCTTGCCGCCGTCGTAGCTACGGCTCGAATGACTCTCGGGCGTCTCGGCCAGCCCACCCGGGAAGGGATCGATGTGGAGTACGCCGCTGTGGGAGAAGACGAATTCGTTGATTCCCTTTTTCAGGTATTTAGCGGCGATTTTTTTGCGGTCCCAGCCACCGGTGAGCATGCGTTGACGGTTCTGGCGATGAGTGAGTGGGTGGCCGTTGACCTGCACTCGCATCGGGCGGTTCTGAGTCGTTTGATCGGCGTTGACATAAAAGAGGAGTTCGGCGCTTTTGAGCTTGGCCGAGGGGATCTCAAATTCCACTTTTGCAGCAGTGCCCGGAGTGAGTTCTTCGCGGATATCGCCATCGACACCCATTTCGTGGGTGATGAAGTGGGTGGGGGCGAGACGGGCGGTGGAAGAGGTCTGCGCATCGATGAAGCGATCGCGGCAATGGTTGCGAAAATCGGAGATGAGGATGCGTTTCAAGGGATAGATTCCTGAGATGTATGTGATCTACATGGATGGTATCGGCGAGAAATCTACAGGTTGGGGAAAGTAGATGCAAGACTTGGTTTGCTGTGTCTAGCAGGATGGTTATTGCTATTGCACTGATAGATAATGGAGATTTCGGGTCTGCAAGAGCGATTTCGCGCGATATGCTATTGCGCTATTGCGCTTGAGTCTTAGGCGACTAAGGACTCGAGATATTGACGTGCAGCGGTGATCGCCGGGAGTGGCTGGTCCCAGTCCACGGCTTCTAGCTCGATGACCAGTGGGCCGTCGTAGCCGCTTTGCTGCAAGAGGTCCAGCAACTCGGCAAAGGGCACTTCGCCTTTGCCGAAGGGCACGGGCCTGTTTCCCTGCTGGTCGCGCAGGTGTACGAGGCCGATTCGCGGGGCAAGGGCTTCGGCACAGGGCATGATGGACTCGCCGGCAGAGAGCAGGTCGCCGGTGTCAAAAAGCACGCGAGCACGCTCGGGCAATTCGGGCATTAGGGTCTGGAAATCGGTCAGACCTTCTAGGCGATTGCCCTGCTTGCTGCCCAGGTTGAGGACGATATCGGGAATTCTTTCCAGAAGCGTATTGACCCCTTCGATGAGATCGGAGAGTGCCTCGTCGGTGCGGGCGCCGCCCCTAATATTGGCCGTTTTAGAACCGAGGGCACGGCCCAGGTGGATATCCCATTCTAGTTGGCGCAGGTTATAGGTGAGATTGTGTTCGTCTGAGTCGGCTTTGCGTCCGGTGAGGCTGCGGATATTGAATGCGGAAAGTGTGCACCCGACTGCGGTGAGAGCATCGCGGACCTTGGGAACCGACCAGTCGTCGAGTACGGGATTGCTCTTGGTGCAATCTCGGAAGAGCTCGAGGTGGGAAAAACCTGCCTGGATTGCCAGGTCGAGCGCATCGCTCAGATTTAGTTCCGGACAGAGGGTAGGGCTGAAGACGAGTTGCATCAGTTGATGCCCTCCCAGTGTGCCCACTCTTCGTCGCAGGTCTCAAAGCGGATATCATTGGCGTCTTTGCGCGAGAAACGACCGATCAGCGCCATGCGGATATTGCGATTGATATTCTTCGAGCCAGTGTGAAAGAGCTGACCGTGCCAGAGTATGGCATCGCCGGCCTGGCCGACGAACTCTCGTCCCTCGGGAAATTCTCCTTCCGGATAGATATCGCTGGAGACGCCGCCCTGCACCGAAAGTAGCGAATGGGTCTTAAAATATTCGTAGGCTACGTGGTGGCTGCCGGGCCAGTAGATGAAACAGCCGCCTTTGGCGTCGATGTCTTCGACGTAAATCGTGACATTGATGGTCATATAGCCAACAGTACCTTCGGGTACGCCGTTGGTCGGTGTGTAGTAGCCGTCGAGGTGGCCGTGCTCGGGCAGGGACCAGGTTGGGCCTTTGGACGGGAAGCGCAGAGCGGGGCCGGCACTGCTCGGGTTGAGCTGGTCCTTGCCAACCATTTCCTCCATCATCGCGAAGATCGGCGATTCGTGTACGGTTGCGCGGATTGCGGGATGGGTGGCAGGAGTAGGGCTGCGTGGGCTGGCATCGACCCAGGTGGTGGGATCGTCGCGATCGGCATCGATATTCTCCCAGAGAGCATTCTGGGCGGCTCGAATTTGCTCGGGGGTCAGTACGCCGCGAACAATGAGGCAGCCGTCTTCCTTGAAGCGTTTTTTATCTTCAGTGCTTAAATGGGCCATAGGTGTAGGGACTCCAGAGCGTTTTAGGAAAACAAAATATAGATCGGTTGGATAAGGGTGTCCATATCTGCTTGAACCTTGTGCAGCGAGATTGCGATCCGCTGGCTAAGCGTCCTAAAGTCCGACGATTCGTTGTCCATTCCCTGTCCAATGTCTTGCAGGGCTAGCGGTTGAGTTTGTGCTTCAGGTGAGTTCACTGGTTCAAGGGGGAGAGGATTGTCCGAGCGATAGAAACTCGGATCGGGCTCGTTTGCCGACCGCGAAGAGATCCAGGTACGGCCCGGCCTCTTCGCCAATACTGGCGAGCAGAGCTGGAGCGACCTCGATCGGGGCACCGGTGTGCAGGGCTAAGGCGATGGCATCGCTGGGCCGGGCGTCGAAGACGAATTTTCGCTGGTTGCGGGTGAGGCCGATCTCGCCGATAAAGATGTCTGCTCTGAGTTCGGTAATCCGGGCGTAGGCAAAGGTTGTTCGCGCGGAGAGCAGTAGTTCGTGGAAGAGGATGTGGGTACTGGATTCTGGGGCGATGAGGTGATTAAAGATCGCATTGATCGAAGCGGCCTGGCAAAAGCCGATAAAGAGGGGAAAGGCGATGCGCTGCTGGCGATCTACGAGGATCACGGCTACTTCGCCAGCGGCCTGTGCTAGGCCGAGCACGCGCATTTCGATCGGGTTATCGTCTTGGGCTTTTCGGGCGCGGTGAGGATCACGCGGCTCCTGGGCGATGGGGAGTACTGATGTGGTGGCTTTGGATGTCGGTGCGGAGCCTGAGTAGGCTGCGATGAGTGCTGGCGTGGCCAGCAGGGGCACCCGGGCTTGTTGATGGATGGCCAGGCCATCGCCGATGGTGGCGACGAGCGTGGTCGGAGTTGCGCCGCCTAGCGCGATCAGGGCCTGGGGTTTTTCGCTGCTGAGCTCGAAAAGAACCTGGATAATGGGCAACTCGAGCCGATCGGCGAAGGCTATAAAAAGGTCGTCACTTAGCGGTCGGGGAAAGACCACGCCTTCGAGACGCAAATTTACGGTCGTCGCCGGACACGGTTCGGTGGGTAGTGCGATTTGCTTACTTTCGGGATCGGCGAGCAGAGCGAAGACCACTTCTTCGTCAGAATAGATGTCCAGGAGGGTCAGGGCTACGGCGTTAGCAGGTACGATTGGAGGGGCTGTGGGCTTTCCACCTTCGCTGCAGGCGATGAGCAAGGCACAGGAGGATAGAACGCGACGTAGCATGGGCCTAGAATACGGAAAAAGCTCGATATTACCAAGGCGGTGTTGTTTTTTTGGGATTAGTTCGTGACTATGCATTATATTTCCCAACGTTTTCCCTTGGTGAAAAAAGGGCCATGATAGTTCGGGGGTATTGGACAGAGCCGAGACCAGGATCGTTGCCGGTCGACTGTTTTAGGTGGAAACCCGGTGGGGACCAACTGAGTTAAAATAAGAGAGCTGAAGCTGAATAAGATCCTAAAAGCAGAAGGGATATCGCCATGATGCGGACTAAAGAGGAAATAACCGAAACGATTAAAACCCAGTTTGCGAATGTTCGGGAGCGAGGTCGGGTGTTGGCCAAGGCACTCAAGGTGCGGGCGGATATCGCTGCCACGCGTCGTCGACTGCGGGCGACCTTCGCCGATTTGGGGGTTGCAGTTTACGAGAAACTCGATGCCGAGACGACGGTGGATTTGGCGCAGGGACTGGAAGACTTCAAGTTGCGAATCGAGGGGCTCAAGGCCGAATTGCGCCAGCACGAAGAGACGCTGAAAGATATTATGGAAGGAGACGTCGAGGAGGACGAGGACGAAGCCGGAGAACAAGAAGCGGTATAAGAGTGTTTGGCTTGGGATTTTTGCCTGGCTGGCCCGTTTTGGCACTGAAGGCCAGATTTTCCCGGGTTGTTGCGATGGTTGGGGCGGTGTCCTGAGGTGAATCGCTTTGCACGGACGTGCAGCAGTGCGAGGTTGCTCCTCGGGTATTTTTATCAGAGCGAAAGCAGAAATCTATGCAAGTGACCAAGATCGGTCTTACTCTCTTATTTGGGTTTTTGTGCGTCGGATCGGCGGTTGGCCAGACACAGGGAGGTGAAGCGGTCCAACGCTGGCGCAACGTCGTTTACGACCCCTCGCGTTACGATGCAGAAATGACCGCCATCGACGGCATGGTTGATCTCGAAAACGTGGGGGAGAGTACGCATCATATCCGCGCTCTGATCTCCCGCTTCGACGCGGTTGCTCACTATCGTGCCGGAGAGAATCTGACTCTGCTCGCGAAGGCGATCGGCACTGGTACCTATCCCGGTTATCCGGCCGTCGATGTATTGGCGCGGAGTTGGCACATCGACGAAGAGCGGCGAGTGTGGTTTTTGTCTTGGTCCCGCGCGCTGGCTGCTTGGGCGCGAGGTGAGTCAGGCGACGTTGAACTAATGCTAGATGGGCAAGTCGTAGTCCTGGGTGATTTGCTAGGCGAGCGGAATCGAGACAAAGAATGGCTCGCCGCGAGCCTGGGTAAGACACTGAAGTGTTTCGTGGAGACGCCTGCAGACCGCGTCTCCGGTCTCAGCGACGAGACCTTTGTTCGCGCCGTATACCGTTCTGCTCTCGGCCGTGATCCTTCGCCTGACGATCTGGGCTTTCGCCTGCGGGAATTGGCGACCGGCAAGGAGCGCGATGCTTTTGTGCGGGAAGTCTTTGCTGCTGATGAGGCTCATGCCCGACGTTTACACCAGATCCTCGACCGCGCTGCCGATGTCGATAGTGGCAATTGAACGCATCTGAATGATGCATTGCTGTCTTTTGGGTCTGCTCGCTTACCTGTCGAGCTGGTGTGGTATGGTTTTATTGAGCCAGTGCCAGCGCCAGCAGTGTGGGTACTCCATGGTCGTCGTTTATCGGGAAAACGATGTATTGTCGCTCCCCGACCATATAGCTTATCGGATTGCCGCCGGGGTCTCCGGCCAGCGGCATCTCGGCCAGTATCTCGCCTGTATCCAAGTCGAAAGCACGTAGGTAGGGCTGGCGCTCGACGAAGTTCTCTTGCCCTAGGTTTCCCCACCAATAGGGTCGCTGCGAACTTACCAGTAGCATCGTGTGCGTGACGATCGCGTAGTTATTCTGGAACCAGCCCAAGTCGGGCAGGTCGAGATCGCGTAGTTTCTCGTGCAGTATCGGTCCGCGGCCTATCGCTCTAGTCCACAGGTGTTCACCGGTCTCGAGATCGATGGCAGTAACGCGGCCGTAGGGTGGTTTGGTGAGTGGTAGGCCATCGATATATTCGTGCCCTTTGATAAAAGAAACATGAGCAGGAAATTCATGCTCGTCGCTCAGTTTTGCCAGACTCACGATAAAGGGGTGAGTTCGTGAGGGAACGTAGAGAATGTTTTTTTCTGGTGCTAGCGCCGCCCCGGTCCAGTCCGAACCGCCTAGCATTCCGGGCACTAAGATCGTGCCCTGCTCGCTGGGTGGAGTGAAGAGTGGACCGTGCTCGTAGTTTGCTACGGTTGTGAGAGCTTTGTTTCTGAGTTCAGGGGTGAAGTCGATCAGGTTGTCTTCTTGCAAGCCCTGTAGATCGTAGGGTGCTGGTCTTTCGGGATGTGGTTGAGTGGGCCAGGATCGTTCTCCCTCTATCGTCGATTGGGGGGTCTGCTTTTCTGCAATCGGCCACACCGGTTGGCCGGTAACGCGGTCGAGGACATAGCAGAAAGCCTGCTTGCTGACCTGGGCGATGGCCTTGACTGGCCTGCCGTCTACCTCGATATCGGCCAGTACTGGAGCGGCGGGTGGGTCGTAATTCCAGAGCCCGTGGTGAATGAACTGATAGTGCCAGATTCGTCGACCGGTGGTAGCCTCCAGACAGACCAGCGAATTGCTGAAGAGGTTGGCACCCGGACGTTCACCTCCGTAGTGGTTGTGCGTGGCACTGCTGACGGGCAGATAGACATAACCTAGTTCGTGATCGGCGCTCATCGCCGCCCAGACGTTGGCTTGTCCGTAGGTTTTCCAGGCCTCGTTCTCCCAGGTCTCGTTGCCGAACTCCCCCAATTGAGGTAAGGTGCGAAAGACCCAGATCTGTTCACCGTTTCGCGCATCGAAGCCGCGAACTGCACCGGGGGAAGAATATTCGGTGGGTGGGCGTCCATGCCAGTCTTCAATGCCGGAGCCCACTACCACCACATCGCGGCAGACGATCGGTGGTGATGAGACGCCATAACGGTGACGGTCTATATCGCGGCGCAGTCCTTTGCCGAGGTCGACGTAGCCGTTCTCGCCGAATTGCGGGTCGGGTTCGCCGGTTTCGGCATCGATAGAATAGAGCCGTTCGGTGGAGGTGCCGAAGAAGATCCGTTTGGTTTCACCGCTACTCCAATAGGCGATTCCGCGCAGGATTCCCAGAAATTCTTCGCGCTTTTGCCAGGCCAGTGGATCGAAAGTCCACAATTCTTCGCCGCTGATCGGATTCAGAGCACAGAGAATATTGAGCGGAGAGGCGTAGTAGAGTACACCATCGGCCATCAGAGGTGTACCCTTGTTGTTGAAGTTCGATGCATCGCCGTTTCTGGCTAGTGCACCATCGGGTGGCTCGTAGCGCCAGACCTCCTGGAGTCGGTTGAAGTTGTCGGCGCTGATCTGGGACAGCGGTGCGTATTTGCTGCTACTGGCGTCGGCGGCGTAGTACCGCCATTCGTCGCTGCGGGCTGATTCGTCGCAGAAGATCAGCAGCGCGCTGATCGCGTAGCGTGCGATGGACATGAGCTCTATCTTTCGCGATATGCGGCTGTTCTGCGCTTTATCGCTTGACACTAAGCCAGTTTACAATGCATCGTAAAATACGAAGAGCGGAATTCTCAGGTCAAGAATTCCGCTCCAATATCAGAGTATCGATTTTAAATCGCACATAGTTAAAAAATGGTGCTCCCACGGAGAATTGAACTCCGGTTACAGGGTTGAAAACCCTGGGTCCTAACCGCTAGACGATGGGAGCACGTCAATCGAGATTTCAACCTCGATTGTGTGGAATGAATATAGCAGTGACCCGAAATCTTGGCAAGTCGCGGGCCACATTTTTGGACTGCTAAACGGAGCTCTTATTTTTAATAGCTTATCTTGATGAGACGAGGAAATATATGGCGCTGAAGCTCACCCTGTTGGGAACTGGTACACCCGCACCATTGGTTCATCGTGCGGGGTCCAGTTATCTGGTGGAATTGGCAGAGGAGCAACTGCTTTTTGATTGCGGTCCAGGTTCGGTGCGGCGCCTCCTGGATATTGGTGTGTCGCCGACCGATATTTCGGGACTTTTCCTCACCCATCTACACTACGATCACTGTGTCGATTTCGCTTATCTCAACCTCTTGCGCTGGGATCAGGGAGTGGGTCGGATACCGGAACTGGAGGTATGGGGTCCGGCTCCTCTGAAGAAGATGACAGAGTCGCTGCTCGGGCCCGAGGGCGCTTTTGGCCCCGATCTCCGGGCGCGGACCGAACATCCTGGTAGCCATTTTATCTACGAGGCGCGCGGAGGCAAGATGCCGCGCGCCTGGCCCGAGCCTCGGGTTGCAGAACTAAGCCATGGCGATTTAGTAGAAGGGCGGGCGTGGAAGGTACAAGTTGCCGAGGTGGTTCATGTGCAGCCGCAGCTCGCGTGCCTGGCCTATCGGCTTGAGGCCGGATCGCGCTCGATCGTTTTCGGTGGTGATACCGCGCCCGTGCAGACCCTCGTAGAACTTGCGCAGGGCGCCGACGTACTCTTGCATATGTGCCATTTTATCAACGGTGAAATTGCGGATTCGAGATTGACGGAGTGTTGCTCTGGACATCTAGATGCCGCGCGCACAGCGCAGGAAGCGGGGGTTGGGATGCTGGTCCTGGTGCATATTACCGAATCAGTGGAGGGACCAGGCATCGAGGAACGAGTGATTCGCGAAGTGGGTGAAATTTTTGCCGGACCAGTGGTCTTGGCCAGGGACCTGCTGGTAGTGCCGTTGGACGGAATCGCCATTCAGGGTATTCGCTAAGGGAGGGAATCGAGGATGCAGAGAGGAGCTTTAGGTTTGGTTGTCGAGCGCGATGTTGCGGTGCCGATGCGCGATGGAGTCGTTTTGCGCGCCCACGTTTTTCGTCCGGAGGCCGAAGGTCGCTTTCCGGGGATTTTGTTGAGAACGCCCTATGGCAAGCCGGCGGATGGCTTTGAGCGCTATGTGCGTGCCGGTTATGTCGTGGTGACCCAGGACTCGCGTGGGCGCTATGCCTCGGATGGGGAGTACGTGCCGTTCACGGTCGAAGAGACCGGAGATGCAGAGGACGGTTACGACTCGGTCGAATGGTTGGCGGCACAACCTTTTTGCGATGGGCGAGTCGGCACGTTGGGGGCATCGTACAACGCTTGGATGCAGTGGCAACTTGCCAGATTGAGACCCCCACATTTACGGGCGATGTGCGCTTATACGATCCCACTTGAGTTGACCGAGGTAGACTATCCTGGTGGTTTTCGGCCGGGGCGGCGAATCAAATGGTGGATGACCTCTATGGCGCCAGATTTGCGCCGGCGAGAGGGTCTGCCGCCGCCGCATACACCCGAGGAGGCGCGCCAGATCTGGGATGAGGTCGAGCACGGTCGCTGGTTGGGCCTCTTGCCTTGGGTCGATGTGGTCCGCCATTTGCCTGAGCGGTTGGCGCACTATGTTGAGGACTGGCTCGGAGAACCGGCGCGCCAGCCCTGGCATTTCGACGAAGTCCACCAGGAAGTCGAAGTGCCCAATCTAGATTTCAGTGGCTGGTACGATCATTGTAACGGGACCATGGCCCATCTGGGATTGATGCAGCGAAATGGGCGTACGGAATTGGCTCGAGAACAGACCAAGCTGATTATCGGGCCCTGGAATCACCCCGGTCTCGGCCAGCGACGGATAGGGGCTATCGATTTCGGCCCGGCGGCTCACCTGGATCTGACCGACCTGATAATTCGCTTTTTCGACCGCTGGGTTAAAGGGATTGAAAACGAGGTCGATGCCGAACCGCCCGTGCGCTATTTCACTATGGGTACGGGAGAGTGGAAACAGGCGGAGACCTGGCCGCCGGAAGGGTTACAAGAGGCCGTTTACTATTTGCATAGCGGAGGGCAGGCACAGGGGGCGGCAGGAGACGGTCGACTGGATGAGATGGAGCCGGGCGACGAAAGAGAAGACTGCTATAGGTATGACCCGCAGGATCCGGTGCCGACGTTGTGGACCCGCGATTTGTTTACCGTGCCGGCCGATCGGCGCCAGCTCGATCACCGCTGTGATATACTGTGCTACAGAAGCGAGCCGCTGGTGCAAGAAGTCGAGGTGGTCGGTTATCCCTCGTTTGTGCTCTTTGCTGCCTCCTCGGCATCCGATACCGATTTTTTTGCGCGGTTAGTCGATGAGGATCCCGCAGGGCAGGCTTTGGAGATATGTTATGGAATGGTTCGCGCCAGGCATCGCAATGGGTTGGAGCGGGAAAACTTGATTGAGCCAGGGGCGGTCATCGAGTATCGGATATCACTAGGGGCGACGGCTATTTGCTTCCAGGCGGGACACCGAATCCGTTTAGAGGTCACCAGCAGTGACTTTCCCAATCACGATCGCAACCACAATACCGGGCGTAATGATCTAGCGGATGCGAAATTTATAGTTGCTGAGCAGCAGGTGCATCATAGTGCTAGTCATGCTTCGCGATTGCTCTTACCCATCGCGCCTAGATAAAAGCGGTGAGGTCGGGCGTTTGGCGATTGTAATCGGTTGCTTGTTCAAAAGCACGGGCCAGACGCAGGAGTCGCGCCTCATCGTGGGGTTTGCCGATGAGTTGCAGGCCAATCGGCATGCCCGCACGGGTGAAACCGCAGGGTAGAGAGACGGCACAAAGGTCGAGGAGGTTGACGGCGATGGTGTTGCGCAGGCATAGGCCATTGATGGGAAAGTAGGCTCCGTCGCGATCGATTTCCTCGAGGATCGGCGCGGTAAAGGGAGTGGTTGGCGTGATGAGGAAGTCGATGTTTTCAAGCGCGATCAGCGCTTTGCGGCGCAATTGATTGCGTTCCTGAATTTGTTGCAGGTAATCGGTGGCGAGCGTATCGCGCCCGTCGAGCATCCGTTCGGAGACGATGGGATCGAATCGGTCGAGGTGCGCTTCGAGATTGGGTTGATGATAGAGATAGGCTTCAACGGCAGTGGTGCTTGGTCCGTTGCGCCATTCGACGAGTTCGTCGAGTATATCGAGCGAAGTTTCGTCGACGTGGACGTTGAGTTCGGCAAAAACCTGTGCGGAAGCGCGGACTGCCGCTTCGACTTCTTCATCGACATCATTCCAGAAGTACTCGCGGGGGAAACAGAGTCGAAGACCGGCGAGGTCGCCATCCAGTGCATCTAATACTGCAGTACAGGATTGGTCATGGGTAGTGGGAGCGATTGGATCGGGGCCGGCCATGACTTGGTGCAGCAGGGCGCAATCCTCGGCCGTATGACACAGGGGGCCGACGCTGTCGAGCGTTGGGTCGAGAGGTAAGACCCCTGTGTTGGGGAGCAGGCCGAAGGTAGGTTTAAGTCCAACTAGGCCGCAGAAAGATGAGGGGATTCGGACCGAGCCGCCGGTATCTGAGCCCAATGCCGCCGGAGCTAAACCGGCGGCGACGGCAACGCCCGATCCAGAGGAAGACCCACCTGGCAGACGGTGCGTCGTGGGATCCCAGGGATTGACCGGGGTGCCGTAGTGGTGATTGACACCTGTGCCGCCGAAAGCGAACTCAACCAGATGCGTTTTGCCAAGGAGTATAGCACCGGCGGCGAAGAGGCGGCGGGCAACGGTGGCATTGGTTTCAGCTATATTGTCGCGCAGCAGTATCGAGCCACCGGTACTGGGCAGCCCGGCGACATCGATGAGGTCCTTGAAAGCCAGCGGTATTCCGTGCAAGGGACCGAGGTGGATACCGGCTACGATCTGTATTTCGGCAGCACGGGCCTGGGCGCGGGCCAGCCCAGCAGTTGGACAGATATAGGCATTGAGTGCAGGATCGTACTGCTCGATGCGTTCGAGGTATAGGTCTACGAGTTCGACGGGGGAGAGTTGCCGGCGGCGGATCAGGGAGGCGAGTTCGGAAATAGAGGCGAAGGCTAGATCGGCATCCATAATTGGTGACCTCGTTTGGTGCGGAACGGTTTCTGCTTCAGGCGCAAAATATCCTTCGAGCTATCGGGATATCGAGCTATTTAGGTTAAGTCGCCGTGCAGCGATTGCCTACCAGTACCAGGGGTCGTAGACTGGACAGTAGTAGGGATCGTACCAGGGGCTCCAGTAGCCTATGGGATCTACGTAAACGATAGGATCGTAGTATTCTTCGTAGACCTCGGCGTATTCATCGTCGTCATCGTCGTCGTCGTCGTCGTCGTCGGGCTGCTGTCGGGCTTCTTCCTCGAGCAGTTCGATCATAACTTTGGTGCCAACTTCGATGACTTCGGAGATAACGTCTTCACCAGAGATCCAGCCGTCCGGGCCATCATAGCCTAGATCTGCGGGATGGAAGTTCGAATTGCAAATTTCGATGATCTCTTCCCAGATCTCGTCGGTCATCAGTTTCCACTGCCAACCTTCTTCGCAGTAGAGTCTGCCTTCGTTGAGGAAGGCCATCAGCACGATTTCCACCGGATCCATCGATTTGAAGATGGCAACTGCAACGCGAAGGTCCTGGAATCGCTCCTGGTCGAGATACGCACCGAATGCATCTTCGCTTTCGAAATCGAACCATCTCTCGAAGGCGAACGGTCCTTCATCCGGATCGTCCGAGGGGGGATCGCCCAGGTTCACTGCGCAGTAAATATCAATCATCTTGAGAAAGTCGGTGTATCGGCGCATGAATTTCTCAAGGTGCTGGTGGCCCTTTTCACTGACAATCCAGAATTGACGGTCTTTTAAGAGCCCTTCCTTCTTGATTTCGACCAGCCTCTGGTTGTACAGCTCCTGCATGACCGGATCCAGAATTTCGCTATCCTCGTCACCGACAATCTCGATGATCTCTTCTTTTTGGATCATCATCCAGAGTACTACGATTCCTTCGAATTGTGTACGTTGCTCATTCCCGATGGAGAAAACTCTCCGCTCTGCTGCTTCTGTCATGGCGCTCTCCTGAGTTGTTCGAAGGATTTATTTTCCACCGCGGCCGCCGCCAAAAGACCTGCCGCGCCCCGTACTTCCAGCGCGAGATGATGTGCGACTTCGCTGTTGTGCGCTGACATTACCTTTCGATCGAGTTGAGGTTCGGGTTCCGCTCTGTACCCGGCCTTTGTTGGACGATTTTGAACTCGCTCGGGTCTGCTGGCCAAATCTACCCGAACGAGCTTTGGCCTTCGGGTCCTGCTTGCGAAAACTCTTTTGGCTCTGGGTGGGGTTGGAGAGTTTGGAGCGAATGCCCGATTTGGCACTTTTGCTCGACATCTTCGACTGGGTCTGCTTGCTCATCGTCGACTTGCCGCTGCGTTGCAGAGTGCTGGTGGCACCAGAGCGAATTCCACCGACGCGACTGCGATAGGCGCCCATGCCGATCACAGGACGATAAGCGTAATACGGACTGTGATAGCCCCAATACCAGGGCGAGTGCCACATGGGCCGCGCCATGAAAGCCCAGAACCAGAAGGAGCCTGGGTGTATATGGTACGAGCTATGGTAGTAATGACCGCTGCCGTACACCTGTTTGTTACCGTGGACTTCTACCTGTGCTTTGTCGCCCACTTTTTCGATGTTGATATCGGCCAGGTGCTGTACTTCGCCCTTTTGTACTTCAGTCGAGAGTGCGAAGATGCGGATTTGTCCGTCCTGCTCCTCCTCGACCGTGATAACGTCGGTGCTATCATTGCCATCGAGATCGAGGTTGTTGAGCCCGGTGTCGGGATTGTTGAGTGCCCGTTCGAGTTGCTCGGCGTTCTCGACCTTTTCCAGGTAGGCGCCGATCGCTTGCAGATCCAAGCCCTCGCTTGCCAGAGGCTCTGATTCGACGATGGTCACCGAACTATTGTGCGATACGGACTCGGAGCCTCCGCAGCCCCAGAGTCCCAAGATCAGCAGATACAGCGGTATAGTGAATCTGCGCATGTCGATCTCCTTATAACACCCATGAATCGCGATAGAGCCTGACCAGCACGGGAAAGGTCATCGTGTTCACAGGTACCGAGTCGTCTTTCATGGATTTGATAAAAGCTAACGATGCTTTGGCAACAGCAGGTGTCACCTCGGTTGTGGATACTTTCCACTCCTGGATTGCTTCCAGGCGAACGAGGATTTGTTCTGGGGTCAAGTGATCCATACCCAAATTGAACCCCCAGTCGCGAAAACTGGGCACATACACGTGCATGGGAACGACGTTGAAGCCGGCACTTTCCAGTGTGTAGTGAATGGACCAGAAAGGTTTGGGACAATGCTGAGCGGAAGTACTTTGTACGACGATAACGCCGTCTGCAGCGAGTGCCGACCGCGCTTTAAGGTAGAATTCCTTCGAGTACAGTTTAGCGAGTTCCGGTGTGCGCGGGTCGGGGAAGTCGCAGATGATTACGTCGTACTCTCCTTGAGTATGTGTTAGAAAAAGGTCGGCATCCTGAATATATACCTGCACACTCCTATCGCTTACCGCGATAGGAGTGTGTGAGGTGATTGTGTCGATATGGGCACCGGCGAACGAGTTGTTGTTTATCCGGCGCATGGCCGGGTGGGTTCGCGCAAATTCGATCATCGCCGGATCGAGTTCGACTAAAGTTACCGATTGGACGTCGTGCTTGAGCACTTCTCTCAGCGTACCGCCGTCGCCACCACCAAGAATGAGTACGCGGTCTGGTTGTGCGGCCAGGTGCATCGCAGGATGTACCAACTCTTCGTGATAAATAGCTTCGTCCTGGCTGCTCATCTGCAGATGAGTATTCAGATACAGGCGGAAGTCCTCGCCGGTCGGACCCACCCATTTAGTCAGGGTGATAGTCTGGTAGCTAGTCTGAGTGTGATAGACGATTGGATCATCGTAGAACTGCTGCTGAGCGTGAATTTCCCACTTTGGCGTCATGATGTAGCCCGTAGCGAGTCCAACCAGAGCAATCGCCATCGAGAGTCGGGGTAGCCATACGCGCTTAACCATGCTCTGACCGATAAAATACGCATAGGTGGCAAGTGCAATGATGAGATTCATGGCTGCAACATAGAAGCTGAGCAGGGTAAATGGTATTACTCCGACTACCAGTTTCCACACGACGAGTGCCAATCCGCCGCCAAAGAGATCCACCATGTATGTCTGCACGAGGTTGACTTTGAGATCTGGTGTGTAGTTGTTGTTGATCCGCATTGCGAGGGGAATTTCGAAGCCCATGAGAAAGCCGATCGCAAAGGCGATGACGTAGAAGAAGAGCACGCTGTGGTAGGTGAAGTGGGCAAAGGCGAGGTACATGAGGATCGGCGCAAAAGCTCCGAGGATGGAAAGTGCGGATTCGATAATGATGAATTTTTCGATCAGGTGTTCCTCGTTCATCAGTATCTGCACTAAAGTAGCTACACCCATGCCGATGACCATGAGCATGAAGGTCGCTCCCATATGCTCGATGGATCCGCCCAGGACCATGCCCATCATGCCACCCAGGATGGGTTCGAACATAAAGGTGGAGAAGCCGGAAGCGAGCAGGCATACGGCCAGGAGCTTGGTGGGTGTGGACCACGTTTTCATGGGCTAAATAAAGTCTGCAATCCAGAGCGCCCAGCCGATGATGGCGCACTCGGCGAGTAATAGCACCGACCAGTTCTGATTGCCAACCGCGTCCTGCAGGCGAATTCGGTGCATCACCAGTTTGTCGACGGTCCAGCGGACGAGCAATAGTGCCGCGATGCCTTTGATGGTGGAGGCGAGGAAGAGAAAGGTATCGACCGACCAGTTGGTTGAATCTCCAGACACCGCGGTCTGTAGCACAAATCCCAGGGCAACGAGCATACCGCCGAATGCCAGTCCGGCACTGGCATTACTTTTTGCGATTTCTTCTTTCATATTCAGCGGTGTGATCAGTTCGTAGGTCTTGCCGAATAGGGTGAGCGCCAGCTGACCAAACAACACAAAGACCAGAGTGGTGATGAAATTACCGCCTTCGCCTGTGTTTGCTCCGTAAATAATCGATCCCGTTGCGATTGTGGCTCCTGCTTCGACCAGCGCTACGCCGCGGTTGTCCTTTTCGAGTTCCTCATTATTGCTGAACCCCCTCAACAAGACGAAGTCGTTCCAAAAGCGGGCGAGAAAAAGAAGGACAATGATACCTGCTCCTTCGAGGACAAAGTCGAGGTAAATTTCTGCCGTCGATATGAACGTATCACCGTACAGATCGGCCGGCGATGCACTGCGAATGGCGATGCACAGAGCCAGGAAGAAGGATCCCTGTCGGATGGCTACGGAAGCATTGTTTTTGACCAGGAGATCGTGGTCGTCGAATTTGGTGCGCAATTCCTGAAAGAAAAGCGCGACCTTCATCAAGATGACGAAGGGAATTCCAAAGCCAATTACCGTCGAGATCAGGCCTATGCCTTGATCGCTTAAGAAGCTTGGCAGGTCGGTGCCCTGCTGATCCAGAAACATGGTGATATCCATGTTATCCTCCACGGATGATTGAGGTAGTTAAAGCTGCTTTACCTTCATTGGGATATTGGTGAACCGTATGTACTTTTACACCATCGGCAATGGGTGTGATATCGACGAGAGTCAGGGGAGTCTCGCCGTTCTCGGTACGGGGAAACTGAAATCGCAGCGAACAGATCGATCGGGCTGTAGGGGGGGTAGGGGTCTGCTCGAGTGAACAGATCCGGGGAATAAAACGATAGCTTAGCTCGCCGAAAGATTCTACGATTGTCGGGGTTTCAGTCAGCGATCTCCATAGTGGCGAAAACGAATTAGGAGGCTCACAGGTCAACAGTTCTGTGAGGACCTGGTCGCCATGGTAGAACGTTGCGCAATGACTGGATCCGATAATATGCACTTCGCCGCGTACTCCACCGTTTGCAAAGGTACCCGTATCCAGGATACACACTGGTTTTTCAATGGCTTGATTGGCCACGAGGAGTTGCAGGTTATCAACGGACTGATCCGCGTAGCGTATCTTCGTCATGGCTGATTGCAGTGGTTGTGGTCTAGTGTTCGGAATACCGTTCGGCTGGCCTGCAGCTCGATGATCGAACCTCAAAATAGGTTTTCCCTATAGTATTCACCGGCAGGTTCTGCAGTCCAAAC
>MDTE01120509.1_pt1 | contig 20486 bp, 18 predicted proteins | sample 811231 | NCBI WGS metagenome assembly MDTE01 (sample SAMN05326651, study PRJNA326480) | marine metagenome | isolation source: seawater | place: Indian Ocean: Red Sea | collected 2010
CTAAATTGTTAGCAAATAAGTTTTTTAATGAAAAATTTTTTTTTAAATAAAAGTATAAAAGTTGGTGCAAATGCTTGCTATCAGGGTTAATAGGAGAATTTTTAAATTTATTTTTTCTAATAATTGAAAATAAATTTTCAAAGCATGGGTACCATAACAATAAAATAACATAATAAGGTGAAATATAATTTACTTTTTCGTAGATAGTAATCAGTAAATAGCCCATTATTATTCCTATTGAATAAGCACCACTATCTCCTAAGTAGAAAAAATTAGAATAATTTAAAATTAATAAAAATATAATCGAGCCTATAAAAAAAATTAAAGCTGATTGATTTATTTCAATAGAATTTATTAAACTAAGTTTTAAAAGTAGAGATAAGATGATTAAAAAATAACCAATTAATAGACCATTTAAACCATCGATGAAATTAGAACCATTGATAAGTATCATTAGACAAAAGGTAGTAAATAAAAAACTCAAAAGAGTATTTTCAAGAAGTCTATCGATAAAATTAATTCTTGTTGGTGTAACTTCTAGTTTTAATAAATAAACAAATGAAAAAACAATAATTAATTGTAAGAGAATTCTTATCTTAGGTGATGATAAAATTTTACCATCAGAAAAAAGTCCAATAAGAAAAATTGATACTATTGTATAATAAAAATAATTACTAATTTTGAAAAAAATAATAAATGAAATAATAATTATAAAAAAACCACCAATTAGTGGAACTTTACTTTCCTTCAAATACTGCTGATGTGTTTCACCTGAAAAATTAGGTAAAAAATTACTTCTTCTTGAGAAATAAATAACTATAGAGGCAAAAACAATAAATATTAATAAGTTAATCATTAAATCTTTTTTTTATAAAATTCAGACTCAAGCAAAACAAATAGTATAGAGAAAAAATTAAATTAAAACCCATATAAATTTTATAAACTCTAAATCCATCGAATAATTTTTGAATTGTTGAACTAGAAAGTGAGTTTTTCGTTTTTCTCCAAAGTAAAAGATTTTCATCTAAACCGCCTATAATTACTTTTGATTTTAATATTTTTAACCATAAAACAAAATCTTCTTTTGTTTTTAAATTTGAAAATTGAATTTGATCATTAATCAAATCTTTTTCCAAAATTACTGAAGATAAACCAATATCACAAGAAGTTAAAATATCTTTAATGTTATAAAAATCTTTAGCTTTTCTACTTCCAATAATTTCATTTTTATCATTTATTATTTCATAAGATGTATGGGATATTTTATAATTATTTTTTCTCATATGATTTATTTGATTTTCAATTTTTTCTTTTTTCCAAATATCGTCTGAGTCAATAAAACAAACGTATTTTCCTTTTGATTCACGAATCCCTCTATTTCTAGAAAATCCTGCACCTATATTTTTCTTGTTAACTATAATTTTAATTTTTTTATTTGAATTATAAATTTTTCTTAAGTATTCTAAGTCAGATTTATCTTCATCGTCATAAACGATGATAATTTCAATATTTGAATATGATTGATTTAATACTGATGAGATTGATTGATCTACAAATTTTTTTTTTTTAAAATAAGGTATTATTACACTTACAAGATCCATGTTTAAAATATAAATGACTAATCTAGCAATTTAAACAAAAATTTAAATGAATAAAAAAAATTTAATTCTTTTTATGCCATCTATTGAGATTGGTGGAGTTGAGAAAAATTTTATTATAATTTCAAACTTTTTAGCAAGTAAATTTAATAAACTTACAGTTATAACTACTTCAATTAACAAAAAAAATAAGTTTTCTAAAAAAATAAAATTCATATCTCAAAGTAAAATTAATTTGTCAAATTACTCTAGAAGGTTTAAATTTTTAGTTGGTTTGCTAATGCTCGCAACAGAAATCATCAAAAATAAAAATAGTATAGTTCTATGCTTCCAGGCAAATATATATTGTGTTTATTTATGTAAATTGTTGAGAACAAAAGTAGTTGTTAGATCAAATAGCTCTCCCGAAGGATGGTCTAAAAATTTTTTAAAAAAATTAATTTATAAAAATGCATTTTCTATAGCTGATAAAATAATAGTCAATTCTTTGGAATTTAAAAAACAAATTAAAAAAAAATTTGATGTTGAAAGTTCTTGTATTTATAACCCACTAAATAAAGATGAAATAATTAATTTAAGCAAAAAAAAAGTAAATATTTCGTTTTTTAAAAAAAATTGTTTAAATTTTATTAATGTAGCAAGATTAGAAGATCAAAAAGATCATATGACTTTGTTAAATGCCTTTTTAAATTTAAAAAATATAATTAATTTTAGATTACTTATAATAGGGGATGGAAAAAATAAAAAAAAAATGGAAAAATTTATAAAAGAAAATAAACTTATAAATGAAGTTAAAATATTAAAAAATATTAATAATCCATTTCCATATATTAAAAAATCAAATATTTTTATTTTAACTTCTTTGTATGAGGGATTGCCAAATGTTTTGCTAGAAGCAATAGCTTTAAAAAAATATGTAATTTCAAGTGATTGTCCAACTGGCCCTAAAGAAATTTTAAATTATGGAAAAGGAGGCACTTTATTTAAAGCAGGTGATTCAAATGACTTGTATAAAAAAGTTAAGAACTTTAGCTCTAACAAAAAAAATATTTTAAATAAAATAAAATACTCTAGTAAACTTCTTTATAGATTTGATAAAAAAGAAAATTTGAATAAATACTTAAATTTATTAAAAAAAATTTAAAGTATAAGTATATTTGTACTCGATCCATCATTAATTTTTTTTGAATATGAATAAATATTATCAATTTTTTTTAATTTGTTCATATCGTAGAATTCATAGTTTAATGATCTTAAATTATCAATTAGCTCATCAATACTATATCCAAATTCTCTATAAAGATATGGTGCAAGTTCCATAAAAATTGGTGGTTTAAATATTTTTAAGTAATTCATGCCACCTTTAATCACATCTAGTTCAAAACCATCTACATCTAATTTAATAAAATCTGCATTTTTAATTTTTTTTAAATCAGTGAATTCGTCAAGAGTATATACTTTTGAATTGGCTGTTTCTTTTTTTGTGCCCTTATGCTTCATATGCTGTTCTGAATCTAAATCTAGATTCCAGCTTGAATAAACACCTTTGGGTAACTTTTTATTATAAGAACTAAGGAATATTTGTTCTGGAAATATATTTTTTGCAAAATCGCGATTTAAATCAAGATTTTTTATCATTTTTTTAAATGCATACCTAGTTGGTTCAATCGCAAAAATTTTTGAATTATTAAAATTACTGGCAAATTGCAGGGATTGTACACCAAAATTTGCACCTATATCCAAAATCACTTTATGCTTATTTAAGTTCATTTTTTTGGCTGTAATTTTTATCTCCTGTTCAAAATAACCAAATAGAAAAATATGTAGATCAATTGCTTCGGACAAATCTATGTTCCATTTAAGTCCTTTTCTTTCACAAACAAAATTTTTAGAGATAAATAATGAAATAATTTTATATATTTGCTTTGCTAAAAAAATTTTATACTTGGTTTTCATCAATAATTTTTATTAATTTTTTAAAATGTCTAAATTTTGTATATTTAACAGAATTTTTTTTAGCATATTTCCTTTTTTCCATAAAATTAATTTTATTATCTAAAAATAATTTTAAACTGTTAGATAACTCCCCAACTTTGTTATTTTTAAATAATATTCCTGCATCGCCATTATTCAAAAACTCTGTTGGCCCATTTGGGCAATTACTTGAAATTATAAAAGTATTAGACATCGCTGCCTCTACAATTACAAAACCAACCTCTTCCCATAATGATGGCAGTATAAATGCTTCTGATTTTTTCATATATTTGTAAACATTGTTTGTTCTATTTAATAAATTTACTTCTTTTGAGAGATTATTAAGTTTAATTCGTTTCAATATATTTTTTTTTTCTTCCCCATCCCCAATAATTAATAATTTTATATTCGAGTTTTTATTTTCGCTTTTAAATAATTTAAATTCATCAATTAAATATTTAAAATTTTTTTGCTTTGAAAGACGTCCTATTGATAAAAAATACTTTTGATTTATATCAAAATCTTTACCTAAGTTATTATCTTTTTTCTTTTCAATAAACTCCTTAATATCTAAAATTGCATCTTGTAAGAAAAATATTTTATTACTGGGGAAAACATTTTTTTTTTTTAATTTTTCTAAAAGTTCTTGTGATGGACAAGTGATAAAATGTATATTGTTAGATGAAATTTTCCATAGAAATTTCCTAAAAAAATTAAGTTTAGGATAACCTGATATTCTTAATATTAATTTAGTGCTTAAATTTAAAATTTTAAAAAGAAAAATTGGTAAGGATGTAAGTAAATGAGCAACTAAAAAATCAGGTTTATTTTTTTTCAATAAAATAATTAATGGAATAAGAGAAAGAAATATAATTATTAAATAAGAAATCCTGCTAAATATAAATCCTTTTTTAGGAAGTATGCTGTACAAATTTATTCCTAAATTTATAAACTTGACTTCGTTCTGTTCAAAAGTCTCTTTAAAACGATTCCATTCACCAAATACGTTGATTACACTTACATCGTATTTTTTTGAATACCTGGCTACTGCTATTGCTGAATTTTTTGCAGATTTTTCAGTTCCAACTCTATCTAGGCATGGTGCCCAATAATAAATAGATTTTTTCATAAGAAATTTATAGTATATATTTATTCGCATATTCACATAACTACAACTACAAATGATATTATTAACTGGATCATCAGGATACATTGGATCAGAAATTGTAAATATATTTGAAAAAAAAAAAACCAAATATATAGGTATAGACAACCTTAGTTATTCAAATAAAAAAAATATTATAAATAAAAAAAAATTTTATAAAATGGATTTTTCAAATAAAAAGGTATCTAAATTAATAAAAAAATTTTCAGTAAAATCAGTAGTGCATTGCGGTGCATTTTCTTATGTTCTGGATGCTGAAGCAAATAAAAATAAATATTACATAAATAATGTTTTAAAGACAAAAAGATTTATAAATATTTGCAAAAAAAGCGGTGTAGAAAATTTTATTTTTTTATCTTCATCTAATGTTTATAAGGAGCTAAATAAGAATTATAATGAAAAAGATCCTACCCAACCAAAAAATTTTTATGGAAAAAATAAAATTCTAATTGAGAATTTTTTAAAGAAAAAAAATTTTGATAGTTTAATTATTTTAAGATTATTTAACGTAATCGGCTTATCTAAAAAGTTTTATATTTTTAAATTTTTAAAAAATGATTATCAAAGAATTTTTTTTAAATTTATTTATGGTATTAAAAAAGTTTCAATAAATTATGTTAAAATTAATAATAAAATGATATTTCCAAGAAGAGATTTTATAGATGTAAGAGATGTTTCTAATGTTGTTATTTTACTTTTAAGAAAATTAAAAATTAAAAAAATTAATCAAACATTTAATGTAGCAAGTGGTAAATCAAAATCATTGATTAAATTATATGAAAGTTTCAGGAAAACAAAAAATTTTAAAATGAAAAAAATGTCAAAGAAAGAATTAATTGAAACTAGCGGCAATGTTCTTAAGCTTAAAAAATTCTTAAATTGGAAACCAAAATATGCTTTCGAGTCATCAGTAAAAAGTATAAAAACGTTTGCAAAATACTAATATTTTACTTTATCAAAATACAGAATATCTTTATTTTTAAAACTCAAATACCAATTTATAGTTTTTTTTATGCCATCATTAATGTTTGTAAATTTTTTAAAATTAATAATTTTTCTTATTTTATTATTATCCCCGTAAGTCTTAATCATTTCTCCTTTTCGATATGGCTTTAAAATTATTTTACATTTTTGTTTAGAATATTTATTTATAATTGGAATAATTTTTTTTATTTTAATTGGCTTTGAGGAACAAATATTAAAAATTTTATATTTAATTTTACCAACACTAAGAAATTTAGCTAGTATTATAGCAACGTCTCCAACATATGTGAAATCTCTCGTGTAATTACCTTTATTGAATAAGTAAAAACTTTTATTTTCTAAACTTTTTTTTAAATATGTTAAAAAAATCATATCCGGGCGTGCAAAAGTTCCATATACGGTAAATGGTCTAAAAATCTTTAGATCTATATTTGTTTTTTTAAAATATTTAATTAGCATCATCTCACATTGCTTTTTTGTTTTTGCATATAAATTTATTGGTTTTAATTTACTATTTTCTTTAATCGGGAATTTTTTTTTATTTCCATATACAGAACTTGATGAAGTAAAATAAAATTTTTTTATATTGTAATTTATAGAAGCTAAAATTAAATTTTTCGTAGCCAATATGTTATTTGATATGTATGTACTTGGATTTTTAAAGGAATACATTATTCCAGGTTGAGATGCTAAATGAAAAACATAATCAGGTTTATTTTTTTTAAATAACAAGCTAAGTTTTTTTTTATTTTTTAAATCGATTTTTTTGAATTTAAAATTTTTATTTTTTTTTAAAATTTCTATCCTATGTTTTTTATACTTGGCCGAGTAATAGGAGTTCAAATTATCTAGGCCTATTATAGAGTATTTTCGCTTTAACAGCTCAGTTGCTAAATGAAAACCTATAAACCCTGCAACACCAGTAAGTAAAATTTTCATTTAACAAATCTTATAATTTTTTTAGCTCTGTTATTCCAACTATATTTTTTGGCAGTTTTTAATGCATTTAATCTTAATTTTGTAAATTTATCTTTTTCTAATTTAATCATATCAATTTTTTTTTTCCACTCGTTTACATCAAGATAATTATTAATTAGTAAAGAATTAAAATTGTTCTTTAATACTTCTTTTAATACTTTTATATTAGAACTTACAATTATTTTACCCGCACCTAAATAATCAAACATTTTCATTGGTGACATAAAATTAATTATATTGCCATAATTTCCAGAAAAAGTTGCATATTTAGTATATGGCATTAATAATATATCCATCTGCATTATTTTTTTTTTAACTTTTTTATATGGAATTTGTGGATGAATAATCAAATTATCAGATTTAAATTTAACAATTTCTGATATCTCTTTTTTGGATCCTCCATAAATAAAATAACTGTTATTTTTATCAATTTGTGACAATTTTATAATTAATGGTATACCTCTTGAAGAATATATGCTCCCAAAATAACCAATCTTTTTTCTATTAGTCTTTTTTTTAATAATTTTTTTTTTATTAATTAAATCTGTAGCATCAGGCAATATATCAAAATTATTTTTATTATAATTATAATTTTTAGAAATAAACTTTTTTAAGTTATTTGAGATAAAAACTATTTTTAATATTGATTTAGAATTTAAAAGATTAAATATTTTATAAATTTTAGATATAAAATTTCCACTAGTTTCTAAGTCATCATGAATTTCAAAAACGTGTTTTTTCTTTAAAAGAATTAATATTAATGATATTAGTAAATTTCTAGTAATAATAATATTACAACCTAAATCAAAAGATTTTTTTAATATTTTAATTGGTACTAAAATATTACCTAAACCGTTTATTCTATTAATTTTTGATCCAACTTTATATATTTTAAAACTATTCCTTATATCGTAATATTCTTTGATTGAAATTTTCTCACACTTTAAGTTGGGAACAATCAAACTTGTGCTATGTCCAATATTAGAAAATGCTTCACACATTTTGGTTATTTGTAAACTGTTTGCTGTCTTTGAGGGAATATTAGATGTTGCTAAATAATGAATTTTCATTAAAAGGATGAAATTTCATATAATGAAAATTAACAAAAATAAAGAAAAAAAAAAATATATTGTTTTATTGCCCTTTTATAGAGAGGGGTGGAATAAAAACAACTTTAATCAAATACACAAATTTTTTATCAAAAATATACAAAGTAAAAATATTTACGAATACCACTGATCATAAAATGTTAAATAAATTTAATAAAAAGATAGAGATATACCATCCTAAAAAAACTTATAATTTTAAATTAAGAATACTTAAAGATATTATTGTTTTTTGGAGGTTAAAAAAAGAATTGAACAATAAAAGTATAATTTTTTCAATGACTGATCATTTTGTTCCACTTGTATTAAATAAGTTTACAACAAATTCTAAAATTATAATTAGGACAGCAGGAATAGTACCTAATCATTATAATAAGGAAGAATATAAATACTTAAAAAATGTATTTATCAAAAAATTCTTAATTAGATTTTATAAATTAGCGAATAAAGTAATTACTTTTTCATTACAAAATGTAAAATATTTTGAAAATTTAGGAATTAAATCTTGCTGTATTTATAATAATTTTGAAAAACAAAAAATAGTTAAAAGTTTTAAAAAAAAAAAAAAATTAAATATTTTTTTTGTAGGTCGGTTTGGTTACGAGAAAAATGCAATTTTTTTTGTTAAAAATTTAAAAAACTATTCCAATATAAATATTCACTTGGTAGGCGATGGTGAATATAAAAAACAATTAAAAAACGCAGCAGCTGGAAAAAAAAATATCTTTTTTCATGGGTTTGTTAAAAATCCATTCAAAAAATATTTAAGTATGATCGATTTATTATGTATAACCTCTAAATATGATGGAACGCCCAATGTAATGGGGGAAGCAATGTCATATGGTATACCAGTTCTAGCGCCTAAAAATGTTGGTCTAGCAAATATATTTATTGGAAATAATAAATATGGTTATTTGTATAAAAGTGAAAACAGTAATTCATTTAAAGAAAAAATAAACTTTATAATAAAAAATTATAGAAATGCATTTTCAAGAGCTAAAAGAGGATATAACAGTATTTCAAGATTTAATGAGAAAAATACTCATTACAAACTAATAGATGAAATAGAAAAATTATGATTTTAGACTATTGTAGAAGTTTTTGTACCAAGATATATATTTTTGATATCCTTTCTCTATAGAATACCGAGGCTTATAGCCAATTAGTTTTTTTGCTTTATTTATATTTAAACCACCTCTTTTAGGAACAAACTTTTCACGTTGTTTAAATTTGATTGATATTTTTGGAAAATTTTTCTTTAAAATTTTAATCAAATCTTTCATCTCTCTACCATGGCCATATGTAATATTAAAAATTTGATTTCTTGAGTTTTTACTTTTAATTATTCTCTCAACTCCATGAATGAGATCATCTATGTAAGTAAAATCAAGTTTTTCCTTACCGTCTCCATTTATGATTAATTCATTGCCCTGTAAAGCATTCTCAATAAAGATTTGCCCAACTCTACGACTTACACATCTTTCACCATAAAGAGCCGAAGGTCTTACTATTGTAAATGGGAAATCAAATACATGGCTATATGATTTTACCATCATTTCACCAGCGAGCTTAAGATTTCCATATATACCGATTGGATTACATTTAGTATTTTCACTAACTTTCTTGCCATTAAAATTACCATAGACCATGCTCGAAGAAAAAAATATTAAATGGGATTTAGTTTTTTTTACAATTTCTAGGGTATTAATTAAAGTTCTTAGACTATGTTCAAAGGTATACTCTGGATCAATATTAGAGATGTTTGCATGTGAAACTGCGGCCAGATGTATTATTATATCTGGTTTAAAGTTTATTATTTTTTTTTTTGATTTATGCAATGATCTAAGATCTTTTTGTAGAATTTTTATTTTTTTTGATTTCAAAAGTTTAAATCTTTCACCCAGAACTTTTTTAAATAAAGTTCTATTTCTTACATTTGTATGTTTTTTAGATCTTAGATTATTTACTGCCAAACTATCAATAATCTGACATAAATATCCGGATGATTTTAATTTTATTGCAAGATTATGACCTATAAAACCTGCCCCTCCCAACATAGTTACTTTTTTCATAAATTTTTTTCTATAACTTTTAATATTGTATTAATCATTTTTTTTTTAATAAATGGATGAGTTGGTAAAGATATAGAATTTTCGCCGTATTTAACTGAATTCACAAAATTTTTTTTATTTAATCTATATTTTTTTTTATAGTACGACATTAAAGGAACCGGTGTAGCATAATGAATACTGCATCCGATGCCTTGTTCTTTAAATTTTAATAAGATTTTATTTCTTACTTTTTTACTTTTAAAAAAAACTTGTAAAATAAAATATGAATGTTTTTTATCAAAATTTTGAATTTTTAATTCTTTAATTTTTTTTATTTTTTCAATATAATACTTTGCGTTTTCTCTTCTTTTTTTTAAATTTTTATTATATCTAATCATTTGACCTATTGCTAAAGCAGCTTGAAAATCTGTAAGTCTATAATTTAAACCTAAGTCAGTTACATCATATAATCCCTGAATTTTTCTTTTCTCTGGTGGAGTATTTAGGCCAATAGATTTTATTATTTTAACCTTATTTATTAAATTTCTGTTGTTTGTAATTACAACTCCTCCTTCTCCAGTGGTTATTTGCTTAGTTGGATAAAATGAAAAAATACCTGCGATTCCAAAATTACCTACGTGTTTCTTTTTATATATTGTCCCTAAACCGTGCGCACAATCTTCAATTAAAAAAATATTATTTTTTTTACAAAATTTTACAATTTGACCCATTTCACATGAGTAGCCTGCCATATGAACTACAATTATACATTTTGTTTTTTTAGTAGTTAATTTTTTAATTTCACTTAACATAATATTTCCTGTTAAGTCATTTACATCAGCAAATTTTATTTTAGCGCCAGTTATTGCTGCAGCATGGGCGGTAGCTACATGAGTCTGTGCTGGTACAATCACTTCGTGATCACTATTTAAGCCTATGGCCATACAAACCGCATGTATTCCAGTTGTGCAGTTTGAAACGGTTGTACAAAATTTTGATTTTGTGAAATTTAAAAAAAGATTTTCTAATTTAGTGCTATTTTCTCCATGAGCCAACCATCCACTTTTGATGGTATTTTCAACTCTTTTTAAATCTTGTTTATTTATATCTGGCTTGGAAAAGGGTATCATATAAATTATTATTTAAATTAACATGATCTATATATTAATTATTAAAAGTGTAAATTAAAAAAATGTGTGGAATTAACGGATTCAATTTTTCAGATAGAGAGCTAATAAAAAAAATGATGGCATTCACAAAAAATAGGGGGCCAGATGCAAATGGAATTTATTCTGAAAATGAAGTCACAATATCGCATGATAGACTTTCAATAATTGATTTAAGTTCAAAAGCAAATCAACCTATGAATTATAAAAATTATATAATTTCTTTTAATGGAGAAATTTATAATTATAAAAGTTTAAAAAAAGAACTAGAAGAAACGGGGGAAAATTTTAAAACTAATTCTGATACTGAAGTAATATTGCGTTTATTTGATAAATTTGGGGTTGAATCATTTAAAAAATTATCTGGAATTTTTGCTATATGTATATGGGATAAATTAAAAAAAAAAATATATTTAGTTAGAGATACTATAGGTATTAAGCCAATTTATTATCATTATAATAAATTAAAAAATAAATTTATTTTTTCATCTTCAATTAAATCAGTTTTATTGAGCTTAGACAGTAAGGAAATAAATCAAAGAGCCTTCATATTTTATAGCAACTTTGGAAGAAATGACGATGTTGAGACAATTTTCAAAGGTGTATTTAAGCTACTTCCTGGAGAATTGTTAATTTTTGAAAATAATGGAATATCTAAAAGAAAATTACTTAATATTGAATTGAAGAGTGATAATTTAGGCAATCATCAAATAAAAAAAATAATAGAGGATAGTATTGAGTCACAATTAGTCTCTGACGTTCCATTAGCACTTTCTCTATCTGGTGGAGTAGACTCAAACGTTGTTTATTCTATTATGAGAAAAAAATTAAGTAATTTTAATATTTATTCTTTTTATTTTAAAGATTACGAAAAATTTAATGAGGACTTCAATATCGCAAAAACTAATGCTAATTTTTATAAAAATAGTTTTATACCAATTGAAATTGGACATAATGAGTTTTCAGATAATTCTGAAAAAATAGTTGATATTCTTGAAGAACCTACAGGAAATCAGTGCTCTGTTTTAAATTATTCAATGTCAAAGAAAATTAATGAAAAAATTTTAATTACTGGTGATGGCGGAGATGAAACTTTTACAGGATATGACAGATATAGAAGTATTCATTTAATTAATTTTTTAAGAAAATTCAATTTTATTAATTTTATTGATCCAAAATCAAAGTATAAAAATCTCAATAGATTATTTTATAAAAATGCAAAAGATCTTTACTTAAGTTTTAGTGAACAAAATATCTATAAAAATTTAAATTTTTATTATAAAAATTTCAGGTTATTAGAAAAAAATGATTTATTTTTAAATCATACTAAAGATTTAAAATTAAATAATTCTTTAAATTCAATATCTTTAATTGATCTAGACCTAATTGTTCCAAATGAGTATTTGTTGAGAAATGATAAAATATTTATGAATGAAGGTGTTGAAGTAAGAGTACCTTTGCTAGATTTGAATATAATTAATAATCTGCTTAATATTAATGAATTCAGAAAATTTCAATATTCTTTTAAAAGTAAAGGATTGATAAAAAAAATTTTTAAAAAAGATATTCATAAACTTGTTGGGAGAAAGTGGGGGCTACAATCTCCTTATGCGAAATGGATGAAAGGTCCATTACAAGAGTTTCTAAAGCAAGTGCTAAATAAAGATTATTATTCTAATTCAAAGAATTATTTTAACTTTGATGAAATTAATAAATTAATTTCTCTTCATAAAGAAAAATATTATAATCCAGATCTTTTATGGTCTTTAGCAATGATGCAAATTTTTTTACGAAATTTTAAATTATAACTAGTATACTTTTATCTTTTTTTTTTTTATTTTTTTAAATATTAAACTATAATTTTTATACAAATATTTTTTTGATTTAATATTTTTTAATATAAGATCTGGTTTTTTTGGTTTTATAAAAGGTATATCTACACCAACTACATTTTTAATTTTTTTTTTAAGAGCTTTTTCGTAAAGTTTTTTATAATCTCTCTTAAACAATATTTTCATTGGTACATCAATAAATACCTCAAAATAATTTTTTATATTTTTTCTACACCAATTTCTAAATTTTTGAGAAGTAATATTTGCTGATATAACAATATTTATATTTTGGTCAGATAGATACTTAACTAATGATGTTAATCTTAGCGCATTTTTATCTCTATCCTGCAATGTATATTTTATATCATCTAAGAATATTTTTCTAAATTCATCGCCATCAAAAAAAATAGTATTTTTTTTTATTTTCTTAAATTTTCTGAAAAAAAATTTTCCAAAAGTGCTTTTACCGCTACCCGAAATACCAGTTATCCAAATTACCACAGTTTTACTTTAAAATTATTATTTCTTTTTACAAATATAAAGTGGAGATCTTTTAATTATTTGAAAATAACCTTTACTTTTCATCTCGTTTTCAAATATTTCTTTATATTTATCATAGAAATTATCTACTAATTTAATTCCTCTTGGTTCAACTCCGGATGCAACAAATCCCATTAATATATCCCAATCTGTGACCTGAAGTTCTTCTTCTTCTAACCTTTTATCCATTTTAAAAAAATTAGGAATTAATTTATCCGCAATTTCCTCTGTAAAAGTATCAATGATCCTATCTGTTGGAAAGTTTTTATCTAAATTTCTTCCATTCTCATACACATTAAGCATGTGTTTTTCACTATTAGTAGTTATACTGCAGAAAGAATTCAAATCATCATTCAAGCACTTTTCCAGATTCATTAGAGCATTATTTTTATCTTGAGCATGGTATATAACGTTATGACACATTACGATGTCAAATTTGCCATAATATTTTTCTAAATTTTCAACATCTGCAATTTCATATACTTTTGTGCCTTCTATATCTTTTGTATTTTCTTTTTCCTTGTCAACCATAGCTTGAGTAAAATCTGTGAATACCACATCAAGTTTAAATTGATTTAATTTTTGAACATTTTTTTTCCAGAAAACGCCTGTTCCACATCCAACATCCAATACTTTAATTGGCCTATCTTTTGAAAAAACACTCATATCAAAATTGTTTAGAATCCATTCATGAAATGAATATTTGTTTTTTGTAAATTGATGTATTTTGATTCTGGCTTCTAAATACTTGGTTGTACTATATTGCTTCTTTTTTAAATAACTTTTTGTAATATCTTCAGGCATTAAATTTGAAATATCCTTTCTATGTTATTATTATCTCTTTTAAAATCTATAAAATTGTTTTTTTCATCAAAATTTAAAAGATATATATCTGGCATTGTCATTGTTTTCCAATCATTAAATCCAAAGCTCATTTTAAAAAAAAACTTTAATATAATTCCAATTAAAACTCCATGGGATATTATTACTAAGTCTTGATCTTCACTTTTAAATTCTTCAAAAATTTTATTTAAAAAGTGATTAATTTTATTAAAGTGATCCTTGTGAGATATACCATCACTTACTTTAAAGCTTTCGTCTTCCCACATTTTTTCAATAATTTGATGCTTGGTTAGTTTTTCATCCTTTGGCATGTGAATCTCTTCAAGTTCCTTTTTTTCTGAAATAATTACACTTTTATTATTTTCTGCAAATGGCTTAATTGTTTGAATGGCCCTTTTAAAAGGACTAGAGTAAATTCTTGCATTTGCAAGACCTAACTCAATTAATTTATTTTTGAGAGATTTTGCTTGAATAATTCCATCTTCATCAAGTTCTCTTTCATGATCCTTGCCAGCCATTGCTGCTTTGCCGTGTCTTATTAAAACTATTTTTTTCATTTTTTAAATATTTTTTTCATTACCGTGTAGTCATTTTTGCTGTCAACTTCAGCCCATTTTCCAGTGAATTTTACTCCCTTAAGCAGAATTTTTTTATTTATAAGCTTTTGGAGAATATCTGTCAAATATAAATTACTAAACTTGTTATCAAAATCATTTTTTAAACAAGCTTTGAATTTTTTCCAACCTCTTGGTTCAAATTTAATTAAACCCATATATTGACCCTGGATATCATTAATTTTATTTGTTTTTTTTCCAATTTCTAAAATATTTTTATTTTTAATCCTAAAAGTTTCTGCATCATCTAAAACTTTTTTAAATCTTTTTTTCCATAATTTTTTCCAGTACGGATCATAAGACACTGATATTGAGCCTTTACAATTTATTAAATTTTTTAATGCTTTTTTTTCATAAAAAATATCTCCGTAAGAAACTATACATTTATACCTTTTCAGCCAACTATTCGCTTTATTTAAAGAAAAAACCATGTTTGTTTTTTTCCATTTTTCATTATGAAATGTTTTAAGACAAAATTTTTTGAATTTATATCTTTTATAACCTGTCACTAAAGCAATTTTATTTATACCTGATTGATGAAAATTTTTTATCAATTTTTCAATGATAGTTTGATCTCCAATTTTTAGGAATGATTTTGGGTTTAAAGATAGTTTTTTAGGTAACCGACTACCCCTTCCAGCAACCAAAATTATAGCTCTCATTAAAATAGATTTTTAAAGTTAATTATATCAAATTTTTTGAAATTTTTATATCTCTCTGGGTGCCACATACATGCATATATTTTTTTTGTTCTAGATCGAATTGACTCTATGTTTCCATCTAAAGATTTAAATTCAATAGAAAAATTTTTAGGACATCTTTTTAGAGAATAATTATGATAACTATTTACTTTAAATCTTGTTTTATTTGAATAAATAGCGTGCAAAGTATTAACGTGATTTTTAACTGGCTTTAATTTTACCTTAAAATATGAACCAATAACTTGCATTCCTCTGCAAATACCAAAAACAGGTATTCTTTTTTTCATTGAGTAAGAAATCAAAAATTTTTCTGAATAATCTCTTAATTTATATTTACCAATATCTTCACCGCCAGATAAAACAAGACCTGATAATTTAACACTGTGTAACCAAACGTTAAGTTTTTTTAATGAATTTTTCTTTGTTGAATTAAAATAGGGTATTGGAACAGGGATATAACCACATTTAGATATAAAATTTAGAAGTCTTATATCAATTTGAGCTCTTAATTCTCCAAATTTTGAAATTCCAAGTCTTTGTGAAACACCAATAATTTTCATTTTACTAATTTGAGTAAATTAAAGAAGCCGAACAATCAATAAATATTTCTTTTTTTTGATCACTAATTATATCTGAAAAAATTTGTTCTCCACAACCTATAACTGCAGGTATAGAAAGCTCTGAGCATCTTATTGCCATGTGAGAGTTGATTCCCCCAAATTTAGTAACTAAACCTAAAATATTATATGCAAAAATCCAATCATAACCAGGATCAGCATTTTCAATAACTATTATCTTATTGTGTAAGTTTTTAATATTTTTTAATTTATCCAAATAAATATATTCACCTTCAATTTTTTTTCTTGTTACGAAATTTGGGAGATTTACTTGAAAAGGAACTACTCTTAAATTCGACTTATCAATTATAAGAGATGGTAATTTAATTTGTTTATTAAGATTTTGTCTATTCTTGTTTCTTTTTATTAATTTATTTAAATCAGATTTATTAAATTTAAGAAACTTTTTGTTTAAAAAATTATTCACATCTATATTAGAAATATCTTGTCTAGATATATTTTTTTTTTGTCCAAATTTTGCAATGATCTCAAGTATAAGACTTAAATATTTAGTAAATACAAATTTACTATATTCTCTTAAAATTAAAGAGCTTTTAATATAATTTAAAAATTTATCACTATTTAACTTAAAACCATTTTTTTTTAGTAACTTGTTAATTTTTGATTTTTCAATTTTTGAAAGTTTGAATGGCCTTGTTTTTTTTCTTCTAGCATTAAATTTAAAGTTCTTCATCTGATCATATCTTTTTGAGCTTATGTCGTAGGTTCCTGGCCTTAAATGTCCATATTTTTTCATAAATTTTTTTTTATTTATGCCTTTGGATTTTACTTGTGTTGCATCATTTAACATTTGCGTTGTTATTGTATTTAAATTTTGTTCAAAAGAATCTACTTCATTTTTTTTTAAAACTTTCTTTTGTATTAATGAATTTAAAAAAGATTTTGCTATAAATCCATGTCTTGCTAATATAGAAAAGTTTAATGTACCAACATCTCTACACTTTTTTATTAAATAGTCTAAATTATTTATATTAATTTTATTATCTTTTTCGAATTGATAATTTAACTTTTCAACCTCTCCAATACAATATTCTATCGAATATTTTCCCTTGTTTTCAATTACTTTTTTAGTAAGTTTTTTTATTTCATTTAAAAAAAAATTTTTTTCTTTTTTTTGTAGAACTTTATGAAATAGGTTTTCTACTTTTCGATTGGAAGAAAAATTAAATGATGGTATCGATATTTCAAATTCTATCTTGTCATGTAAAAATGGAAATTTTTTTAGAAGGTTAATTCCATGATTAACAATTTTCTTGCTAATGCTGCTTTTGATACTTTTGGGCAAAAAAGAATATAAACTTAGTCTGGTATCTATATAGGGTTGTCCGCAAATTAAATACATCAACTTATTTCCAGTAATATTCTTATACCCCATCAGAGCTCTTGCTTTTGCCCAAATATTATCTGTTATAAGAAATCTATATAAAGAAACTGATAGTTGACTCGGATGTTTTCCAATTATCTCAACAGGATTCCAATCAGGCATATTGCCAAGTATTGTATTTGAATTATAAATTTTATTTTTTTTTTTAAATATTGAATTTATTTTTTTTTCAGATCTAAAAATTGATGAGTTAATTTCTTTATCTCTTTTTTTATCCCATTTATTTTCAGTGGATATAGGTCTTACTTGTAATAAATATATTTCTAATTTATTATTTATTGCAAACTCTATATCTAAAGTGTCTAAACCAATTTTTTTTTCCAAATCTTTAATGCAATCAATTAACTTTTTAAATCGTTTTGATTTAATCTGATTATTAAATTTTTTATATATATACAAAATTCTGTTTGAATAATTCCCCTGTCCAGATGTTACAGTGTTTGTTTTTCCGGTAACGTCATCATAATTAATTACATAATAGTTTGAGCCATTTTCTATATCTCTAGTAAATGCAACACCACTTGAATTTATATCTATCACCATTTCCTGAATTAATATTTGATCTTTTGAACTATATGAATCTGAGTAGCTATTGATAATTCTATTTACACAATTATAAAAATATTTTTTTTTATTTAAATTTACATTTAAAAAACTTAAATATTTTCCTGCATTACTTTTTTCTTGATTGTCCTCATTTCTGGAGGAGGATCTGATTACAATATTTGAACATAAAATATTTTTTATACCTTTATATATTTCTTGCTTATTTTTTTTCCAATCTTCTACGTTTATTAGTACTGTTTTTGGTATTTTAAATTTTAGGTTATAATTTTTAAGATCAATTAGAACTTCACCTTTACTTTTTTTTAAAAAAAAAAAATTTTTTTTCATTGAATTGTTGTAAGATTTCCATTTTTTAGTTCATATCTTTTATCAAAATTTAATGTATCTATTGGGTTATGACTAATAACTATAATTGTTAAACTTTTTTTCATTTTATTAAGAATTTCATAAATTTTTCTTTCGTTCTCTTTATCAAGAGAACTTGTTGCCTCGTCAAAAATCAATATATTGGGTTCTCTATAAAGTGCCCTTGCTATTCCTAATCTTTGAGCCTGACCTCCTGAAATTCTAGCCCCTCTTTCTCCTACAGTGGTATAGATTCCCTCATTTAAAGTATCAATATAACTTCTTAATTGTACCTGATCTATAACTTCATTTACTTTATCTAAATTAATATTTTCTTCCTCAATTCCAAAAGCAATATTAGCTTTGATTTCATCATCCAGTACAAATGTATCCTGGGCAACATATCCTAAGTTTCCTCCCCATTTAATATTTTCAAAATCAATTTCTTGATCATCTAACAAAAAATTTCCTTTATTTGGTTTAATTAAGCCACTAATAATGTTCACCAGTGTAGTTTTACCCGACCCACTTTCTCCCTTTATTAAAATACATTCATTTTTTTTTATTGATAAATTTATATTTTTTAAGATTTCTTTATCTTTCTCTTTATAACTAAAAGATACATTGGATAGTATTAGGGATTTTGAAAAATTTTTTATCATTTTTCCATCCTTATTTATAAATTTTTTCAAATTTAAATCATTTTTAATTTTTTCGACAGATGCTGTTGTGTATCTCAGTTGTTGATAAGAATTTGAAATTCTCATTATAGAAGGAATTATCCTTATTAACGCAAAAGATATTAACCCAATATATACAATTACGTAATTTTTATCAAAATTTGAATTTGTAAGAAAATAAATTAATATACAAATTCCAATTATTACAAAAATTTCAATCCAAACCCTTGGCAAAAGATTCATAAAAGATACAAAAACATTATTCCTTAAAAATTTTTTTAGCTGGCTATCATATTTATTTAGAAAAAACTTTTGATTTGATAAAATTCTAATTAATCTAGAAGACTCAACTGTCTCTAATATACTTTTGATAACAATTCTATTAACTTTTTGATTTTGAAAACCTAATTTAACTACTAAATTTTTAAATATTAAAAAATAAACTATTATAATTGAAAAAAGATATATTATTACTGAAGTAGCAGATTTGACATCAACTAGAATAATTAAAAATATTATAGACAATAATACAAGTGTTTCCGAAAATAAGATTATTGAATATCTAATTGCGTTTCGAACTTTTGCACACTCAGATTGAAGATTTCTCAACATTTCAGCAGAATCCTTATGTAAGATTTTAAGATATGGAGTTGATATATATACTCTAAGTAAACTCTTACTTAATCTTAATTGAATCGAATTTGAAAACTTGAATAAATAAAGATTATACAAACTAAAGAAGATATTTTTAGCGAAAAAGACTGATATAATTATTATACAAAGATTTAAAATTGTTAAGTTCTCAAAAAAATATTTTAGGTATTTTTCAATTCGAACGTTAAGACTCATTGATTGGTTGTCACCTAAAACACTTGTGATTATAGGAATAATTAAACCAATACTAAATGTTTCAAGAATTATTAATATAAGTGTTAAAGGAATAAATAATAATAATATTTTTTTTTGTTGAATATTTAACAGTTGGATTAAATCTATTATATATTTCATTAATTCATTAATTTTTCTTTATAATATTACAAACTCAACAAAGAGTATAATTATCTATAAAATTATATCTTATTTTTGTCATTTTTTTGATCTATTGAGAACTTAAGTATTAAAAATTTATTATTTTCATTTTATTATAAATTAAGTATATAGGTCGTTACTTTTATATGTCAAAATATATTCTTGCTAAAATCAAAAATAAAAAAATCAAAGTAGGTATTATTGGTTTGGGTTATGTTGGACTACCACTGGCTATTAGATTTTTAAATAAGAAAATTGATGTATTGGGAATAGATGCAGATAAAAATAAAA
>MDTE01002403.1_pt1 | contig 20482 bp, 17 predicted proteins | sample 811231 | NCBI WGS metagenome assembly MDTE01 (sample SAMN05326651, study PRJNA326480) | marine metagenome | isolation source: seawater | place: Indian Ocean: Red Sea | collected 2010
CTGTGCATTGGAATTTTGAATATTGTTTTGACACAGCAACGTCATACATTTAATTATTCATAAAATCTTAATAAGATTATTTATAAAAAAATATTATTTACAAACTTCAAACTAAGGTTTAATCAATCTCTTCAATCTTAGGACCTTCGTCTGGATTTGCATCTTGTGGAGGCATAGGTGGCATACCGGTGGCATCTCCACCTTCACCTGGTTGTCCTGGAACAGCACTTGGATCTACATAATTTGTAGTGTAAATCTCTTGAAGTTCCTTGAATTTTTCTTCATATACTTCAACATCTTCATTCGGATTGTCTGTCAACCAATTCTCAATTTCACTCAATTTCGCATTGATCTCATCACGTTTATCCTCTGATACATTCTCAATTTTGGATTTCATCTCAATCAAAATATTGTCTAATGCATTCTTCTTTTCAACACGAAGTCTCTCTTTTTCATCTTCGCTCTTGTATTTTTCAGCATCTGCAACCATTCTATCAATCTCTTCTTGACTGAGTCTACCCTTGTCATTTGTAATAGTAATCTTATTCACCTTATTAGTTGACTTCTCAAGTGCTGTAACATTCAAAATACAATTCGAATCGATATCAAATGTGACTTCGATTTGAGGTTGTCCACGTGGCATGGGAGGAATGCCTTCTAGACTAAATTTGCCTAGCAAATTGTTGTCTTTTGTCATGGATCTTTCTCCTTCAAATACTTGAATCAAAACACCTGGTTGATTATCTGCATATGTAGAGAATGTTTGTGATTTTTTACATGGTACAGTTGTATTACGCTTAATCAATGCAGTCATTACACCACCCGCTGTCTCTAATCCTAAAGAAAGAGGTGTTACGTCCATCAACAACAACTCATCCAACTTCTTTGAGTCTTTCGCACTTCCAGATAAAATGGCAGCCTGAACAGTTGCTCCATATGCAACCGCTTCATCAGGATTGATGTTCTTGCAGAGTTCTTTTCCATTAAAATATTCAGAAAGCATTGATTGAATTTTGGGAATTCTTGTCGAACCACCTACTAAAACAATCTCGTCAACCTGATTTTTAGACTTTTTGGCATCTATTAAAACCTTTTCAACTGGATTCATACATTTTTTAAAATCTGTAGAACAAAGATCTTCAAAACGAGCACGTGTAATTGAAGTGATAAAATCAATACCTTCAAATAGAGAATCCAATTCAATTTGTGCGGTTGTACTTGTTGACAAAGTACGTTTCGCACGTTCACATGCCGTTCGAAGTCGACGCAATGCCCGTGGATTCGTTTTTAAATCTTTTTTATGTTTTCTCTTGAATTCTAAACAGAAGTGATCCACCATTTTAGAATCAAAATCTTCACCACCTAAATGAGTATCCCCCGCAGTTGCCAATACTTCAAAAATACCACCCTCGATTGTCAACAAACTCGTATCAAAAGTACCACCACCTAAATCATAAATTAATACGGTTCTCTCCTTGTCTGAATTTTTATCTAAACCATACGCAATTGCGGCAGCAGTAGGTTCGTTAATAATTCTTAATACCTCCAAGCCAGCAATTTTACCCGCATCTTTAGTAGCCTGTCTTTGTGCATCATTGAAATAGGCTGGTACAGTAATAACCGCCTTATTTACAGGTTTGCCAAGATATTCTTCCGCAATACTTTTCATTTTAGTTAGAATCATCGAAGAAATCTCCTCCGCTGAAAAAGATTTTAATTCATTCTTGTATTTTACTTTCATAATAGGTTTTCCATCTTTATCGGGAACAATATTATAAGATAAATGCTTCATATCAGATTGTACAGAACTATCAGAAAACTTTCGACCAATCAATCTTTTTGCATCAAAAATAGTATTCGATACATTAGACGATATCTGATTTTTTGCAGAATCTCCAATTAATCTCTCTGTCTCATTGAATGCAACATAACTTGGAGTTGTTCTATTGCCTTGATCATTTGCAATAATTTCAACTCGGTCATTTTGCCATACACCTACACACGAATATGTAGTTCCAAGATCTATGCCAATTGCTTCTTCGGCCATTGATTCTTATGCAGTAATCTTATAAATATTTCTTTAATCATTTTTATTTATAATAATTACACCACTATCCAAAAATGGAAAAAACTTCATAATTTCGGTAGCAAATTATTAATATTTGCTTTTTATAACAGTTAATAAATGATCAACATGTTCTTTTATTTGTATCTTCCCTGTATTTATATATGAATGTATATCATCTTCTGTAATATTAAAACCTTTAAATTCATGTGGAGATTTAAATATAAACAATCTTTCTGGATTATGACAATTAATACGTTTTAACTCTAAAAACTCATTTCCAATAGAACTCCATAGTATTTTTAGATATTTTTTGAATCCAATATCTTCTTCATATATTTTAGTTTTATCCGTCGTAAACCCTAAAAAATCATCGTAATTTGTTATGAAATCTATTGGAAAATTACATGTAATACATGGGTCTACATATAGACGGTTTTCATAAGAAACTGGTTTGAATAGTAATGGAATTGCAACCGTCATACATAATGCATGGGTAACTTCTAAATTAGGAGTAAATACATGGTTCAAAACTTTTATATCTTTTGAATTTATACAAAAACTTATAATCGTAAGATCCTTTTTTAATATATTATTTAGTTGTTTGAAGGTTATATTTGTTGGTAAATTTTTATATTCTAATGCAATATTAAAAATTTTTTTAAATAGAAGTGGGTCTGTTATACCTAAATCATCAAATAAATATAAATAATCTCTACTATTTGTTTCACCTAATTTTTCATAAGGAATTTTTATCAAAACATTCAATATTTCCTTAGGGTTCAAATCTATAGTTAATAAAAATGCTAAAATTGCTCCAGCAGAACTACCTAAAAAACGGGTCACTTTTGATAAATCTATAGTGTCATACTTTTCTAATTCAATCAAAGCACCTAAATAATGAAATATTGCAATCATATGACCACCTCCAAACACTAATTCTTTTATATTTTGTTTTTTTGTATTGTTATCTTCTTCCATTAAATAAACATATCTATATAGAATACCTTATATGTTACACACTGAAAACTTTATTGAGCAATTCAAAAAAAAGTTAATGAGTCTTTCACACCAAAGTGAAATAGACGATGACGAAGAACTTTTTTCACAAGAGGACTACGATGAAAAAGAAGAAGAAAAAAAAGTGAAAAGACATCTTAACAAATTCAAAAAACCTACATTTTTAACTAAATTTTATTAGTTTATTATCATTCATTCTATTAGCTCTCATTCATTCTATTAGCTCTTCTTATATCTCTTACTTGTTTTTTGCAACAGTCTGCAGGACAACCATATAATGTTTGAACTCCATTGTTATCATATGACGCTACTGCACATCCACTTTTGACATCGCTGTCATCTGTACACATAGCATATTTTTTACATTCATTTGATGCATATTCACATGATCCCAATATATCATCATCTGAATCATCTGTTGGTTCATTGTCAATGATGTTTTTTGCTTTGTTACATACCCATTTTTTATATTTTTGTTTAAACATTCTACCTTGTCTATAACCTACTGAATAATCACTATTATCAGATGATACAAAAGTTCCTCCTTCTTCATCATCAATGTCTGTATTTTTTTGAATATTTTCTGTTTCGTCATCTGATCTTTCTTGATCAGATTCAATCGGTGCAGTTGATACATTTATAATATTTACATTGCTATATTCATTTCTAAAAAATAATAAATATACAGCGAATGCTATTGAAATTATTGAAAACAACAAAAGGGCACTGATTATTATTATTTTAGTTTTTGTATCCATTTACTATTATAAATATATAATGATAATATAATACATGTCTAATGGAAGATGGAATTGGTTTGGTTTTACTAATAAAGATATAAAACAGTTAGAAAACCAAACCAAACTGAACCAACTCAAATTAAATCAACCCACTATTGAAATGGAACATAATACACGTTATTGTTGGTACTCTGAAGATACTGAATTAGATAATTTAAATACTACAAAAAAGGTTAGTTTTAATGTACAAACAAAATGAAACTATAAAAATATTAAAAGTATCTGGATTAGCATCTTTTTTTGAAATAATAATCACACAACCATTGATTTATTTCAAAAATATATCGCAAATAAATACCAAACCCATTCTAAGAAATATGTATAATGGTTCAATCTCGAGTGGAAGTCTTGTATTTGTTCTTAATAATATACAACTTTTCTCTTGTAAATTACTTCAAGACTATTCTTTACATAATTCGGTTGTAGCACTTATGTCTGGAGGAATCTCTGGTATTATTGCATGTCCATTGGAATATTTTATGATTTGTTATCAATTAAAAAAAAATATAACAATTCCAAATTTATTTAGAGGACTTGGTATGACATGTTGTAGAGAATCCTTATACACTTTTGGAACTTTGTATCTTTGTCCATTAACACATAATAAGATTAGACGTTCCTATAATATTTCAGAGAATATATCGTTACTTTTTGCATCTACAATTTCAGGTACTTTGTCTGCATCATTATCTCATCCATTTGATACTATAAAAACACATCAACAATCAAAAATTAAACATATACTGCCCTATGAGCAGTTAATATCTTTAATAAATTTATATGGTTACAAGTCATTGTATAACGGATTATTATTTCGTTCTTCAAAAATAGTAATTGCAAATTTTATTTTATATAAATCAATGCAGTCAATTTATAAAAATGATATGAGCATATAAATGCTTATATTTTTAGAATATTCGAACAGTTTAAGCTATATATCATGACTGAATCACATCAAATTGAGGACATTATTAATCCTAACACTTGGAAAATATCATACGATGATATTAAAAATAAGGATATAATAGATACATTTGTATTACAAAATCTTCATGTAGATACATGGTCTAAGTTACTAAAGAAATTGATGATTTTCAAAAGAGAACACAAGATTGAACTTCGTAAATTAGATTTAATTGCGAGTTATAAATCTTTAGGATTATCAAAACCTTCATTTTATAGAACAATTATGAAAAAGGCAATGAGATCACAATCGGGTGTCCTTGTAGTGACCATTTTTACTGCTGCCCATCCGTCATATTATGATTCAAAGAAGGGTAAAAGAATTACTCAGAAATTTTCATGTAAACATAATTGTTACTTTTGTCCGTTAGAGCCTGCACACGAGGGCAATAATTGGACGGAACAACCACGTTCATATCTTACAAAAGAGCCCGGTGTTCTACGTGCTAATTCTGTTAATTATGATTGTGTTTCTCAAGTATATGCTAGAGTGAATCAATATTTACGTATGGGACATGATATTGATAAATTAGAAGTGCTCGTATTAGGAGGTACATTTAGTGAGTATCCGGAAGAGTATCAAAGAGAATTTGTAAGAGATGCATATTATGCAGCGAATACTGTTTTGGGAAATTATCGTAAAGAAAGATTTCCTCTTGAAACTGAAATATTATTGAATGAAAATACAAATATTAAAATTATTGGACTTACCTTAGAAACAAGACCTGATACGATTACTTTAAAGGAGATTCAAAAATTTAGATCATTTGGTTGTACACGAGTACAAATGGGACTTCAACATACAGACGATGCTATATTAAAAAAGTCGAATCGAGGACATACTATTAATGATACAATAAAGGCTATATCTCTTCTAAAGAATAATTGTTATAAGATTGATTTACATCTTATGCCTAATTTATTAGGAAGCAATCCCGAAAAGGATATTGAGATGTTTAATCAGGTTCTTTATAATCCATTATTGCAGTGTGATCAAATTAAAATTTACCCTGTTTCAGTAGTACCTTGGAGTGTATATGAGAAACTATATAAAAATGGTAAATATAAACCATATTCTGATGAAGAATTACAAGAAGTTATTCTTTATGCTAAAAGAAGAATGCATCCTTGGATTCGTTTAAATCGAGTTATTCGTGATATACCACTTGAATATATTTCAGGTGGATGCAAACGACCAAATATGAGACAAGATTTGTCTAAGATAAGTGGTTGCAGATGCATTCGTTGTAGAGAAGTAAAAGGTAAAAAATTTGACAAAATGTTTCGTAAAGTTCGAACATATGAATCTAGTAATGGAAAGGAAATTTTCATTAGTTATGAATCAAAAGATGAAAAGGTAATATATGGTTTCTTAAGACTTAGAATACCGCATGTTCATAATCATAAGGATGTATTAAAAGAACTTCATTATTCTGCTCATATTAGAGAACTCCATGTATATGGTGAACTTAGTGTTGTTGGACAATATAAAGGTGCTCAACATAAAGGTATTGGTACAAAATTACTGAGAGATGCAGAATTATTCACTTTATGGCATGGACTTAATAGTATTGCATGCATTTCAGGTATAGGTGTCAGGAACTTTTATCGTAAAAGAGGGTATTCTATTACTACTACAAATGGCTATGTTAAGAAGACATTATTACCATTTCCTTTCTTTATAATTCTATATATGATACAATTTATGAGACTCCTATTGTTAAAAATGATTGCATGTTACTTTAAATTGTTAAATAAAACATGCCACCAGCATTAGATACTACAAACTTTAGAGGGATGAGACAATTGACGGATATGGCTAGGGACAATATCATTTTACCACTTACACAATTTGGAGAAGGTAATACTGGTGTTCATGATATAGATACGGCTTTAGGTGATGTTTTCACTTCTAACATGAAAAGTAATGAAGGTGAAAATATTAGAATCGCGGTTCCTATTTATGAATCATCTCCTGTTTATAATGAACAAGATATTGATGTTCAAATAGCAGAAGTTGCTCCTATCAGTGAAGAACAATGTATTCAAATAGCAGATGCAGTTGTAATTAACTAATTTGAATTAAAAATTTACAATTATTATTGTTAAATTATATTAATGTCTTTTGACGATTTAGATAATCATATTCAATTTTTACACTGTCATACGGCATCAAACTCTCAACAAATACCCATGAGTGATAAAAAAACTACAACATTTATGGATACTATTGTAAAAACAACATTGCTAAATCAGAAAAAAATGGATGATGAGGATCTCATAAAACAAAAAAAAATGTTAGAAATAAAAAAAACAGAACAGCAATTGATGGTTAATTTAACGAAAGAATATTATGATACTATAAAAGAAAATTTATTTTTTTTTGCAAATAAAGGTCAATGGGAAATGATATTGCATTTTGAATATTCTAAATTTTGTACTGATTTACCAGGATTAGGAAACCCGAAAGATGTCGCTGTACGATGGTTGAATTATTTGACTTCTCCTGAAAATGAGAATGATATAAAAAAATATTGTAACTTCTCACATTTAAATGGTCTTAAATATATTATTAAGACACAATACAGACTTTCTAAAATCGTGGTTCATTTTACTTGGATGTAAAATTAAAAGTAATAATATTGATAAATGAATATCAATATTCAATAATATAGTGTGAGCCGTAGTTGCACACCAGTTATCGCTATAAACATTAAACTGTTTGTGATAACATAAGTATAAGAAATATGCATCTAGTTAAATCACATTTCTTACACCACCACATATATACTTTAGTACGGAGGATCGCCTCAAAACTACGTACCACTGCAGCCATGTTCAGCAAACGTACATCACTTACAATGGAACAAGAGCCCAGCTCTTACGCTGCGGTCCACGCCAAGTTCACACAGTATCATCAGTTATCTGGAAATTGTAACACACACATGTTTACTCTACTGCTTGGTCTTCTGGGCATCGCCGGTCTCATTATCCGTGGTTGCGTTTCCCTGAGCAAGGATAAACCGAGAGCGAGTTTAGCACGAGCCATCACCGTAAGCGTCTGGCTTGCCTACGATATAATTCTCTTCGCGACGGATGTACCGAACATATTGGCAACGAAGTGTACATGTATCCTCTTTTTTGTAGCAATATTGTCGTTGCGGCTCGACCTGGGCTGGATTGCGTCCGTCTTACTTGTTGTACTGAGCTACTGCTTACAAGACCTAGCACACATCATCTACGGCGAGGAAACGCTCCAGGCGAACAGCTGGGGTGCTACAGATATCCAGTCCGTGGATATGATTTCTATGTTCTTCGAGCACGTCGTATACCTACTTCCGTTAACTTTGGACTCGGCCTCATCCACAATCCAAGCGGTATGTACGCTACTGCCCGCTCTACTCCTAGCTTGGGGTAACCTGTCTATAGATTCGGACTCCCTACCAGGCTTACCGTTTCTGCCGGCCAAGTCGCGACTATTACAGGGAAAATTCACCTCCCCAGAAGACATGAAGGACCTAAAAGCCTGTCGTACTTGGTGCGTGAATAAGGGGCCCAACCATGACAAAACGAGTCACTGGTGGATGTCGGATCTCGACGAACCTACATTGAAGGCATTTGAACGCCTAGCAATGGGCAAGTGCGTTGACGACTTATTTAGGACAAAGTTCAACAAAGAAGGTTATGTCTTGGAACCGATCCGAGGCATGAATGAACTCTACGTTTCATCGCCTTGCAGACGAGACGAAGATGTTAAGAATTCGGACGACGTCTTCTTTACGGAGCACGTCGATGGGCCGTACTGCTTCTTTCCCTTTGCTTCAGTATTTAGATGTATTGTTGCCATGGACGCGAACGTCCCGGGCTACGAGACGCATTTTCCTAACGCATACGTGGACTGCCAGGCCGTTGAAGGCGACATCCTGGGGTTCGACTTCCACCGCGAGTCACACTTTATCTCGACGAAACCCGGTGGTGCATGGCATCCCGAAAACGTCGAAGCCCTCAAGCAGGATCCGACGCAGAAGTGGCGTATGGTACTCAAGATGCACTATGCTGTCGCACCACGAGGGTTGTGGTGGTGCTGCGGCAAGCCTTTACATTGGTTGTCTATCAAGTACAACGAGGCTTTTCGGGCGTTGTTTCTTGCGACGATCACCCCACAATCAAAATTCGAGAAATTTGTGGCCGATTTAGGTGTGAATCGTAGTACAGTGGCCTACAACGCCGTTGAAAAGTACGTGGGATTCGGTAATGTGTGCTTCTATGCGGTACTCTCATTATTAGCCTCGGTGACGTCCTACGACGTCTTCCTGTACAGCACACAGTACCTTCACTGTCTGAGATATATTTGTACGTATTACGTCCGCAAGGGCGTGGCATTCGGTGCATTCAAGCGAGATGTTTTATTATTCAAGTCCATCGCCCTCGCACAATTATTTGCTTTATACACGTTACCACTGTGGAAGGATACAACGTATAAGTTGGTTTCCTGTTTCCGACCCGATTCTATAGTTCTGATAATCGCCGGCTATTTCGTGAGCCTATGTGCGACAGCGGCACTCGGCATTGACGGCACTTACTTCGGTATCGAGCTGGGTACAGTCAAGGCGAACTACAAGTTCGTGAACAAATTCCCATACAACGTGTTGCCACACCCGATGATTTTGGGTCAGGTCGTCGCTTTACTTGGTCTGCATATCGTACCCCAGGTTGGGGGCGTGCGGCCGTATCTGATCCCTATTCATGTCGTGCTCTATCTAATCCATATGACGCAGGAGATATACGACGTCCACGATGGCATCCCGTGGTACAAGCACAAGGAGATCTTTAAGATAGAATAGGTCGCCTCGAGAACAGACTGTTTCATGCGAACACTAAAAACATTAAACTGTTTGTGGTAACATAAGTATATATGGCAAATGAATAATAGAATTGCCAATGATTCAAAAGTATTACAAAAAATACCAGGGTTGTCTAGAAAAGAAGCCACATATTGTAAATATATAGCAAAACAATTTATATATATGTTGAAAATAAACAGAACACATAGGTTTGAAAAGTTACATACATTTTACTCACGAATCAGATGTTTTGATGTTAAATCAGTTAAAATTATGAGTAAAAAATATAAATTTCTACTTGAAAAGAACTGCTTACATAAAATATTTGAACGTAGAAAAAATGTAAATTGGAACAATTTTATAACGGATACAGCAGATATTGATTTTTGGAATGATATTATATATAATTATTCAAAAAAAGCAGTATCTACAAACATCGATTATTTTTCTGAATCATATAAACGAAGAGGTCATATTCATACTCAACACGATAGAATTGTAAAACTCGAAAAAAATACTTTGCAATTATTAAGATTTTTCTTAAAAAAGGGCATGGATCCTAACGAACCTATATTTCTACAAAATCTTATTTTGAAACATAAATGGCATTGTAAGCAATACTTTATGCGATTGTTTGAAATATGTATTAATTATGGTTTAGATAAATCTAAATTAGAACAAGTATTAAAAATTACAGAAATTAATAGAAAAAATAACTATTTCTTTTTGTATCCTATATTAGATACACACACACAAAGCTTAGAATTACATGACAATGTTAATATATGTTATGAATGGATTCACTATAAGAATTTTTATGAAATTTTACAATCGTCATCAAAGGGTACTCTTCAAACTCTTAATGATGATGTCATTACAATAATTTGTCAATTCTTATATAATCCATATTATAACTGCTATGTTTGATGTATAATACATATTCGTTATTGGTAAATACGAGACTTATACCAATACATGGTCTATATGTGTAAACTCGTGTGATCAAAAAAATGATGAGATCTTATCCTCAAGTACCTTTAATACTTTCTTGTAATATGTTTTTTTTCTACAACATCGTTGCAATAGCTAACAAAGATAAGCACCTGACTATGCCTATTATGAAAGGATACGTCTATGACATGGCGTTTTTTGATGATACGTATCCTTCTGTTACTAAGATCAACGTTGAATGTAGTAAAAGCTCGAAGGTTAAATGGACTGGTAAAAAAATGAAGATTAAAGTTAAAAAATTAGTTTTTGTAAATAAGTTAATGAACTCTAAAGATAAGAGTATCAATGCAAGTTTAACCGCAAAAGAAGGTTATTCAGAAGAACAAAGGGTATGTCATGATTTAAATACGTGTTCGGAGTTTCGTTCTAAATTTGGAGCCTTTTTGGGGGAAGTACACAATACTACTTTCAAACAGAAAAAGGGGACAACTAAAATCGACATTTACAATGATGAGTTTGGTATCCAAGTCAAGAAAACGAAGAAAGACCAATTTGGACAAATCGCGAGACATAACGTAGACTTAATAATTAACTCTATCCCACAACTTAAGCAATGTGAAACATTACTTAAAAATATGTGCGAAATACCACTTAGTGCTGATAAAAAATTTGTGGATAAGACAAAATCGCGTATCCCTTTAAGAAATGATACATATTCTGATGAAGAATTATCTACCTTTATCAATGTATTGAATCAAAATGTAACGCGTATAGTAGAATTCGCTTTATTAGGAGATACAGAAGACAAACCCCAGATACTAATTGAAGTTCTTTACGATAGAAAAACTCGTAATCGGGATAAGATTATTGTATACAAGATGGAAGATATAATCAATTATTTGAAATGTCAAAAATTTACGATAAGTAAAAGCGGTACTGTTATTAAACTAGGAGACAGTATAATAACCATTCAGAGAAAAGGTGGTGATTCCGGTCGAGCTGCTTCTAATCAATTACAAATAAAAGGTATATTTTCTAAGTTAGACAAGATACAAAATAAATTAGTATGGAAACTGTAATGAATTAATAAAATATTTTTTCTATTTAATATGACGCGTCCTATTAAAAAAGCACGCGTCACAAGACGGAGAAAATATTACGGAGGTGGTAAAAGAAGGGGGGGCACGACACTTAAAAAAGTTGGAGGTGGTAACAAGACAAGACAGATAAAACGTTGCCGAGGTAGTAAAAAAGGGGGGGGCACGAAAAGAAAAGTTGGGGGACGTGTCAAATCTTTTGTTAAAAAACAAGGGGGTGGTCCCGGCGTCGACCCGGAGCAGGGGAATCACGCCGACGCCGACGCTCTTGCTGTCGTCGGCCAGCGAGCAATGCTGCAGGAGCGCCCGCGTCTCGGTGAGAGACGCGGGCGGCGGGGTGGTCCCGAAATTTTTGAGTCGTACTTGCGTCTACCTGTAAATAGTATTATAGATAAAAAAAATGATGCCAAGATGATTGCCGAGTTGCTCGGCTTGCGCAAAGACAACACCGGCCCAGAAGCTCGCAAAGTTTTAAAAAAAATCATCACCCCGTTTTCCAAAAGGGATGAGCTAAAGTCCCCTATTAAGCTCCTATGGCCAATTATTAGATCTCGGGTGGCAAATTTTGACGCGACCAAAGACCAGACATTTAATGATTTCATCATCACATTTTTAAAAGATTTTATGGAAGATTCAACCATAAAAGGACCCCTCGAAGCACTCGCAAAGTGGGGGTTGTCAAAAAAAGTTGACGGGAAGCTGAGTCTGAAGGAGGACAATACGCCCAGAGAGGAAATCGTCTTTAATAATGAGTCAGCCCTTACTCATTATAATTTGGACAAAATTTTTTTTGTTTGTTTTTGGGAGTTCGAGAAAGTAAAAAAAGATAATAAACAATTTGTTAGTTTAATTGAAAAGGCTCCCGCAATAATAAATAGTAGAATTGATTTTTTTAAAAGTCTTTTATCCGACGAATTTGGTCATCTTTATACGATTCAAGAAGATGATTTTTTTTCTCATTTAAACCCTACTAGTGTAGAAGTAATGCCTGGTGATTCTCCGGGAGATTCTTCGGGATTATATGGCACAATTAACATATCTGATAAAAAAGAACTTGGATTTATTAGACAAATAAAAGAAGTTGAAAAAATTGAAAAAAATTGTGTGTGTGCTGATGGCGAAGATAAATTTATAACTACAAATATAAAAGGCGAAGAAGAGGTGAAAGCATCGAACACATTCCAAATGGTTTCCAACTTAGAAGATTACCGGCGGCAAGTGAACTTTAAGGACGGGGACGAGAAAAAATGGAACGAAGAGATGGATGAGCTAATTTCATCGTTCAATAAAGATAAATTTAACGCTTTCAAAAAAAAAGTGGACGGGCCCGGAGCCGGCGTCACAAAGGATCAATCTATTTATAAACTTTCTGATGGAGTAACAATTTATTATGATACAAAAAAATTTGAATTAAATAAAAATTTATCTAAATGCGGTAATAATAAAAATAAGGACCCATATGTATTAGCCGCTTTCTCAACAAAAAAAACTGATACCACAAAAAATCCTGATACCACAAAAAATCCTGATCCTGATTTCTACGTATTAACAACACATCTTGAATCAGGGAGGAACTCGGTGGATAATGAGCGGAAGCGTATTACAGGATTAAATGAAATCCTTGAAGAATTCGAGAATTTGATTAATAACAAAGAGTTACCATTAAATATACCACTAATTATAGGCATGGATGCAAATACTCCTGTTTATAAATATTTTTATGACAACGACGATTATGATTATTACAAGGCCGGGGAGGAAGGCTTCTGGAAGGACGACATCTTGTTGGATTCATTAGAATTCAAAAAAGATTCGAATAATAAGAAGTGGTTAGTAAGCGGCGACAACCCTGAAGATGATCCTAGGGAAACAGTTTTGAAACTTTTGGATGGGACACCTGAATGGTTAGTAAGCAAACCTAAAAATGGTGATGTTGCGATAGAACCGACTACTGATACGACGGATACAGTTATATCTGTAAATAAGAACAGAGGTTTCGGTACTGCACAAGGATGGAAGATGGCGGCAGATGAATACCATTTAATAGATTGGTTGTGCATAGTAAATAACAATTTGTCGAATGGCACTCGCAAAATTACTACTACAAAACTAGCAATATTACCTACACGGAAGAAAGGCATGACGAATGACTTAGAGAATATGTTACCTACAGGTTATAATGATGGCAGTTTGTCACCCGAAATAGAACCAAGCAACATTATTGAAAATATTCAGAACGGTTGTTTTGGAGAAAATAATCATTATTATTCCTGGTTTTCAGATCATTTGCCATTGGTCGCGGGTTTAGAGTGCAATGGTACGAGTTTCAATATTGTTCAGAACAATGTATTGTCTTTATGGTTGGGATTTGATGGTTTCAAAGGGCCGAATCGACCATCCGATGCCCAGACGCCGGCCCAGGCGTCCGTCAAACCGGCGACCGACCCGGCGGCCGAGGAGCCGGACCAGGCGGCGTCCGAGGAGTCTGCGTCCGAGGAGCCTGCCGAACCGGCGACCTAGAAGCCGGCGGCCGATGAGCCGACGGTGAAACTAGACCAATGAGAACAACCAATTCTAAGTGTTTCTTATTTAACAACAGTTCATCAAAATATTTATTAATAATTGGGTGATGATTATTTCATAACAAATACGACCTTATCTTACTAAACTGTTTATTTTTCCAATAAGGAATTCTCAGAGGCAAGAAGTACACCCATATTTGTTATCTTTTATGACCAGTAAATGAATAATGTGTAGGATACAATATAGTGTAAGGGACTCTTGCACGTGATTCACTATAATATAGTGGGTTTGTTTTCGAAGAGATATAGTTTACATGTTTTCTGTTTAAATAAACTCCGTCCAAAGAGAACCAAGCTTTGTAAATATTTTCAATGAAAGAGGTTTCTTTATCAAAACGTTGAGTAAAGTCGATTAAGCACAATGTTCCACCTTGTACAAGCAAGTCGAGCATTCTATCAATTGCCTTTCTCCATTGTGGTATCATTGTTAAGCAATAAGAGCATGTCACCACTGCCGCATCATTTTGATTTAAACCGCACATAGATAATACATCTGTAGACTCTGTAATATCGCATTCAATCAAATCAATCTTTTCAGTTAATCCTAATCTATCTATACGTAATTTAGCTTGCATTAACAATTCAGGTGACAAATCACATAAGGCAACACGGGCTGATTTTGGCAAATTTTTAATATAATCTGCTATAAATTCTATATCACGTGCAGTACCACAACCTATACATACGAGAGCATATTTTGGTTTTTTATTAATGAGTATATCTTGCACTTGTGACCAAGGTACCGTATATTTAAGAAATGTATCTCTATCAGGGAGGAGTGATTCACGAAATCCATCATATCGTGTTGCTTGATTTTTATAAAATGTTGTAACATCTTTTTTTGTTCTTATAGCTTGTTTTAACATTGATATGCATATTAATATATCGTCCATAAAAGTGTTCTTATAATTGGAATTTAAACCCGTGGGACAAAATGCTTTTAAATCTATATTTTTAGGAATTGTTGCAGTCCATTGTGATAAATACCATCCTACACGATCATACGAATATATTTCTTTATGTGGTATTTGTGATAATGCCGGCGAATGAACCGTAAATAAATCACTATTTTTTTCTTGAAGCATTGAACCTGGAGAAAATGATCTCCAAAATAATCTACACTTTTCTCGATTACATCTACCCAACATATCCTTTAATAATGTAGCTACTAAATCAGGCGGCATCCAATCCATAGAATCAAGTAATGATACAAATGTAAATCCATCTGTTCCACAATCCGGCGGCAAAGCATCTCCCCAAGAACCATGAAACAACGTAACTCGTTCTCTTAATTCTACATCATCCATACTCAATAATGTAGGATAATGTTCAACTGACATATACCTAGGACATTTGGGATAATTATCAAATTGTCCCGTACAATATCCATGATAGAAATAATTGTCATGAGACCACATACGAACTGATAATATTTCACGAATTCTATCAGAAAATACACGCGGTCTTCGACTTACCAAAGCAAGTTGTTTTGGAGGAATACCACCCAACGGTGCTACATATGTCCAAATAAATTGTTTTTCTAATATCCAAGTACCTAAATTCAATAATTTATGTACAACACCTCTTTTTAGATGATCAAAACGTAAATTACGTTGTAATGCAGAAGAAATACCCAACGGTCTTGCAATTAACATGAATATAAATGCCATTAATCCAGAAGTACCACAAAACATCCAATTGTCTCTAAATAAATCATCTTTATTTGAATCCCAATAATGTCGAGATGTATTCCTTCGAAGCAAAGGTCTTAATTTAGAATTATAATATTCTGTAAATATTCTAGGATCACTTCTTCCCCATAATGCAAAAAAATCAGTCTGAGGCATTTTCGATGCAATACATGCTAATTTTAAGTCTAATACAGCAAGTTGTGCTTCATTAAGATCAACAGCAGTAATATGTTTAGGTTTCTCAATAAGATAATCCAATACATTACAACCCGCTGAGGAGATGGTCAAAACTATATCATCTTGCGATAACTTCAACTCTTCACGTTCTACACGGGGGTCTTCCCATGAAATATTATAAATAACTTTTTTTTCTTTTATTGCCATTTCAATAAATCCTCTCGTATATGTGTCTACAAAAATAAGCATAGCTTCATAAGAAAAATATATCCAAGCCGTAACTAATCCAATTAATACAATCGTTTCATTTACCCAATCACGTCGACCATAACCTTCAAATGTAACATGAAGCATAGTTGCGGATTGAGTAAAAACCATAGTTGCACAAATGAATAATTTAGTATGTAATTTAAGTTGAGAATTGTTATTTTTAAACCGATTTAATTGAGGTCCTGCTGAATGAGCATTTGCTGAACTACGACGCCACCATATACCAAGCCACCACAAATGTTGTCTTAAAATAATTAGTCCAATACAAAAAGAAGACATGGAATGCTCTAATACTTCAAATGTTGCTACAACATGATACAATATCCTAAGTAAAAAATACAATAATGCAAAATTCCAATTAAGTTCCTTTGTATGTCTTAATCTTGCCCAAGATAATACAATTGTTGGGACTTCTTCTATTAATCCGGCTGTAAAAAAATGTGTATTTTTACGATATAAAAGATACAATAATCCAACTCCATAAAACAAATGATGTTTCCAACCACCTTGGTAATCAATATCATCAATATAATCAAATGTTCCAGTTACTAAATCCGCAATACAATATGCAATAAAAAATATTGCATAATGTCTATCTATTAATGTTTCATCTCTACTGAATTCATGACGAAAACCATACTTAGTAACTCTTCCTAAAAAATAAAACCCTTGTAAACCACATACGCATGAAGAAATAAGGGTAAGTATCCATCCTCTTTGTTTCTTCTTTTCTTTTTCTGTTTTACAATGTATCACCAAAGGAATACATACCCGACCAACAGAATAACTTGCAAAAATAACCGTAAGATACGTCATAAATATTGATAAATCATTATTACAATCTATAAAATGATAAAAATTACTAAAAATATTAACACACGATTTTGATATTAAATCTATAAACATTGTTTATATAATACATATAGTACCGACTTAAACGATTTCAAAGCTTTAAATAAATTGAATTTAATAACTATATTATAAATCATGTATAAGTCTCTCTAATACATTTACTACTATGCTATTTCCTAAATAATAAAGCATTTTATTTTTACTACGCAATGTATTATATTTATAATTAGGACTAAATCCAAACATTTTTAAAGTCTCTTTGATAGTTAATGTTCTATATTTTCCATTAATTTCATATAACCCTGTTTTTGATCCAACTCCACCAGAAGTAGCACAAATTGTTGCACCACAATTATTTAATCCATAGACTCTCTCACCTTGACGTCCCCCTTTACCCGTATTTTTATTAATTAATTTATATATCATCATACCATTCGAACATTCTTCGAAATTATACTTATCTTTTAACTCAAGAGAACCTTCTACTGTAAAATCTATAATAGTAGACACCGGTATAATCTCATTTTTAACGTTTGCAAATTTATATTCTTTTATCTTATCACAAATAATGTATATTCTTTTTCTTGACTGAGGACTATTATAATATTTAGAATCAATAACTTTATAACTTACCTTATAACCTCTTTTTTCCAATTCATTCTTAATATATTTAAAAGTTTCTCCGTTGTTAATTGTTTCTAAATTTCTAACATTCTCTAACATAATTTTTTTGGGTTTTTTTACATCAATTATGTCTAGAATTTTGTAAAATAGATTTCCCTTTTTTTTGTCATTGAAACCTTCTTTATTTCCAGCTATACTGAAGGGTTGACATGGCCATCCTGCACATAAAATATCAAATTCTGGTATAGTATTAATATTTATAGTATTAATATCTCCCTCCGGTTTTATGTTATAATTTTCATAATAAATTTTTTGTACATCTTTATCAATGTCACATGCATATACACATGTATACTTCTTTTTTTTATTCGAATTTCTAGTGAATGCAGTATGAAACGCACCAAGACCACAAAAGAGATCTATATATCTTAATTCTTCAAATTCATTCATTTGTTTATTATTTTTATCTTAATATTAATCATTTTTAAAAATGAAACACTATAAGATATAATAAATAATAGTCAAAAATGTTACCAAAAGAATTGCAAATACTTATTTACGAATTTGATCCTAACCACAGAATTAATTTCAAATCATCTTTGGAAAAAATACCTATGGAAGGTGTTTTATCTAGACTAAAGAACATTGATCGTATATGTGATAAAAATATATTTGAAAATGGTGACTGGGATTTTGAAAAGGTATATAAAAAGAATATAAGCGATCCTTTGCACGTATTACAGGTCTTGTCTACATGCAAATGTTGTATAAGACATCAACTAAAACGACCATATAAATTTAGAGGTCAAATCATAAGTAATAAAAATAATTCCAACCATGAATGGCTTCGACTTGAAGAACAACACGCACGGTTTCTGGATCTACCACGTGATAAAAATCATTGTTCGTGTAGATGTAGACACACTTCAAGATTTATAAAAAAGGCGTTTTCACAAAATTCTCATGATTTTATTTATTCTACCAATTGGGCAAATACAGCTTAACCTATGTATTCAACATAATCCTCACTATAATCAATATAATGATTGTCATTGCAATCAGAACACGAGTTAAAAGGATAAAAGTTCAAACATAAGATATCATATACATAATCTAAAATATATGAATCATTTTCTTCGCTATTTTTTAATATTTTTGGTATAGCAAGATAATTATCTTTTTGTTCATTTTCATTATACATTGACTCTATTATGATATTTAATTTATTTTGTACATACATTAATTTCGCGTGTTATTATAGGTGCTATTTTTGAATCATGAGAAATAATTAGTAATGTTTTTTTGTCAGTAGTTTTCTTTATAACTTCTAATATTTCTGGTATATTTGTTTCGTCTATTGCACTAAGAGGTTCATCCATCAATATTAATTGTGCAGGTCTAAAATAACATCTAATAATAAGGACTACTTGTTTTTGTCCACCTGAAAGATTATCACCATTTATCCCACATGACGTATATAATCCTTTTTCTAATTTATCAAATATTGTTATATTCAAAGATTTAACAAATTTTTCGATATCTTTATTTGTTATATCGTTATTTCCATATTTCATATTCTCAATAATTGAGGAGTTAAATAGTTTAGTATTTTGATTTACAAAACTAATATTTTTTCTTAAAATTGGAACCGGGGTTGTTTGAATATTCATTTTGTCATAACCTAATTCAATAACACCTTTTGTTGGAGGTAACGCAGACATAAGTATTTTCATTAAAGTAGATTTTCCACATCCCGAATTACCTTTGAACCATATTTTTTCATTTTCATATACAGAAAAGGACAGGTTTTTTATAACAAATCTTTTCGTATTGGGATATTTAAAATATAATTTTGATACGTTTAAAATTTTATCTTTACTGTTTTTTTTATTTTTAGTTAGATTTGGTTTTTTATTAGTTGAAACTTCTAATTTTACATCTTTAAGCTCTTCATACGTTCCTATGTATTCTAAAATCGCATTTATATTACCTGCAGAATTAACCATATCAAATGACCAATTTTGCAATCGTCTTAAGATAGTAAGGAAATAATATATTTCAGCAATAAATGCTTGGGTTATTTGCTCCATTTTGATTTCGCCGTTTTTATAAAGAATGAATATAACATATGAAAATATGGAAAATGAAAGTATCATTAGAATATTTGTTTTCATACTAGTGTACCATCCACAATTTAAATTTTTAAAATATAAATCTCTGTTTTCATCTTCGAGTTTTCCATGATTAGATATTTCATCTTTTTCTTGTTGAGATACGTATATTGAAACTATATTACTTAAACGATCTTGAATATTTTCATAAAGGTTAATCATGTTAAGATGTGCTTTTTTAGCAGAATTAATGCAACCCATTGTGTCTGTGAAAAATAGAATTAGACCTCCAACGATTGTTAATAATTGAACCATTCCTAATTTAGGATTCAAATAGTAAAAATAACCTGACAAAAATAACAAAGACAACATATATGGGATGTATAGTCTTACAACTTGAACCATAATATTTCTTGCAGAATTTGGATATTCAGA
>MDTE01155702.1_pt1 | contig 20475 bp, 14 predicted proteins | sample 811231 | NCBI WGS metagenome assembly MDTE01 (sample SAMN05326651, study PRJNA326480) | marine metagenome | isolation source: seawater | place: Indian Ocean: Red Sea | collected 2010
GATCTTGCTTCTCATAAAGCAGCGACAAATTACCCCACCACTCAGCCCGCAGCGAATCGATCGCCAGTGCCCGTTCGAACGCGGCTTCCGCCTCATCGAGTCGACCCTGCCTCAGATATACAGCCCCCAAATTACCCTGAGTCACCCCATCTCCAGGACGTAAATCCACTGCCCGGAGCAATGCACTTTCGGCATCGTCGAAAAGACCAGCCGAAAAATACCCGATGCCCAAACTGCGTATATGATCTGCGTTCTCCGGATCAAAAGACAGAGCCTGATGCCAGATCTCGATCGCACGTTGGAAGGAAGAGTCAGCCGCTGCAAGATTCCCTTCGTCCCGATATTTTTGGCCGGCAGCATGATAGGATCCGGCCAGGAATGGATAGGCCCGCGGATCAAGGGGATTCAATTTTATCGCCCGATGCAGGGCGGAAATAGCTTCGACATCCCGCCCGGACCAGTGTAATGCCTGTCCCCAAAGACGCAATCCCGCCGCATTATTAGGATGCAGTTGCTCGGCCCTGTCCAGTGATCGGATCGCCGGATCAAAGCGCCGGGCAATCAGATCGACCAATCCGAGCATGTGATGGTACCTGAACTCGTGCTCGCGCCAGCGAATGGCTTGGGCAAAAGCCAGACCGGCCCGATTGGGCTGCTGAAAGTCGTAGTACTTGCGCTGCCCATCAAAATAATAATAATCTCCGATCAAAATGCACAGCCCCCAATATCCACCCAGAGCCACCGGCAGCACTGCACCCAAGGCAAACCAACGGCTCGGCACACCCGCTTGACCAGTAGGGCGAATATCAGGCCTTGCAATTCCCCCCCCAACCGCCAACCCGGCGATCAGCCAGAAGTGCAAAGCAGATGTGGGATCTTGAAAATTGAGACTGAAAAAGCCGTGGGTTAGTGCGGCAACCATCGCCGCTAAAAAACTCGCCTGCAGCGCCCGTGGTGCAGTTTCCGTTGTCGATTGCAAAACCCTCCGCCCCACCCAGAGCAGACTACCCAAGAGCCAGAGTACCGCCCCTAAACCAAAGATCCCGTTTTCAGCCCAGACTTCGAGATATTCGTTGTGGGCGTAGTACGGCATATGCGGCCGGTTCGGAATCAATTCCTCCCAGCTTCGCTGCCGTGCCGTAGTGCGGTAAGTCGGTAGTGAAAATTCGAAGTTTCCGGTTCCCACTCCCAGTACCGGCTGGTCGGCAATCAACGCGATAGTATCAGCCCAAATCAAACGCCGCTGTAGGACGGAAAAATGGTCGGGATCAAAAGTACTCAAGGCCCGATCCGATATTTCCCGTATTTCCTCCACCACAGCGGATAAATGACCCTCTCCGTCCGTGGGCACCCGGTCGATTAACACCCAACCCATTAGTGCCAGCATCAATATGATCAGTCCACCGGTGAGCCAAACCCGACGACTGAGCAACGAGCGGTAAAAAATGATCAGAGTGACTAAACCCGCACCAAGAGCCAACCAGCCCCCTCTGCTACGAATCGCTAAAAGGTAATATAATTCAACAACGAGTAACGCTCCCAACCCCACTTTCTCCACCCGACGACGACAGGCTATGAGCATCCCTATTACGAGAATAATACTCAGTTCGAGATAGTGGGCGACGAAATTGGGATTGCCCAACGTCGAGACCCCGAAGTTTCCCCAACGCGCGTGTGGAAATGGGATTAGATGAATTCCCTGATATTGCAATAAGCCGATCAGCGAAACGATGAGTGAAACCAGAGCGATGGTCCACAGCAACCTCCAGACAGCTCGAGGTGTGTAAAAATAATTCGCCACCAATAGAAAAAATGCCAGCAACCAAGCCTGAGTCAGCCAAACCTCCAGCCCCTGCCAGGCATTAAGAGCCCAGGCCAGCGAACAAAGCGATATGGATGCATAGGCGATAAGCGGTAGTAAATAAGGCTGCCGTTTGGCCTCGATCCCAAACCCAGTCCTGCATTGGAATACCCATATTCCGACTAAAAGACCTATTCCTATATGCAAGAGAGCATACTTCGCCGAGAAAAAATCTGAGAGATAAGTACCGCCATAGACCAGTGGCACCAACGCGACAAGTGCGAGAATCCCCGCTTTGAGCATCCACTCCAAGCGAAAGCGCCATCCGCTCAAATCTCCAATTCTATTCTCGACCATCACTACCCTCCGAAGCACCACTAAAGCGCACCACAATCAAACCCAAAGCCACTGAGATAGCATTGAGTTGGATATCCTTAACTTCGAAAAAACGCTGCGGCAACACCCATTGAATGCATTCGTCACCGACGCCAACAAGCACACCGATGATAAAACTGGTCAAATACGCCGGCAAGGGACCCATATCGAGACGCAGAGCCCGAAACAGCACATACCCCATAACACCGTACTCTACCAGGTGCAGTCTCTCTGCCGGAAACTTAGCATAAACCTCTAGTAGATAGACGTATACCGCTGAGATGAAACCCAGTACCAGAAACGCGATCAGACGTCGCCCTCGAGACCGACGCCATACTCCCAAAGCAAGTGCACTCAATCCCAACACGACTATGACGATTCCAAGATAGCGCACCGATCCTTCAGTATACTCGACCAGTACCCTCCAAACCTGAGGCAATACAGGTATGGTACTATAGACGAAAACGATATACCCCAACGCCCACCCCCAGGCCTTGCTCCGAGTACTGCCCAAGCGATTATAAACCGGAGTCAAAAGACTCAATAGGAGCACCATAATCAGCGCATAGGCACTCAGATCCGCTGCCCCGACAGCAACGACGAGCAAATACAGATCGCCCATTCCTCGCAAAATACCCCAAGCCAGATTATAAATATGAACCACCGCACCACTAAAAGCTGCCGGAGCCTGCAGGAGCAGCATGCCAATACTAAAAGCAGGCTCCCCTCCCCCCGAAGCCGCTAGATTAAACTCAACCCATTCACTTTTTGCTTCGGGCTTATCGCGCAAATACACTCGGAATTTCCATGGATTGTAAAGAACCAGAGAATTCCAGAAATTAGCCTGGAAAGGACCGTAGATCGGCGATGAGCTAGACTCGGTTATCTCTCCAGCTAGGTGATAGGTTCCGATTCCCACCTCGTACTCTATGGCGTACTCTCCCTCTATGGGCCCGGTCCATTGCAATTTTATAACGTGTTCAGCACCCTGGTAAAGCAGAGTATCACCGTCTTGGGGAAATAGAATCTCCGGCGTCCCCTGCCACAAACTCTCTTCTACATCGTCCGGCTCGGGTGCGGGTTCGCGATAGACGCGCGGACGGGCGTAGAGCACCCACTCGTTGAGCAGGGTGCGCAGGCTGTCTGCGACACTAGGATAGCGGTCCAGGACATTATCCATTTCAAGCGAATCAGCGACTAAATCATAGAGTTCGTAGCTCCCCTCCCAGTGATTCTCGATCAGTTTCCAGCGCTCGGTACGCACCGCATGGATCCGGCGTTGATACTCGGCTTCATTAGCCGTGTACCCGCCAGACGAACTGGCGAAAAAGAGCGGCTTGGCTTTCCAAGGCCGTTCGTCTATGAGTGGCAAAAGCGATTGTCCCTGAACCCCCTCTGGCACTGGAGTACCAGTCAGTTCCAAGAGGGTTGGCATGATATCTACACAATGCACTGGTTCGTCTATAATCCTACCTGCGGGCAACCTGCCGGGAAATCGAATCACGAGAGGTATTCGGATTATTTCATCGTAGAGCCGGGCTTCCTTGAAGGTAGAAATATGTCCGACTAGATCGCGGTCGAGCAATTCTTCACCATGATCTGCCGAGACCACGACTATGGTATTTTCATCGAGTCCCGTTTCGACCAAAGTCCTGCGGAGCCTTGCAAAAAACTCCGTGTCGAGTCGGCGAATCTCCGCATCGTAAAGCGCCTCTACCCAGGGACGATCACGCGGAGCAAAATCCATGTCACCCCGTGTGATCATCACATTGTCCTTCACAACAGCAATCTTCTCACGGGCGATGAAACGCTTAAAAACACTGAGCCAGGAGAAAGACGCATCAAAGGCATCCGGCATGAACATCGACTCGTACGGCTCGCCCGGTGCATAAGGCAAATGCAGGTCGCGATAGTGGTAGTAGAGGATAAAAGGGTGCGCGGCATCGACCTCGTGCTCCAGCCAGTGGAAAAGAATTTCGTCCCCATCGTCGATTAGCTCATCACGACGAGCATAGGGCGAAAAACCGAGATTGGCGAAGTTTGGAATTTCAGTGAGAAAGAAGATATCCGGGGCCTGATAGCCCACTTGGCGCAGTGCATCAGGCAAGGTCTCAACTTCGGGACTGAGGCGTCTGCCGCGTATATCGACAGCATGAGTCGGCTCGTAGAGCGAGGTCAGGATCGAAATCAACCCGGGGGTAGTCCATCCCGAAGAACTGAAAGCTTGTTTAAAAAACACCCCCTCGCTGGCCAGAGTATCCAAATGAGGACTGGTATCTAAAGGATAGCCATAATAACCGAGGTGATCGGGCCGAAACGTATCTACTGTAATCAATAAGATATTCGGCTGATCCGCTTCCGCCGCATCTACAGGTACTGCACAAAAAACCCAAACCGCTACCGGAATCCACCACAAATTAAGCAAATTCCGAATCCTGTGTCTCAATCCATACTGCGCCGAACACAAGTACGCCACCCCCCAGTGCAAAAACATAACCAGCACTCGTACTACCCTTTAAATACAAGTGGGCTCCCAGGCTCATGACCAGAGTTATAGCGACAGCAACCGCATCGATTTTCCGATGGCTCCAGCCCAATTTATCCAGCCGCTGGTAAAGATGTTTGCGATGGGCCTCAAACACGTTCTCCCCGTGTAAAAATCGGCGAACCAGCGTATAACTTACATCGAAAAAATACACTGCCAGCATCGCACTAAAAACCCATAACGGCAACCCTATTTTCTCACCCAAGACCCCACAAGCGGCGAGTACGAAACCGATAAAGAGCGCCCCCACATCGCCCATAAATATCCGAGCCGGGGGAAAATTAAAAACCAGGAAGCCGCCACTTGCAAGAGCCAGAATCGAAGCGATAGGCCCTGCCGGCCCCCCCAACTCCCAAAGGAGATAGCCCATACAACCACCGGCACAGAGCACCTGGCTCCCGCTCAATCCATCAATCCCATCCATGAAGTTCGCTGCATTACAGAGAAAAACGAACCATAAAGCAGTTATCGGCCATCCCCAGACCCCCAACTCCACTCTGCCCAAGCCGGGCAGGGTCAGCCCTTCCAAGCGAAGTCCACAACCCAACCAGGCAGCAATTGCCAACAAAAGCAGCCCTGTCTTCTCTGCTGGGCGCAGAGGGCGAACTACATCGTCAATCACGGTCGTTAAAAGCAGCAGCGTCGCCCCAAGCAACCCCCAGACCTCTTCCCCGAACCTTCCACCAACCCACCACCAACTCCCCAAACCGGCCCAAAAACCGGCGACAATACCCAAACCACCAACCGTTGGGGTCGGTACATGGTGGGCACTCCGCGCGTTGGGTCGATCGATAAATCCCAGACGCCGCGTCGCCCATAATACCACAAAGGTAACCGCCAATCCCACGACAAAAGCGCAACCCAAGCTAAGTGCCATCCATCACTCCTGCTTTCCATATATTCTGTCAAGGCCGTCAACAAAGGTCAGTGGTTCAAAAGCCAGGTCGGTCTTCGCCGCTGCAATGGAATAGACCTTATCTTCCTGCAAACGCCGGATCTGACCTGGTTCGATTCCCATTCGAATACCCAACCACCTCAACACACTGATCCCCCAGAGCACAAACCAAGGTGGAAGATGAACCTTGCGCGGTGGAACCCCAATAACCGCCCCAATCGTATCAACCAGTGCATCATAGCTGAGAGCTTCGGCACCGGCGAGAGCATACGCGCGCCCTTCTATTCCAGCGGTGGTCGCAGCAGACAGAATACCTGCCACAACATCTCCCACAAAAACCGGCTGATGGCGATGTTGACCCGAACCGGGAATTGGCAGTGTTCGGCTTCGCCTCAACCGGGTGACCAAGCGACTGATGTTTCGGTCGTCCCCAGGACCATAGATCATCGAAGGACGCAGCAAAACCCATGGTAGCGACGAACTAAGCACCTGTGCTTCCGCCGCGACAACCTCGGCAACGGTGGAATCGGGCACGCTAGAAAATCGCCTCAACGAAGAAACCAATACGATACGCTCCACTCGCGCACCAATACCTTCCAGTACTACTCGCGCATAGCGGATATGAGCCAGGTGCAGTACAACACGTGCCTGCCGCAAAACCGAATCTATACCCTTAGGTCGATCCAGATCTATTCGCGCAATTTCAACCCCCAGTGCTTCAAGCTTATGCGTATCAGTCCCTGGACGCACCAGACAACACATCTTTTCTTCGCCGGTAGCCAATTTGCTCACCAGAAATGATCCAGTATATCCGGTAGCCCCGGTCACGGCGATCACGCTTGTCCCCGCTTTGTTGCCAGAAGTTCCTCATAGAGCGCCTGCAGGGAACTAAGAGCCCGTCCCAACGAGAAATTCCGCTCTGCCCGAATCGATCCCGCCCGAGCCATTTCCCGCCGTCGCTCGGGGTTTTTCAGCAGCGAGATCACAGCATCCGCCAGAGCCTGATCCTCTCCCGGCGGCACCAACAATCCAGTCTCCCCTGCGATTACGACCTCGGGGATACCCCCGGTATGACTGGCGACCACCGCTCGCCCCACAGCCATCGCCTCGACTGCCGCAAGCCCAAATCCCTCCCGCAGTGAGGGTAATAAGACCAAATCGCAAGCCGCCAGATAGGGCCGCACATCCGACTGGATGCCAACGAAATGAACGCCAGAGTGCAAATTCAATTCGCTGGCCAAACCTTCGAGGCTACTGCGCAATGGACCATCCCCAACCACGTAGAGTTCTGAGCCAGGAAACTCAGCAATAATAGAAGACATCGCCCGCAACAAGACATCGATCCCCTTCTCGCGCGTCAAACTCGCTACCACCACTAGCGTTGGATCGCCCGCCAACGCAAGACCTTCGACCCCGGCAAAATGATCCGTATCGATGCCGTTGGGCACAACCCGATACTGTCCCTCCATCCCTACGGATATATCTTGCCATTGTCGGGCCACATGACCGCTTACCGCTACCAGCGCATCACTCCACCCAGCGGCCCGACGTTCACAAAACCGAAAGATTTCACCTTTTATCGATGGACTGACCACTTCATCGACAAGACCGTGATACGTATGGAGCACAACTGGCACTTTAGCCCATCGCGCTGCTAAGCGCCCCAAAATACCCGCCTTAGAAATATGGGTATGGACGATATCGTATGATCCATTGGCCACAATCCGAAAAATAGACCTCTGCGCTCTGATATCCCTGAATAGATCAATCTCGCGCTGCAGGCTGGGTACCCGATGCAAAACCAACCCCCTTTCCCTAACCTGCTCCGACAAATCCCCTTCCCCCTTCTCAATGCTTCCGGTCAACACCTCAACCTCGAAACGCTCACGGTCCAATCCGCTGGCCATATCGAGCACGTGTCTCGGCACCCCACGCACTGCGAGACGGGTCACAATATGCAAAACGCGGATTCTGCACCCCATGCACTCAGATCCAGCGTAAAAACTGCCGAATATAGGCAGTGGAAACGCATCGCCGCCGCATGAGTTCCCGACGCCAGCGCAGGGCCGCTGGCAAAGAGCGACAAATGTCGAAAAAGGACAGCAGCAGATAGGGAAAACGCCATGGCAGACGCAAAAGCAAATAGATCCAGATCAGGGGCTCAGCAAGAATAAAAGGGAGAAAAATATAAGGCAGTAGACCACCGGAAGTATTCTTGATGAGGGTCAGATAGCGATTCTTCAAGAGGTGGCGCTGCAAAAAAGGCGGCTTATCGATGAATCGTAGACGCCCCCCAGAAGACCCCGAGCCCACATGGTGACCCCGTGCCTCCGGCGCAAAGAGCGCCTTCCAACCTAGCAACTGAGCTCGCCAGGCCAGATCTATGTCCTCTCCATAGCTGAAATACGCCTCGTCGAAATACTGCTCTGCGATGCGGATATCCTCGAGCATTTCTCGACGGAAGAGGATGAGTGCCCCGCTGCAACCGAAAACCATCTCGACCCCTCCGAGGTTGGTGCTGTGCACGGTGCGGATCTGAGGCCGGAGAAAAAACCCACTGTTGAGCCATTCACCTGTCGCCTGCTGGTAAACACACCCGGTCGCAGCACCGACATCGGGGTGGCCATCGAGAACGGCCAGCGCAGATTCGATAAAATCAGGAGCCAGGAAAACATCGGTATTGAGTATGAGCACAAAAGGCTGAGTACAAGCGGCAATGGCCTGATTATAGCCAGCGGCAAAACCCTCGTTCGTCTCGTTAAGGTGCAACTGAACTCTATCAAATCGTTCCGCGATCCATTCGGCAGAGCCATCGGTCGAGCCATTATCGACAACGACAACTTCCCGTGGAACGCAAGTCTGAGCGAAGACGCTATTCAGACAGCGCTCGATATACGCCATCCCATTCCAGTTCGCCAGAGCGACGGCGACTTCCCCCATAGCGGACCGACTAGATCTCCGCTCCATCGGCGGAGTTTTTGATCTGGTCGCTGGATTTCGACTTGGCAATTTCTTTTCTGAGCGTGGCTAATTCCGCAGTGAATTGCTTTCTCTTATCCCCTACGGTCCGTGTTATCGCCTTTAGATAGCTCTGAGTAGCAATGAAGAAATTCTCACTGGCCCGGTCGAAATCACCAGAGGCCAAAGCGAACCGAGCCCTTTTCCAGCTAGCACGCGCCAGCCTATGCAAGTAATCGCACTGCAAATCATTAATCTCGCGCATCACCGTAAGCGCCTCACCAGATTTGGCCCGCTGGTAGACCATCGCCAAGAGAGAAAATGCCCGATCGGCAAAAGACTGACGCCGGTCGAAATCGAGCACCTCGCGAAGAGCAGCCTGGTGATATAGCCCGCCCAAGCGCAGCAAATTCTCGTTAATCGTCTTTTGCAATCCATCTGCACGGAAAAGTGCACCAGCAATCGATTGTCCCGTTCCTTCCTTTTTTTGGCGTGCCTTACCAAGGCGGTGTTTAACCCGTAGATAGCGGTCCATCACCGCTGCTTCGAGCATCTGCACATGCTCTTCTAACCATCGATTCGAATCGCCGCCATTGCGCTCTTCGGCTTCCTCCAATAACTCGTACATCAGCAGGAGATTCTTGAAGAAGGTACCCATAAAGGCTTCGTCGATATTTTCGAACCCCTCGACTCTATCTTGCTCTTTGTAAAGGGCCAGTGCCATGTTCTCTTTGACATCTTTTGCCAGATTTCGCTCTCTCTTTTCTTTGCCAACAAGGGCCGAGGTCGCCTGTCCAACAAAATAACGCGGATCCTGCGGCAAGAGCTTCTTTGAAGCTTGCTGCGCCCTGGCGTATTGAGCGGCGCGCGCTTCGCCCAGAGTCAGGTACTCGTCAATAAAGGCATTCAGATCGGTTTCGGTGCGGACATGCTGCAGATATTGGCCAAGCCACTCCTCGTTCAGGACCGCAGGCGTATCGGCGACCCGTGTTATCAAAGCCCGCGTGCTCTGTCGACGTAGTTCCTCAGGGGAGATGGGTTCCTTCTTTACCACAGGAACTGGATCTGAGTGTCTAGCAACTGGGGCAGGCTTGGGGGCCTCTATAGACTCTCGATCCGATACCCCGAGTCCGGCTTTGGATGATTTTTCGCCCCCTTCACTCGTATAGGACAAAAATCCACCGACTAGAGCGGCGCCAAGAAAGAGGACGCCAATGGCGAGAAGAATGGCAGGACTTATTTTGCGCAGGATCATGTTTTTATCCTAATGTAATGCGTCTACAGTACCTTAGCAATAAATCTCCTTGACAGTTAGCCCCCGGCAACGGTATATACAGCTATGGAACTTCCTTCTGGTGCCCATATACACCTGATCGCTGCCTGCGGCACGGCCATGGGGTCTTTGGCCGGCATGTTGTGTGAGCGGGGCTATCGCGTCACCGGATCGGATAAGCGGGTCTACCCGCCGATGAGCACCATGCTCGAAGATCTGGGTATCCTCCTCCACGAAGGCTTTGCAGCCGAACATCTAGATCCTTCCCCTGATCTGATCGTAATCGGCAATGCCGTCTCCCGCGGCAATCCCGAAGTCGAAGCTGCACTCTCTCGCAGAATCCCCTATCTCTCCCTACCGGAGATTATACGCGATTTCTTCATCCGCGGTAAACACTCGGTAGTCGTCACCGGCACTCATGGCAAAACAACCACCACTGCACTCATCGCTCACCTCTTAACGGTTTGCGAACTCGATCCCTCGTTCCTAGTTGCTGGCCTACCACAAAATTTCAACCGTTCCTACCGCCTCGGCCAGGGTGAGCACTTCGTTATCGAAGGGGATGAATACGACAGCGCCTTCTTTGCCAAATGGGCTAAGTTTTTCTACTACCTGCCCGATATCTTGGTCATCAACAATATCGAATTCGACCACGCTGATATCTACCAAGACCTCGCCGAAATCACCAAGACCTTTGGCCAAGTGATCAATCTGGTGCCCCCGAACGGCCTCATCTTAGCCAACGGATCGGACCCCAATATCACTGATCTGATATCCAATGCACCAGCCCCCGTACAAACATTTGGCTTGGAAGAAGACGCATTCTGGCGTGCAACTAACCTACAGACTAGTGCACAAAGCACGCATTTCACCCTGCAAAAAGCAGGTTCAACTCTGGGAACTTTTGAGCTACCAATGAGCGGTACTCACAATGTCCGCAACGCCCTCGCAAGCCTTGCCATCGGCTTAGATGCCGGCCTAACCCCAGACCAGTTGCGCAAGGCACTCTGTAGTTTTGCCGGCATCAAACGCCGACAGGAAATAGTCGGCCACATCAACGACATTCTACTCATCGATGACTTCGCCCACCATCCCACCGCCGTATCTCTAACACTCGCCGGGCTCAAACAAGCCAACCCCGAGCGACGGCTACTCGCTGTGTTCGAACCTGCCAGCGCCACCAACGCCCGCGCCCTTTTCGAAAAGCGCTACATCGAGGCATTTGCCCTAGCCGATGCCCTTATCGTAACCCGAGTACCCCGTCCCGAACGCGCGAGGGACGACGCACCTTTTTCGCCTCAGCGACTAGTACAGTGTCTCAGTACCACTGGTAAAAGAGCACATTACCTCCCCGATACTGAATCGATAGCCGCCCATCTCGCTGCGCAAACCCAGCCCGGCGATCTGGTGGTTTTTATGAGTAATGGTTCCTTTGGAGGGCTACAACAAAAACTGCGAGCGAAACTCCAATCCCAATACGGTTCGTGAGAGTGGCTTGTTTCACTTAAACTGCCGACAATACTAATAGCCACAGTTTCTCAACAGGGCTCGTTTCGATTTCTGACAACAATGCAATACCTACTTTTTATACTTGTATTCCCTTCCCTCACTCTGGCACAAAATCCCGATATCGATCGCCTTGGTCGGGAACTCCAGGCTCCTCAGATCGGAATTCGCCGTCAAGCAGCCATCGCGTTATCGCGAGCAAGTCATTCCCAGAGCGTCCGTCTGCTCGAAAACGCACTGGCCAATGAGCGGAATGAATCAATCCGCCTTGAAATCGTCCGTGGATTACGACACATCGTCTTCCAGCGCTCTCCCGGCTATCCCCAAGCCCTGCAAGCTCTGGGCAAGGCTGCTGACGATGCACTCGAAAAAGACCAGTTGGTGCGCCTTAGAGCCAGCGAGGCTCTATGGGAAGCTTCAAAAAAGGATCTCCTCAATCCAATCCCATTCCTCAACCGCAACCTGCAAGATCGGGATTCACGTCTGCGCCTTTCCGCAGTACAGATGCTACGCAAATTGGGCACACCCGATACCCTTGATCCGCTTGGGCGAGCCGCCCTCGACAAAAGCCAAAACGAAACCATCCGCCTAAAAGCCATAGAGGCCATCGGTGCGATCTCGCTTTCCGATCCGGGTGCTTTCGGCCGTCAGGTCGCCGCCAACAACCGGCGTACCGCCCAACGTTTAGGACAACCCCCTCTCATTGATCAGGGCAGCATCGAACGCCGTCACTTCCGCCAAATTTTTTATCTTTCCTCGGTCGTTCGCGACCAAGATAACAGCCCAACCCTCATACTCCGCGCCGTCAAGTCAATGGGTCAGGTCAAGGATAAGTCGGCTATCCCCCCTCTTCAGCAACTCATCGAAACCCACCCCAATAAGGCCGTACGCAAAAAAGCGACTCAAGTCTTGAGCCATTTACTAGGACAACAATACGAGTAAATATACAATCTCCACGGATCGCCTAAGACGTAACAGATCCGTTGCTTTAAAGAAACAAAAGATCACCTGAGTGCAAAAACAAAAAATCACATGCTATTTATTTTTAACCACTTATAAACAAAAAGACGGACGGCACAGATCTTGCGTTAATAGCGGGCAGAGTCCAACTCATCCAACAAGGAGGCTGCCATGCGCCCTTTTATTGCACTGATCGCCCTCACCGTCCCCCTCGCCGCCCAACCTGGGCCTGTCGTAATTTCCGAACTCATGTGGTCGGGTAGTTCGGCATCGAGTGCCGATGAATGGATCGAACTCTACAATCGCAGCGATTCGACAATAGACCTGTCTGGTTGGACCATAACCCGGCAGGATGGAGATGACGATAGCGTCATGCTCGTTCTTAAAAACGCTACTATCGCTTCAGGTCAAACTTTTCTCATAGCCAATTACCCTGCCGACCATGAGAAATCTCAATTAGCGATCCAACCTCAGTATGTCGATCCTGCAATTTCGCTACCCAATACCAAACTGCTCGTACGGCTCTACGACGGTGATCCACAGACCGGCGCAACACTGATTGACCTAGCTGACGATGGCCGAGGTGCCCCTTTTGCCGGCGATGCAGCCCTTAAACACGCCATGGTGCGTACAGCTTTCGACCAGCGCGGTGACCAACGAGACAGCTGGGCGACTGCCTCGGAACAAAGTGGCTGGGACCCTGCCGCCGATGCCAGAGGCACTCCCGGTTCGATCCCGAACTACCTGCTCTCCAGGCAAGGCAGCAGGAGCACATTGATCGAATCAACGAGCTGGGCTGTATTAAAAACCAATTTACCACACTAAACCACCGACTTTAGGTGGCTGACCACCGATCGCGCACGGGGTGCTGTAAAACCTGTGTGTACAAATTCGCCCACTCCTGAGATCCGTCGTCGAGCCGACTCTCTACCCTCACGCCCTCGGCATAAACCGGACCTATGCCGAGGGCAAAAGGTCCCAGATTCATCCCAGCCATGTGAATACAAGCGCCATCCGGATAGACCACGGTATTAATGAGCCGAGGAACATTATGGGTATAGATCTGCCCTCGCACCTCAAAAGCATCGAGTTTATTCTTAGGCACGCGGAACCGTTCCACTGCCTCTTCATCGACTTCGACGCCTAAACCCGGTCCTTCGGGAACCGACTGGTAGCCCCCCGACACCACGATCTCCTCAGACAAAAGCGAATGGCTATATAAATTGATACAACTGATCGTCGGCCAGGTCGCATGGCTGAGCACAGACCCTAAATGTGCCGCCCACGTCGTAGTCAGCCCATTACCCACCAGTTGGAGCCAAAAAGGCATCCCCGCCTCGGCACTCAAAGCCCCCTGCCTCAACACAGCCGTAGCACCGCCATTGATGACAAACCCATCGCAGACTTCCTCACGCAAAGCAGTGACATAGGGCGGCGAGCCAAAATGCATCGCCACCGGCCGTGCGATACTAGCCCGAATTTGTCGATTGCCGAGAATATCTTCCTGCGGAATTGGCGTCTCGAACATCGCAACCCGATTATAGGCTTCCAGCCTCTTGAGTACGGGAATCGCTGCAGCGGCATTCATAAACGAGCCATTCGGATCAAGATCCAATTTGAAATTTGCGGGCGTCTCCCGCGAGAGCGCCTCGACCTGTGCAACAATATCCCACCAAGGTCGAGGCTTGGTCTTAAAGCTAGTATAGCCCCGAGCCACCGCGTCCAGCGCTTCAGCTACCCAGTCCTCTGGAGAGGCATGACTACACCACCAGGAGATAGGCGTCGCATTGCGGACCTTTTCACCCAAGAGGCAATGAACCGGCACGGAGAGTATCTTCCCCACCAGATCGAAAAGCGCCATTTGCAAACCTGCTCCCATACCATCGTCGTAGCAAAGCGCCATAGGACTCCGCCCCAAAGCGTTAGCAATGCTCTGATCCGAAACCCTCTGGTGCGTATAATGAATGACTGTTTCACCCCATCCGACATGGCCGGAATCGGCCTCCACCCGACATAACTCAAGGATCGACCAGTTGTATACCGTCCGCTTCGTGATCCGCTCTTGTCTGGGCACAAAAGGCACATCGACAACTATACGTTCAATATCGACGATTTTCACTCAGCTATTCCCTTTAATGCAAAAAGGCCCGGGAGAATCTCCCGGGCCTTTTTGCTACCATATTTAGGATACTTATTGCGTAAACTGGGTCACATTGGCGATACCGCCAGGCTGAGTCAGCGCATAAACAATCAAGTTTACCCCGAACTGCAACCCGCGCTCCCGTGCGTCGGCAAGCGGGTCACCCCAGTACCAACTGATGTTCAGGTCGCTGAAAACCACTGCGACTCGGCCGCGCAGTTCCAACATTTCCAGATCGAATACATTGCCCCCCGGAGCCCCACCCATCGGCGGACCGTCTGGAAAATCCCAGAAGCTGTAATAAAGCTGGTGGGATTTGGGCACCTTCTGCCACTTGGAACCATCACTACCAAGAACTTGGCCATCTTTCATCAAGGCCTTAAACTGGCGATCAAAGGGCGTACCGGAAACTCCGGCTTCCCTGCCATCAAGACCATTTTCGGCATCGCTCTGACGGATCTCCTCAGCATAGAGGAAACCACCATTTTTCAGATAGTCACCCAGATTGGTTTTTTCCGTGTCGCTGATCTGCAGTACGGCATCGTTGCCCGTTACGTAGATCATCGGCGCTTCCATAATCCGCGGATCCGAAAATTCCAGAGTGGTTCCCTCAATACGCGCATTGATCTTGGTATGGTCGCGCATATAGCGCATCAACTCTTCTACCGCCGTTGGGAACCGATCCCGGTTTTTATCAGCGATATCGTAGTCAATGACCGTCATATTGAAGAAGCCGCGAATATTGCGCTTATTATCCGGATCCTGAATCAGAACCGCTTGGTAGCGACCAATATCCAGGTCGCCGACATTGAGCAATTCATGCTTTAAGCTCAAAGCCTCCTGCACTGGGGCAGAGGTCTCGGCCAATTCAATCATCTCGACTTCGTCGAAGGCCAGTTCCTCGGCCTTGGCGCCGGAGAAAGCACCCAGAACCTGAGTACCAGGAAGGACCGAACTCAGGAGGTCACTACCCACCGCGCTGACATCGGCCATCGCCGATATATCCTGCGGTAAATCCGGCGGTGCCATTGATTGCAACATCTCCATCTGTACTTCGGAGATCTCGGGACGCTTCGCCAAATCGAAGTTCTTTTCCAAAATCGGCGGCGGCGCCCGAAAGATGACCAACTCGGCCTCTTTCTCTTCGACACCAATACCGAAGAGGTGATCGTAGACAAAAACGCCCACATGGATCACGCCCGAGAGGACAAAGGCCACAACCATATTCATACGGTGACCGGTAGTCTCGGCGTACAGAGCATAGATCAGTACACCGATAGCCGCCAGGCCAAAGGCCATGGCCACTTCCTCAGACAGGATAAAGAGAACGTGGATGACAATCGCCGCACCAACAGCCATCCAGGCCGACTTTTTCCGCTGGGCCTGTATTGCTTTTTTATACTCGTCTACCACAATTATTCCCTCTCTTGGAAGGGCTTAGAAACCTAGTTCAGTTACGCTGCGGTTCCGTGGCGATGACCTGGTCGACGACCCCTACCTGACGGGCAATGTCCATGATCTGAACAATCTGTCCGTGTGTAGAGCGCTCATCGCCCTGAATAATGATCATCGTAGTATTATCCAGCAACCTTCTCTTCTCTTGAATTTCCTCTTTAAGCGTTGCAAATGTTACCGATTTGTGGTTCAGTTTCATGTTGCCGTCCTGATCCACGACGATAAAGAGGTTTTCCTTCTCCGGTGCCTGTGCCTCTTCAGCCTCGGGCAACTTAATATCCAAGCCGGGCGTGATAGCGAACACAGCGGTCACCATAAAGAAGATGAGGAGCTGAAAGACCACATCGATCATTGGCGTCAGATCGGGCATGGCCAGGTCTTTTTTTTCTCTTTTTTCAGCCATCTATCTCATGTCCTCCTAAAAGGAGACCGCCCTTAGGCGGCCTGGGAACCCTGCCAACGACGCAAGAGGGCATCAACAAAACCGTGTCCATAAGCCTCAAACTGAATGGACTTGCCCGTAGCGCGATTGCTGAAATAGGTAAAAATAGCGATCGAAGGCACTGCGATCACCAAACCCGTAACTGTAGTGATCAACGCTTCGGAAATACCGGCAGCAACGATCGTCGGCTCACCAAGACCCTTTTCGGCTATACCTTCGAATGCGTTGATCATACCGTTGACTGTACCCAGCAGACCGAGCAAAACCACGGACTTAGATACGAAATCGATAACGGAAAGATAGCGTTCAAGATAAGCAAGAGCTGCGCGCTCAACAGTACCATTCATTTCCGCACGCATCTCCTCCATTGTGCGTTGCTCGCGCGACAGATGCTCAAAGCGCTCAAGTGCCTCACCATAAACCTCACCCTCAAGCTTACCAACCTCAACGCAGTACTCTCTGAGCTGATCGACCGAGGTCCCCGAGTCAATACGCGAGTTGAGATCGTTGGTAATTTCGGCCAATTCATCCTCAGAACGCAACCGTGCGTACGTATAGACGCGCTCGAGAAAAAATGCGATCGACAGCACCGACCAGAGACCCAAAGGCCACATGAAAGGTCCGCCTTCTTGAAAAAATTCAATCATTTTCTCTATCCCTCCTGTTAGGACGCAAAGAAAGAGTCATACTCTGATCTCAATTTAGAGGACGCGAGCTTCTTGCATCGCCTCCAATTGCTGCTTGGCAAAATCAACCTGCGGCAAAAACTTGGGATTGTCGCTGTAGTTATCGACAACCTCTTGGAAGATAGCGCCGGCGTCACGATACTCCTCCTGGGCCATATATGCAGCAGCGATATTAACCAGCGAGTTGACAGCCTGATCGCTCTGGGGGTACTTCTGCTGCACTTCCTTAAAGATCTTCACCGCCTCATCATAGTTCTTCTCATCAAAGAGCTTCTCTCCCGCCGAGTAGAGATTGTAGGCATCAATTTCTCCAAGGTGACCCAGAAGCGTCTTGGCCTTGCGCGGCAAAGCCCGATCCTGTGCCGTAAGTTTGTCTGCCGGAAAGCGTTCTAAAAAGGTCTGGTAACTTTCTCTAGCTTTATCGTATTCCTTGAGACCATAGTAATAATCCCCAAGGGTAAACTGACTACGTGGACCGTAAGTCCCACCAGCATGTTCAGCAACAATCTGTTCAAAGATCGGCACAGCCTCTTCTTTGCGTTCAAGATTAATAAGACACCATGCTTTGTTATAGAGCGCATCGTCAACATGACTCGAGCGCGGATATCGCTCCACTAATTGATCGTAAAAGACCATCGCATCAATGAAACTCTGATCTTTATTTTGCGCACCACCTCGATTGGTCATGTTGAAGAGCGCATCACCTGCACGAAAGAGTGCCTCGGACGCATAGCGGGCTTGCGGAAACTTATTAGCGAGGCGTTCAAAAAGCTCGCTCGCGTCACGCCACTTACCCATCCGATAATGAGCCCAAGCATCGTAGTAATAAGCATGTACGGCGCGCTCGTCGTCGGGGTATTGGTTGTAATACGTATTAAACGCTTTAGACATCGCTGGCAACACTTCGATATTGCCACTGGCAGAGAGCTTATTATAAGCCACACCGATTTGGAACTGCGCGTTTCTAGCCCAGGCTATCTGCGGAAAGTTTTCAATAATCTTATTATAGGTGGCAATAGCCGGGACCAGTTGACCACCTTTGTAAAGACTATTGCCCTGAACAAAGAGCGCATTGGCAATACTCTCATCATTGACAGCCAAGTCAATCAGTTGCTGAGCCGCTTCAATACTTTGATCAAACTGATTTAGTTTGAAATAGGCATTGGCCAGACGGATGAGCACCCGCTCCCGATCCTCACCAGAAGTGGTCGAAGCCAACATGTCTTCATAGATCCGAACCGCCTCTTCCGGATTACCCTTCTTTTCGGCCATCGAGATCAACTGCAACTGCGCCGAACGCGCCAAACTCTCATCACCCGAAGCAACTACCTCCTTGAGCAATTTCTCTGCCTCGGCATCGCTACCTTCGGCCGAGTATGAAAGCGCCATCGAGAAGGAAACCTTCAACTGCATCGCTTTGGGTATTTTAGTATCCAGCAACCATTTATAATCGCCTAAAGCACGGTCATAACGACCTGAATAATGATAGGCGAGGGCACGACCGTAACGGGTGTCCCGAATCACATCGCTTTCCGGGTACTCATCGATAACCAATGAATAGCGCTTAACCGCGTCGACATAATTCTTATTGTTGAGATCAAGTTGGGCCATTTGAAAATGAGCTCTGGCCTCCAATACCCGATCTCCGGTCACGCCTTCGAGCAACTCATTGAGCAAAGCGCGACCGTCTGCGACCCGATCTTGAGAAATGTGAATATTGGCCGCTTCAATCAGCGCTGCAATGTACGTCTCGCGCGCATCGCGATCAACTTTGGAAAAAGCAGCGACAGCCTCATCATTACGCCCTTCGTCGCGATAGAGAATCCCGAGACCATAATGGGCATCGGCTGCATGCCGCGTATCCTGATAGTTATCCGTTATCGCCTTGTAGGCTTCAATCGATTCCTTAACTTTTTGCTGCTCGTAGCTTAGACGGGCAATCCGCAACAAACAAAGCGGTGCCTGATCTGAACGCGGGAAGTTATCCACCGCTAACCCATAATTTGCAATGGCCTGTTCCGAATCTCCGAGTTTTTCCGAAGACCACCCAGCACTATAAAGGGCGGCGGATCGCAAACCGGTATCACTATCCGGATATTTGTCCAAGAGGAGCAGATAATCGTCACGAGCGGCGGCGAAATCACCCGCAAAATACTTGGCCTCGCCCTTTTGGTACTGAGCATTGGGCGGATAAGGCGTATCGCCATAGAGTTCGATCACCTGGTTATAAGCGGTCCAAGCCTCTTCGAACTTATCCCATTCCATGTAATTGTCGCCGATTCGCATCTGTACTTTGGCTTTATAGAACCGCTCCTCAGCCGTTTCCTGCGCGGCGATCAATTCCTGGTAAGCTTCTTCATACTGGTCCGTCTTACGAAAGATCTCTGCTACACGCAACGAAGAGGTTTCGAAGAGTTGTCGATAGTTTTCGAAATCGACGTTCTTACCTTCGCGGAATGAACCGCGCAAGAGTTCGAACATCCGGTCGTACAAGTCACGTACGGCGCGGTAACTGACGATCGCATCTTGATTTTCGCCCATCTTATCAAACGCATTGGCCTTAAGATAGACTGCCTGGGCGATAACCGGACTATTGGGGTACTTGTCCAGAAGTGCCTGGGCATACTCGACAGATTCCGCGTAGAGACCTTTCTCATAGAGCGCACTGGCAATCCGAAACTGGGAATCTGGCGCATAGCGGTCTTCGGGGTAGGCATCCAGCATACCCTTGAGAGTCTCAATCGACTTATCGTACTCTTTCAGGTTAAATTCGCTCCAACCGGCATAAAAGTACGCCTTACCCGCCTCATCGGTTTCGGGAAACAATTCGACGTAATTTTTGTATTCTATTGCAGCTTCGCTGTATTCTTTAGCAAGAAAGCGGGTCTCAGCGACCTGAAATTGCACCAACGACCTAAAAGCCTCCAACACCCCCCCAACATCGAGGACATGACGATAGGCATCAACTGCCTGTTCGTGCTGGCCACTCTTCTTATAGGCGTTACCCAGTTGGTACCAAGCCGCCGCAACTACGGGCAATTCTAGTTCATCGCCAAATTCGACCCGTACACTATCGGTGCGCACAGCTTTGCTATTGAATTTAACGATCTTCGAATATTCGATGATCGCCCCTTCAAACTCGCCGAGCGCGTAGAGCGATTGTCCAGCATCAAAACTGGTCTTAAGATTCTGCGGCACTGGCAGGAAAATACTGGCTCCCAGCCCCAATCCTAGCACGATAAGTCCAGCCCAGACCGTCATCTGTGCGTCTCCTTAGTGTCTTAGTTCCCGGTTGGAGTTCAGTAGCCGTCTTTAGAAATCGTAGGCGAAAGAAAAACGATGCGCGCCATTGGTCTCGGTCAGATCCAGCGGAATATGGTAGGCGTAATCAAACCACAACTTATTCCACTGATATCCCAACCCCGCATTCAGATCGCCC
>MDTE01153070.1_pt1 | contig 20474 bp, 21 predicted proteins | sample 811231 | NCBI WGS metagenome assembly MDTE01 (sample SAMN05326651, study PRJNA326480) | marine metagenome | isolation source: seawater | place: Indian Ocean: Red Sea | collected 2010
TAAAGAAAGTAAATCTTCAAAAAATTTCTTTTTTGCATATTGATTTAGATATTTATAAAAGTATATATCAAACCTTAGACGTTCTTTATAAAAAAGTTATAAGAGGTGGAATTATTGTCTTTGATGATTATGGATTTATCTCTTGTTATGGTGCAAGGCTGGCTGTAAATGATTTTTTTAAAAAAAAAATAGAAAAACCAATTTGCTTGCCAACAGGTCAATCATTTGTAATTAAAAAATGAAAAAACTAGAAATTTTAAATATACATATTGTAGTTAGTTCAAACTCCATGAAGTATTTTGAATATCTAATTATGAACATGAAACACACAGCGAAATTTAGCGAAAGATTGTTCTTTTATTCGCACTGCCTTGATAATAATTCATTCGAAAAAAACAATAAAAATAAAAACTTAAGCAATTCATATGCAGCCTTCAAACAAAAAGATGCTTATCGAAAAAAAACTTTTTTTGAATGGAAAATATATTTTAAATCTTTGATTACAAATAATCATTCTTTAAATGGGTCTAATGGACATGCGTGCGGGTTAAATAGCATTGTAAGAAATATGGCAAATTTAAAAGGTCACAATATTATTATTGATGCAGACTGTGCAATTTTAAAAAAAAATTGGGATTTACTTATTTGTAAATTTTTAAAAAATTTTGATATCATTGGGACAAATTATGAGGAAAAAGGTGGATTTACCTCTGGCAATGGAATAAACCAAACATACAAAAAGCTTCCAAATCCTGTTTTTATGGGAGTAAAGAATGGTATTAACCTTTCAGATTTGGACTGGATGCCAGATAAAAAAAAAAATTTAAAAATAGTAAATAAAGAATTATCAGATACTTTTAATCTTCCCATAGGTTATGAACTAGTACGAGATGTAGGTTGGCGATTACCTATTATAATTTATGAAAAAAATTATTCTATAAAAGTAACTAAATATATTCCGTTACAATCAAAGTTAAGAGTGTTGAGGACCGGAACAGATTATAACCAAGAATACCATTTTGATAAAATTCCTTTTTTAGGTCACCAGCGTGGATCAGCAAGATTTGAGTTTAAAAAAAGTAAATATTCAAAAAAATTTTACGAATACGTTGAAAAAACTGTTGGCGTTCCAAAAAAATGAAAAAATTTTTAAAAAAAAAAATTTTCTATGATGATCTTATTATTAAAAATCTAGAATTTGAAGAAATTGAATTAGCTAGAAAGTTACATAATGAAAAGGATGTAATTAAATTTTTAACCGATCCAACTATAATCACCAAAAAAAAACAAGTTGAGTGGTTTAAAAATTTACAAAAATCAGAAAAGTCATTTAGACTAATTGTATATAATAACAAAAAACAGTTTATAGGAGTTTTTAGACTTGACGATTTTGATCAAAATAATAAATCTGCTTCAGTAGGTTTAGATATTGTCAAAGAATATAGAGGAAAAAAATATTCAACAAAAATTTATAATTGCTTAATTGAATATTTATTCTCATTGTCTATAAATAGACTATCTTTGGAAACTTTGGAAAATAATTATGTTGCAATTAATCTCTATGAAAAACTCGGTTTTGTTCAAGAAGGAATTTTTAGAGAAGCAATTTTTAGAGAAAAAAAATATCTTAATTTAATAAAATTCTCTCTAATAAAATCTGATTATAACAAAAAATGAAAAAATATTTAAAAAAATAATCCCTACAAACATTAAAAAAATTGTAAGTACTTTCTCTTACTTTTTGTTAAGACTGCTATTAAAATTCAATAGTTTTATAATTTTTAATCACATACGAATGTATATCTACAAATTTTTAGGGTTAAAGTTTAAAAAAAAAGCAATCGTATGGTGTGGAGCAAAAATAAATTATCCCGGAAGAATTTTTATCGGTGAAAATTCTGTGATTGGCCCCTCAACTACTCTTTTATCACAAGGAGAAATAGAAATTGGAAATAATGTTAATATTTCCGGATTCAATTTCATTATCTCTCAGGAACATAATGTGAAAGATCCTGAGTTAAAAACAATATTAAAAAAAGTAATTATTGAAGATTATGTATGGATAGCAACAAACTCAACAATTCTCCCAGGTGTAAGAATAGGTAAAGGTGCTGTAGTAGCAGCGGGCGCTGTAGTGACCAAATCAGTAAAACCATTTGATATTGTTGGAGGAAATCCAGCCAAGAAAATTGGAACGAGAATAAAAAAAATAAGTTATAACACTTTATCATTCAATGGTATTAAATGGTTGTAAATTTAAAAGTTATATATGAGAAAAAAAATGAATTCTGAGAACAAAGCCAACTTTTTTTCAAAAAACTATTATCGATCAATATTAGAATATGCTCTTGATGAAAAATATGAATTTTTTACATACAAAGATTATTTCAAAGAAAAATTATTTAACAGTAAAAAAAAAGTTGCGTTATTAAGACATGACATAGACTTTAAACCACATAGAGCAAAGATTTTTTTTGATGTAGAGAATAAATTAAATATCAAATCAAGTAACTATCTACTGGTACATGACAATAATTATAGTTTCTTAAACCATAAGACATTACCAATATTCATGAATGCTGAAAAGGAAGGACATGAAATAGGATTACACACTAACTTTTTTGAAACTTCTAAAATTCTAAATTTTAATCCAGAGAAAACTTTAGAAAAAGAAATATCTATTCTCAGAAATTTTTTTCAAATAAAAGGTGTAGCATGCCATAGAAATATTGATTATTTATATAACAGTCTTCCATACCTCCAAAGAAACTGGGAAAAATTAGCTTCTAAAAATAATCTTCTTTATGAGGCTTATGATGAACAAGTAATGACTAAAACTATATTTATTAATGAATCTACAGCACATATTGGTTGGAGAAATTTTACTCCAGAAGATGTAATAAAGTCTGGAAAAAACTTTTCATTGTCAACTCATCCACATTGGTGGCATAGGGAGCATCCATTTGAAGATTAAAGAAAAAATAATTTTAGTAGCTGCATATAGATCGTGGGCAACGGATGTCTTTCGTATTTTGAAAGAAAAAAATCATAATCATATTTTTATTTTAGTAGAAACCCAGCGGCAATTAGAAAATTTTTTAAAGAAATCAAAAGTAGATTTTATTTTTCTAGTCGGTTGGAGTTGGATAATTCCAAAAACAATTTTAAAAAAAAATAACTTTTTTGGAATACACCCATCAGATCTTCCTAAATACGCAGGTGGATCGCCAATTCAACATCAAATAATCGAAGGTGTCACAACCACAAAAAATACGCTCTTTAAACTAAATGAAAAAATTGATGGTGGTAGACCAATTTTAAAAAAAAATCTTTCTTTAAAAGGTGATATGCAAATTATATTTAAAAATATTAAAAACAGCAGCATTAATATGATTGATAGAATAATAAAAAAGGGAATTCCAAAAAAAGGTGATCGAGATTTTTTAGAAGTTAGAACAACTAAGACAGTCATAGCATTAAAAAGATTCACACCCCAAAATAGTAAAATAAAAAAAAATGAGTTTACAAAATTCACCACACTAGAAATCTACAATATTTTAAGATGCAGAGAATTTCCTTATCCAAACGCTTACATAGAGGATGAAAAAGGTAAATTATTTTTTGAAAAAGTAAGATTTGAAAAAAAGAGGTAAATATTTTGTTAAATTTTTTTTCATCACAATCTTCAATAAGAAGCGAAATTGACAATGAGAAATGGGATTATCGAAGAATTATTCTTAAAAAGAATGAGATTAAAAATCAACTTCTCAAGTACGGTATTAAAAAAAAAAATATTGTTATACTTCTATCATCTCAGACTGCAACTTTTTTTGCATCATTAATTGCAATATGGGAATGTGGAGCATGTGCTGCCTGTGTAAGTAATTCTATAACCGAGTCAGAGATGAAAAATATTTTGAGAAAAACCAAAGCTCAAATATTAGTTGGAAATGATTCTTTAAGCAAATTTAAAATTAAAATTAAAAAATTAAATGCTAATCAAAATTTTACAGAAAACAAAAATTTTAAAATTCACAAAATGCTTGATATTGATCAAGATGCTCTTATTTTGTTTACCTCTGGAACTACTGGTGAACCAAAGGGTGTTGTGCATAATCTAAGGTCAATTTACAGTAGAATAAATTTAAACGGAAAATTTATAGGAAAAAATTTTTTAAAAAATTCTTTATGTCCACTACCAACACATTTTGGACACGGCCTAATTGGTAACTGTTTGACAAGTTTATTTTTTGGTTCAAATCTATATTTACTTTCAAATTTCTCAGCTAATCAGGCAATAAACTTTGGGAAAATAATTAATGAAAATAAAATTACTTTCATAAGTTCTGTCCCTACTATGTGGAAATTAATTATTAAGGTGTCTGAAAGTCCAAAAAAATCCAACCTGAGAATACACATAGGCTCATCTCAAGTAACACAAAGTCTATTGTATAGTGTAAGCAAATGGTCAAAATCAAAAAATATTTATAACATGTATGGAATAACAGAAACCTGCAATTGGATTGGTGGGAAAAAATTTTCTCCTAAAAATAATAAGGAAGGGCTTGTTGGTAAACCCTGGGGGGGACAGTATGCCATAAAAAATAAAAATAAAATTTCGCTTTTCGGCAGTGGTGAAATTTTGGTCAACACTCCTTCAGTTATGAAATATTACTATGCGAATAATAGGGAAACAAATAAAGTATTCATTGAAAGTTGGTTTAAAACAGGTGATATAGGAAAACTAAATAAAAATGGTGAATTACTTTTAACTGGAAGAATCAAAAATGAAATTAATAAAGCTGGTATAAAAATAAACCCCGAAGATATAGACATTCTATTAGATAGACATCCACTTATAATTGAATCATATACTTTTGGTATTGAAGATGAGGTAACTGGTCAGATTGCATGTGTTGCAGCAGTAATAAAAAAAAATAACTCAAAAAATAAAACGGATATTTTAAATTTTTGTAAGAAAAATTTAATTAAAGAAAAACAGCCGGATAAATGGTTTTGGTTACAAAAAATTCCAAAGAATGAACGTGGAAAAATTAATAAATCTGATGTAATTAAGTTATGTATTAAAAATAATGAATAGAATTATAAAAGTGAAAAAATTTTTATCTCCTATTTTAGATATTGATGAAAATAAACTTAATGATAAAACTAATATGGATAACACATCAGAATGGGATAGTATTGCTTATATAAAAATAATACTCGCATTAGAAAAGAAATTTAATATCAAGCTTGATAATAGAAAGAATGCTAAAATTACAACATTTTCTAGTGTATTAAAAATATTTAAAGAAAATGAAAAAAAATAATTACTGTAAAAATCTAAGAGAGAGACTGGCAGAGGGGAGGATCTTACCTCTTATTGGTGTGTATGATCAATTTTCGGCATCTATAACCTCAAAAATTTTTGAGGGTATTTTTTGTTCAGGATATGGTTTTTCTGCAAGCCACTATGGATTGCCAGATGAAGGCTATATTTGCTGGTCTGATATGGTAAATTATGTTGAAAGGATGAGATCCATTATTCCGAATAATCACATAGTAGTTGATATTGATGAAGGTTATGGAGATCCAAATATAGCTGCACATGTTTGTAAAAAGTTAGAAAATGTTGGAGCCTCAGGAATAATTTTGGAAGACCAGAGAAGGCCAAAAAAATGTGGTCATTTGCCTGGAAAAGAAATTATTTCTAAAGATGATTATATGAAAAGATTAGAATTAATTCGTTTAAATTCTGATAATCTTTTTATAGTATCTAGAACCGATGCAAATTCTTTTGACGAGGGTATTGACAGATTAAAACTTTATTCTGAAGGCAAACCTGATGCATTAATGTTGGAAGGAATAAGTGATGTTAAACAAATAGTTGAAATAAAAAAGATTAAACCAAAAAACTGTTTTTTAGCAGTGAATTTAATTGCAGGAGGTAAAACAAAAAACACATCATTCAGTGAACTTCAAAAGTATGGAGTTGATATTGTAATCTATTCAACACCCTGCCTTTTTCTTTCTCATAAAGCAATAAAGGAAGGCTTAGAGAATCTAAAAAAAAATGACGGTAAATTTAGTAAGTTTAATAAAGGAATAGATATGTTTCAAAACCTTTCTTTAATGAGGGGGAATACAAAAATATCAAATGATTAAAAAATTTACATCAAATTATAATTACATTTTTTGTATTTTTTTGGCGTTCCATTGGCCACTTATAAACATTTTAAATATAAATTTTTCTGAATTGTTAAAATTTGGTTATATTTCTTTGTTTCAAAGTGAAGTAATAATTTTATTTTTTTTTTTTATTACAACTTTTTTTTTTTTAATTCTTAGTAAAGTATTTAAAAAAAAATTAGCTAATTTCTTTACAGTTATAGTTTTTTCTATTGTAATTTTTTACCTATTCAAACCAATTTACAGCTTTATCGGTGATATTTTAACATACGAATTAAACTTCAAGAGCGGCGCTTATATAATTTTTTTAGTTCTCTATTTTTCAATTATTACCATAATAATGAGCTTAAAGAATGTAAAAAAAATTTCAGGTATTTTAGTTTTTGTAGTTTATATCTTGGTTTGTCAGCCCATCGTATCGTTTACAGTAAACATTTTATCACTAAATACTATTCAAGAAGTTAATACAAAAAATAAAACAGTATTTGAAGGATCTAAAATTTTTAAAAAAAAACCTAATGTTTACATTATTGTTCCAGACGGATACGTAGGACCAAAAAATTATAAAAAATTAACGGGAGACAAATTAGATCTGTTTATTAATAAAATGAGTGAATTAAACTTTAAATTTATAAGCAATACACGTTCTAATTACGTTGGTTCCGCAACTTCAATTGCAAGTTTTTTTCATATGTACTATTTCAGAGATAAATTTTCAGACAAAAACTTCCCTCCTCAAACTGACTATTTCCCAGCTGTCTTAAATACAGAAAATCTTCCTAATTTTTTAAAGTTCTTTAAATTTAACAATTATAAATTTTTTATGACGTCTAATTGGTATGTAACTTGTCAAAAAAATAATTTTATTTGTTTGAAGGAAGGAAATTTATTCAAACTCTCCCAGTCAGCAAACTTAATATTCCAGAATACTCCTTTAAAATTACTATTCCCAAAATTATTCTACTTAAAAGTTGATACATTAACAGATGTTATAAAAAAAATTGAAAGCAATTTTTTTTCAACTGAACCTTCACTAATTTTCATACACTACATGCAGCCGCATGACCCACACTATTTTGATAAAAATTGTACAATACTTAGTCCAAAAGAATTAGGAAAAAAGGGTATGATTGAAACATATAACGATGCAATAAAATGTGTAAACAAAAATTTAATAAAGTTTGCTCAAAGTTTAAACAAATTTGATCCTAACGCAGTATCTATTATTATGAGCGATCATGGTTCTGGATACATTGCCCATAAGCAAAATTTAAAACTTTCGAAATCAACTACTGCTCTTGATGAACGGACTGATACAATTACATTTATTAGAAACCCAGAAAATTGTGATAAATTTAAAAAAAATAAAATGGGTCCAATAAACGTTAGTAGATTTTTAATTTCTTGCCTCACTAATAAAAAAATTGGATATTTAGACGAAAAAATTTTTGTACCGGGAGATAATTATGATGAAAATAATTCAATCATTGAGAGTGACTTATTAAAAAAGTATTGAGAAGTATGTTAAATTTAATTTATCAAGACAAATTACAAATAGAAAATAACTGTTTTATTCACCAATTAAATAAGACACTTTTTTCTTATTATAAAAAAATTAACTTAATATCTTTAAACCAATTAAAAAGTTTTTCATTTAGAAAACCAAAAAAAAATGAAAAAACACTTATTTTATTGAAATTACGAGACTGGATAAATAACATTCCATTTATTGCAGGTTCATTTAATGAAACAAAAATATATTTTTATGACCAAGATCCCTGGGAAGCCTATCATGATAATTGTGTGGCAAGAAACGCTTACAAATATGTCTTCAGCATGATAAATGTAGAAAAGTTTCTTGTAACATCAAGTTGGTGGTCAAAATTTATACAGAAAAAAGATAATCTTCCTGTTAGTTTTGTAAGGATGGGTATCTTACCAAGCTTATGCAACGAAGGACCCTCAATATCTGAGAGAAAATATGAATTTGGTTTCCAAGGAGCACTACACAAACATCGAAATGATTTTTTTAAAAGGCTAGAAAAAAAAAAAATTTTTGTACATTATTTATCTAGAGTAAAATTTAATGATTTCTTGAAAACTGTTCAAAATATTAAAGTATTTGTTTATAATGAAAATTCTGCTATATCCATTAATGGAAAAAAAAAATCAATTAATGGCCTCTGGGGAAAATGTCTAACAGTTGCAGGAAGAGGATGTTTCGTGTTGAGAAACTATGACGAAAGTGCCGATGCTTATGGAATAAATGAGCTCCCATCTGTTTTTACTTTTACAAATGAAAAAGAAATTCCTAATATCATAGAAAAAATTAAGTCTTTATCAAGTATTGAAATGGATTCTTTAAGATCTCAAACTGTTAAAACTTTAATAAAAAGAAATGATTGGTTATCAATAATAAAAGAAATAGAATCATAATGAAAGAGAAGATAACAAACAAAAAAATTCTAATCGTAGGTGGAACTGGTTCGCTTGGTCAGGCACTTATAAGAAAATTATCTGATTCTAATGAACTTTTAATACTTTCTAGAGATGAGCTTAAACAGTGGACACTTAAAAATGAAACAAAATCAAAAAAAATTAGATTTTTTGTTGGAGACTTGAGAGATCATTCTAGAGTTGAGGAAATAATATTAAATACCAAACCTAATATAATCATAATAGCTGCTGCCTTGAAACAAGTTGATACTTGTGAATATTATCCATCAGAGAGCATTAAAACTAATATTTTAGGTGTTCAAAATTTAGTTGAAATTGTTGAGAAAAATTTACCAACTTTAAAAAATCTAGAAGTCGTAACTATGGTTTCAACAGATAAATCTTGTGAGCCAACCAATGTTTATGGAATGTGTAAATCAATTGCAGAGAGGATTGTAACAAGTAAAAGTATTTTTAATAAAAAACCAAGATTTGTCGCTGTTAGATATGGAAATGTATTAGAATCTCGAGGTAGCATAATACCTTTGTTTAGACATCAAGCAATAAATTCTAAGGCATTTACAATTACACATCCAGAAATGACTAGATTTATTATGACATTAGATGAAAGTATTGAATTAATTGTTAAAGCAACCTTAAATGCTAAAAGTGGCCAAACATGGATTCCTTTTCTCCCATCTATGAAGGTTTTAGACTTAGCAAAAATGTTTTCTCAAAAATATAATAAACCTATTAAAAATATTGGGATTAGACCTGGGGAAAAAATTGATGAGTCATTAATATCTGAGCCTGAATCTTTAAGAGTCCTGCAGAAGGGCAAATATTATATAATGGAAAATTCACTAGTAACAGAGTTAAAAAATGCTAAACTTTTCAGTTATTCAAGTAAAAACGAAGTTCTATCATTTAGTCAACTTCATAACTTATTAATGAAGAAAAAGATTTTCGATTGGAACCTAAAAGAACTAGTTGGATCAAAGATAGACCACTTTAAAAATTAATTTTATGAAAAATATTCCACTCTTTAAAGTTTTTAGTAATAAAATACCAGCACTTAAAAAATTAGATCAAGTGCTTAGCTCTGGGTTTATTAATGAAGGACAAGAGGTTAATGAATTAACAGAGAAATTAAAAAAAAAATTAGGTCATAACAATGTTGTTTTAATGAATAGCTGTACATCAGCACTTACCGTTGCATACAAATTAGCTGGTGTAAAGAAAGGTAAAAATGTTGTCTCAACTCCAATGACTTGTATTGCTACCAACACTCCAATAATTAATTTAGAAGGTAGTATTAAATGGACAGATATCAATCCAAAATCTGGAATGCCTGATTATGATCATGTTATAAGTAAAGTTGATAAAAACACAGTAGCGATTTGTTTAGTAAGTTGGGCAGGTGTACCTCCTGTTGATCTAGAAAAAATTTATAAATTTTGTAAAAAAAATAATGTTAAACTTATTCATGATTCAGCTCATGCGTTTATGACTGAGTTAAAAAAAAAATCAATTTCTCAATTTGCTGATTATTCATGTTTTAGTTTTCAAGCAATAAAACATTTTACATGTGGAGATGGTGGTGCTTTGATCTGCAAAAATAAAAATGACTACGAAAAAGCCAAAAAACTAAAATGGTTCGGTTATAATAGAGAAAAAGCAAAAGACGAAAAAGGTAACTGGAAAAGTCAACAAGATGCAGACATAACCTACGATGACCTTGGTTATAAATTTAATATGAATAATATTGCTGCTGCAGTAGGACTTGCAAACTTTTCAGAAATTGATTCCATAATATCTAAACATAGAAGAACTGCAAAAATATATGATTCTTTTTTTCTTAAAAATAATATTATCAGACCAATTATAAAGCCAAAAAATAGTAATCCCTCTTATTGGGTTTATACTCTAGTAATTTTAGATGAAAAAATTTCAAGGGATGATCTAGTCAAAGAATTAAATAACAACAATATTTTTGCAGGTCAGGTTCATGTGCCGTGTGACGAATACAGCTGTTTTAAAAAATTTAAAACTAAATTACCTGGATTGAGAAAATTTCAAAAAAATCAATTTTCAATACCTTGTGGATGGTGGGTTAGTGAAAAAGAGGCTATAATGATTTCAAAAAAAGTTTTAGAATTAATTTCTTAATGTTATCAGGAAAATTTAAAGTTCTTGTAATAACACTCTCGCACAATGAGTCTGAATTTAAAGAGTGTTGTGATATAATTAAAAAACAGAAGTTCGTAAAAGTTACTCACTATATAATAAAAAATAAAACCGAAATTAATGCACATAAGATGCTTTTTAAATATTGGAATAAAAATAAAAATAAATATGATTTTATGATTAAAATTGATGCTGATACAATTCTCATAAATAAAAATATAATACACAAAATTTGCCAAAAATTTTCTGAAAACTCAGAAGTCACAGGAATGCAAATAGGACTAAAAGATTATTTTACTGACTCGCTAATAGCTGGTCTAAATTGCTTTCGCTCGTGCATAAAGTTTACAGAGCCTAGGGATAAATTATATTGCGATAGAGTTACTGAAATTGGCCACAAAAAAGTTCTCAAACCAAATGATTTAATGGAATTGTATCCTGCTGGATTACACTGCAAAAATCCTTCGAATTTTCAATCTTTTCACTTTGGATACAGAAGATTTCAAAAAAAACAAAAAAAGATTTTAAATGCATTAATTAAATCTTATGAAAATGATAAAAATCCGAAAAAAAAAATGGCAATACTTGGGGCTATTGCAGCTTCAAAAAAATCTTTAATTGATACATCATATAAAAATATTGAATTCAAAAGTTTATTTGATGAATACAGTAAAAAAATCAATAATAGTGAAAACTTGATTGTAGATTTCAAAAGAATAAACAAAAATAATATATTTAAAGGTTTATTTAATCTCTTTAAAAGGTTTTAGTTATGGGTTTAGGTGGTGATTTATTAATTTTGTCTGCAATAGACGAGATAAATTTAAAAACTGGAAGAAGAGTTTTAATTTCAGCAAGACCAGATTTATCAGATTTACTTTTCTTTTCTATTTTGAATAGATCAAAAAAAATTCAATGCTCTGATTTTTTAAAAAAAAATAAAAAAATTGTTCTTTTCAATCGCCCTAGAAGAAAAAATAAATTTTTTCACTTTGTTGATAAACTATTTATTAATCTACTTTTCAAATTCAAACTTTTAGATAAGTTCGATAGGTTATTAATATGTTTTTCACAGCTTGTTTTTAATAAAAAAAAATTTTATTTAATGTATAAAGATTCCAATATCTTCAGTTATGGAATGGAAACTCATAAAAATAAAATAGTATGGGAAAAAGAAAATAATGCCGTAACTGCAATCCTTAAAGGCTTTAAACCTAAACTAAATCTTTCAGTTAAAAAACAAAAACCCCCTATATTAAATCTTAATATAATTGATCGCACTAAAAATAAACAACTAATGACAGATTATAAACTGCAAAAGAATAAATATATAATTTTTGAACCTTACTCAAATAAGAATTGGTTTGGTAATATTAGGGAATGGCCAATTAAAAATTGGGAACAATTTCTAGGAAAAGTTCAAAAGAAATATCCATCTATAAAGTTAGTTAGACTAGGTGATAAAGAAATAGGAAAAAACAGGTTTAACAACCTCAAGTTTATTGACTTAACTAATAAAACAAATATAAATCAAGCACTATTTTTGATCAAGAATGCTATCTTGTTTATAGGATTAGAAGGCGGGATGATGCATATGTCAGCTGCAATCCAAACAAAAAGTTTAATTATATGGGGCTGCTTAACTTCACCAAACTTTGCTGCTTATCCTGATTTTCAGAGAATTATCTATAATAAAAGAGGTTGTAATCATTCAGAATATCCCAAAAAATGTCCTTCTAATATAAAATGTATAGATAAAATTAGTGTTGATTTAGTTTTCAGAGAATTTGAGAATACTTTGAATAATTTTAAAACTGGAATATTTTATAATTAAAAATTTATGAAACCTTTTATTTCAATTTTCTTTCAAATAATTCCAAATAATAAATTTTTTAAAATTATAAGAGGTTTAATAATATCAAAATTATTAAAGATGGATTCTAAAGAAAAAATGAAAGAACTTCTTGTTTTTGATAATTTTCTTAAAAACGAATTAGCAAAATCCGGTGTTGAATATGGATCTGGAACGCATATTAAACATAAAATTACTGACTATCACAGTTTTTTTTTAAATAATATAAATAAAAATGAATCAGTACTCGACATTGGTTGTGGAAATGCAGCTCTTACACTTTCAATTTTTAAGAAAAAGAAAGTAAGAATTACAGGAATTGAAGTTGATAGAAAAAATTTTTTAAGTGCCAAAGAGAGGGTTAAAAATACAAAAATTAATTTAATCAATGCTGATGCCTCTTCTCATAAATTTGATGAAAGTTATGACGTTGTCATTTTATCAAATGTTCTAGAGCATATCAGAAACAGAGTTTCATTGTTAAGAAGAATAAAAAAGGAAATTAAACCAAAAAGAGTTCTATTAAGAGTTCCTGTTTTTAAAAGAGATTGGACAGTTCTTCAAAAAAAAAGGATGGGTGTTGAGTGGAGATTAGATACCACACACTTTATTGAATATACCGAAGAAGAATTTTATAATGAAATTAAAAAAACAGGACTAAAAATTAAATTTATAAAGTTTATTTGGAGTGAAATATGGTGCGTACTGGCCTAGTAAAAATCTTTTTCAAAATTTTTTCCAAATTATCAGATCAACAAAAAAAAGATTTGAGAAGAATGAGAGATGATAATTTGAGATCTAACTTTCATTATCAACCAGGGCCTGGAAGAGGGTGGAGAAAAATTGTAAAAGAATTTGAATACTTTTTTGACCGTGAAGGTATTAATGACGTTCAAAATCAATTCTATAATTCTAGATTTGCAGCAGCCCCCCCAGAAAGTAAAGTCTATTACTTTTTTGCTTGCAATTTTTATTTTAACCTTCTTAAGAAAAGAGATAAATTTAATATAATTGAAAAATTAAAAAAAACACAAACTTCAATTTCTCCAAATGTAGAATGTATAATAGATGGGTTAATTGTGACATGGGATCTATTAAATGCTTTGCATCAAATTCTTTCAATTGCTGAGATTGATAAAAGTTTGCTTTATCACAAAAAAACTTTTTTAGATCTAGGTGCTGGCTGGGGAAGAGTCGGTCATCTTCTTTCAAGAATTAACCCAAAAATTATATATATTGCGGCTGATTTACCAGAATCTCTTTTAATATCACAAACATATCTTCCAGAAACCTTATCAAAAAAAATAAATTTTTTTAAGTACACTGATAATTGTAAAAATTTAGATTTTAAAAAATCTGGGATCTACTTTATAGGAAGCCATCATTTGGGAAATATAAAAGATAAAAAAATTGATTTTTTAATTAATATTGCATCTTTTCAGGAAATGAAAAATGCTCAGGTCAAACTCTATCTTGAAGATTTTGATAGAATTGTTGACGGTATTTTCTATACTAAACAAATTAATAGAAGTAATCCGAAGGATGGTTTCATGAAAACTAATAACCAATTATACTTTTATCCTAAAAATTGGAAAAAAAAATTTTTAAGATACCCTGAAGTATGGCCTGGATACTTCGAAGCAGCATATAAAATTTAAGTATGTTAGCATCAAATTTAATAAAACTTTTACCAAAGGTAAAATTTAATGTTGTCAGTGATGATAATTTTAATACATTTGCATTGTGTGGGTGGGATGGTTCTAAACAATTGGTTCCACTTTTTGATAAAAATTTCATTAATAAAGTTTTTGAAGATAAAAATGTGTCATGTATATTGACTTCTCCTGATGTTTTAAAAAAAATTCCATTAAACTTGCAAAAAAAAAAATCACTTATTGTTACAGAAAATTGTCATGAGGTCTTTTATGAACTTCACTTCAAAATCCTAGAAATAGAAAATCAAAAGATGAAAAAATCACAGGTTCATTCAAGCGCAAGTGTTCATCCATCAAGTCATGTTGACGAAATTGGTGTTAAAATTGGGGCAAATACAATCATAGGACCAAATTGTACAATATTAAAAGGTACAGAAATTACAAAAAATTGTAAAATAAATTCTAATGTCGTGCTTGGTGAAGATGGCTATGAAGTAAGGATAATCAATGGGAAAAAAAAGATAATCCCCCATATTGGTGGCATATTAATAAAGGATAATGTAGACATACAATCTGGAACTATAGTCCTAAAGCCAATATTTCAAACAAAAACCGTTGTTGGGCAATCTGTCAAAATAGGATCAGGAGCTATCATATCTCATGGCGTGAGAATAAAACAAAACGCTCAAATATGTGCATCTTCTGTAATATGTGGTAATGTAGAAATTGGAAATAATGTTTATATCGGGCCAAACTCTACTATTTCAAATAATTTAAAAATCGGTAATAGGGCAAAAGTGACATTAGGATCAACTGTTGTTTCGAATATTCCTCATTCACAAACTTACACAGGCTACTTTTCAATTGAACATGAAAAATTTTTGAGAAAATTTATTAAGTAATTGTTATGTTCAATATTGTCATCATGATGTATCACAGAGTTGTTAACAAAAAAATTGACTTCAAAAAAGCACCATTTAATTTAACTAAAATTGAATTTATAGAACAAATTGATTTTCTAAATAAAAAATTTTGTATAATTAATTCTGAAGATCTCTATCAGATTATTCAGGAAGGGAAATATAAATCAAAAAAAAGTCCATTATTATTAACTTTTGATGATGGTACAAAAGATCATGCAAAAATTGTCTCGCCTATACTTAAGAAAAAAAAAATTCCGGGTATTTTTTTTGTACCAGCAAGACCTGCTGAGAAAAAAAAAGTTTTACATGCTCATGCAATCCATGAAATTTTAATTAACACAAGAAATTTAAATGAAATTATAAAACAGATTGATGATTACTTCCTTAAAAATAACCTTACTAGAGAAAATAATCTCTTTAAAACAAAGTGGTTAGTACCCGACAAGTTTAATGATAAGTTCACAAGGTATATAAAAAGAATGTTACAAATTGGTTTACCAGAGCAAGAAAGAGAGAAAATCGTTAATCTTTTTTTTCAAAAATATGTAACTAAAAACGAGACAGAATTTGTAGAAAATTTTTATGCAAATCAGGATGATTTAAAAGATATGGTTGAACAGGAAATGATTTTATTTCCTCATGGTACAAATCATTATCACATGGACATACTTTCACAAAAAGAATTAAAACTGGATATTGAGGGAAGTTTAAGTTTTATAAGAAAATTTAATAAAAAAATAACTAATTGGATTGCATGTTATCCATTTGGATCTTTCAATAAAAATGTAACTAATACATGTAAAAAGAATGGAGCATTTTGCGGAGTAACCACCAAAAGTGGAATTGTTAAATTGAATAAAAGTACTGAACTAATGGAATTACCAAGAATAAATAATGATGAGTTATACAGCAAACTTAGTTAAGAAATTTTTTTGTAAAACTTTTCTGCAAATTCTGCCGAAGACCCTAAGTTGTATATATTTTTTTTCTTAAACGTAGATAAGCTCTTTAAATTTATCACTGTTCTTTTTGCATTGTAAAAGTGTTTTTTTATATTTGAAATTTCAGAAATATCTAAGTTATAACCAAATTTTTTTTTTACTATTTCTTCGAATGGTTCAATATTTAAATCTTTAAATTTAGCGTTATGAATTTTTTCCTTGAAATTAATAAAAATTACTGGTCGCTTTATAACAAAAAGATACTCGATAGAAATTGTTGAATTATCTGTGATGAGTACTTCTGAATCTTGCATAGATTCCAAATTACTGGGCTTCAAGTCTAATTTAAAAAATTTGTCGCACTTATATTTTTTTATAATTGACTCAAATTGCTTTTTATTCCTTTTTATTATTTCAGGATGAGGCCTGAAAATTACTTTTATTTTATTTTTTATAAGTAAATCAATAAGTATAAAACCAAAGTTTTTAAAAAGATTCTCTTTTGAATAGTTCCAAGAGGGTGCGAATAAAACTGAGTTTTCAGATGGTATTTTTTTTTTTACATTATTCTCTAAAAAATCTAGATAAAAATATCCCGTATTCTCAATATTTTTTTTTTTAAATCCAAATTTTTGCTCTGCTACCCTTAATTCTTTTTTTTGATACGGACCTACACATAGAATATGATCATAATACTTAAAAGCCTCAAATTTATAAATTTTATGTGTACTAGCTAATGCATGAAAAAAATAAACATAATTATTACAATTTTTTGATCTTAATATATTTTTTCCAAAGTCTGTTAATGTTGTAATAAAGCAATTACAATTAAGTGTACTTAAATAAAAGTATTTGATTATGGATTTTCCTATAAATATCCATTCAACGTTTTTGTAGTTTTTAAAAAAATCATCGGATTTATCTGAAGTTAAGTAAGTAACTTTATGTTTTTTTGAAAGATAAGTAACTAAATCTTTAAAATGATAATGATAGAATTTATTTTCAGAATATATTATCAGGCTCCGCTTTTGTGAGCTGAAAAACAAAATTTCTTTGAAAGCTTTTAAAAACCCTATCACTTCTTTATTATAGTGTTGATATTAACCTAAAAAACATTTAATAGTAAAATACTTTCTTATAATTTTGTATGGATAAAAATCAAACAGCTCTAAGAATAAAGAGTGAATTCAATGACCTAAAAAGAACGACAAAAGCAGTTTCAATAGAAACAAATTTTGAATTAAAAAAGATTGAAAAAATACTGTCTGGAAAATTCGATGAAAGAACACTTTATGATTTCTTAAATATTTTTTCAAAAAAATATCCAGTTGATGTGTCGGATTTAATAATCGAGAAAAAGGACACTAATTATGGTATTCTTTTTTACAAAAATCATGTATCAAAGAAAAACTCAAGAGTTTTTCAAAGAATTAATTCCAAAAAAAAATTTAGTGACTACTATGAATACAGAGATACAGCAAAATCTCATTTAACTTTTTTTTATCCTGAATGGATATCCCAATTAAGAGAAGTCAAAAACTCTGACCCAAAAAATCCAGATGTTGTGTACAATAATGGACACTTCCTTCATCAATTAAATTTATTTGTTGGCCCAGTAAACTTTTACTATGAAATTAATGAAAAAAAATACTGTAAAAAAATGAATACTGGGGACTCATCCTACATTTCTCCATTTATAAAGCATTCTTTTACTAGTAGAGATAAAAATAGGCAAGCATACATTGTTGCTGTAACAACTGGGAGTAATTTAAAAAGAAATCAAAAAGAAATAAGAAAGTTTGGAAAAAAATTTTTAGAGAATTCATTTTTAAAGGCCAGGAATACAAAAGATTTTTTTATAAAAATTATAAAAAGGTCATTAGCTGATGAATTAATTAGTGAAGAAAAATTTAGTATCTTAATTGGTAAAAATCTTTTTAAGAAAATATTCTTTTCACAGTCAATTGAAGATTTAACCATAAAAGATTTATTAAAAATATCCAATGTACTTAAAATTCCTGTAAATGATCTTATTATAGAAAATGATAATAATGATTATGTAACAAACAAATTTTTTGAATCATCAGATTTTTCTTTTTTTCCATCAAATACAAACCAAAGATATAAAATTTTTAGACTTGCTTATTCTCAAAAATATAAGAAATTGAAGGGATTTATTTTTCATATTTTAACAACAAAAACAAAAACTGACCTTTCCTTCTCTGGTAATAGTTATCTTATAAATTTTGGTAATCATTCAGTTGATTTTTTATGGAAATACAATAAAAAAAACTATCAAAAAATATTGTCTCCAGGTGATTCAGTTTACATAGAACCCTATATATCATTTGGTTTTAGAAAAAAAAATAACGATTGTATGATTTATTTGGTAAATTGTGAAACTTGCATTGACTCAAAAACTTTGAGGGAAATGGCAGTTATTAGTGAGCCATTAAGATTTATAAATGATTCTCACCAATGGTTTAAAGGAAAAAAAAATGAGTAAAAAAAAAATATTCGTTCCAATGGCATGTGATTTAATTCATGAGGGACATATAAATATTTTAAAAAAATCAAAAGAACATGGTGAAGTAACAGTAGGACTTCTTACTGATGAGGCAATCAATGTTTATAAACCTCTACCAGTTTTTGATTATAAAAGAAGAAAAGAAATTATTTCATCAATTAAATTTGTCGATAAAATTTATAAGACAGAAGATTGGGATTACTCAAGGGCGCTCAAATATCTCAAACCAGATTTTGTTGTACATGGAGATGATTGGAAAAATAATAATCAAAAAAGGGTAAGAGAAAACGTTATTAATCAAATAAAAAATTGGAATGGAAAGCTAATTGAAATACCCTATACAAAAGGAATATCATCTACAGAAATAAAAGAAATTTTAAGAAAAAATATAAATCCAATATTCCTTAGAAATGATATTTTCGCTAGACTTCTCAAAACAAAAAAATTCATTAGGGTACTTGAAGTCCACAATGGTCTCTCTGCATTGGTTGTTGAAAAAACAAAGTTTAAAAATAAGGAATTTGATTGTATGTGGCTCAGCAGTCTGACTCATTCAGCTTCAAAGGGAAAACCAGACATTGAATATATTGATGATACAACGGTTAATCAAACTATTAATGATATATTTGATGTAAGTCTAAAACCTTTAATTTTTGATGCGGATAGTGGTGGTAGAATAGAACATTTAAAATATACAATTACAAATCTTAGTAGGCTGGGAGTTTCAGCAATGATTATTGAGGATAAAATTGGAAGCAAAAAAAATTCATTACTTAAAGGAAAAAACAATCAAAAGCAAGATAGTATTAAACACTTTAGACAAAAAATTATTGAAGCAAAATCTATCGCATCTAAAAGCGGATTATATGTATTTGCCCGAGTTGAGAGTCTCATTTTAGAAAAAGGTCTCAATGATGCTATCCAACGAGCAAAAGCTTATATTGACGCAGGTGCAGACGGAATTATGATTCACAGTAAGCAAAAAAAACCTGATGAGATTTTTAAGTTCTGTAAACTATATAATAAACTTGTTAACAGAAAAACTCTTGTTTGTGTTCCCAGCACATATTCAAAAACATTTGAAAAAGATTTGCAAAGAAATGGTGTAAATATAGTTATTTACGCTAACCACTTATTAAGAAGTACAATTCCAGCAATGGAAAATGTGGCAACCTCAATTTTAAAAAATGAAAGAGCATATGAGTCTGAATCTAATTTGATTAAAATAAATGATATTCTTAATTTATTAAAATAATGAAAAAAATATGTCCATTAGAATTATTTGATACCTTAAAAAAAAATCAAGTTGATTTCTATAGTGGTGTTCCAGATTCTGTTTTAAAATTAATCACAAAAATAATTGAGAAAAAAGTTCCAAAGAATAAACATATTATTACCACTAATGAAGGTAATGCAGTGGCACTTACAGCAGGCTATCATTTAGCAACTCAGAAAATTGGTTTGGTTTATTTACAAAATTCAGGACTTGGTAATGCAATTAATCCCTTAACTTCATTAACTAATAAAAGTGTATACTCTATCCCAATGATTTTGATGATTGGATGGAGAGGACAACCATTAACAAATGATGAACCTCAACACCAACTACCCGGAAAGATTTTACTTCAACAATTAAAACTCTTAGATATAAAATATTATATTTTATCATCTAATAATTTTAGAGAGGGAATAAAAAAATTAATTGTTTTTTCAAAAAAGGAACAAAAACCAGTTGCAATAATTGTTAAAAAAAATTCTTTTGAA
>MDTE01003688.1_pt1 | contig 20472 bp, 20 predicted proteins | sample 811231 | NCBI WGS metagenome assembly MDTE01 (sample SAMN05326651, study PRJNA326480) | marine metagenome | isolation source: seawater | place: Indian Ocean: Red Sea | collected 2010
TTCATCAACTGCTTTATAATCACTAGCTGCAGTTGTTAAAGAGCTAATCAAAAATCCAGTCAAAATAATAATTTTACACCACATTTATATATTAATCAACAATATGTCTTTATATGGTTGTATACATCGTTTTAAAAAAAATTGAAATTATTTTAATTGATTAAAGAATTTAAATCTTAAGTTAAAATGTACGAAGTAAATATTGATTTCGATTATGCAAGTGCTTGTTGGCAAGAAAATAAAATACGGTTATCGGATGGTTGTTATAAGTATAAAAAAACTCAATGCGAAGCAAATACAAAATGTGGTAAACAATGTAAACGTTTAACTAGTGATAAGTATTGTTCATTACATAATAAAAAATATTAGTATATAATAATGAAAGGAAAATCAAATATAATAACAATAATAATATTAACCTTTTTTTTATTTTTTGTAATCATGTCTATTCCGTTAAGAGAAGAATTGAGTTTATATCATGGTAGTGAATTAATTTCACCTTTAGCAGCAAAAATTGCAATAGATAGAAGACATGCATTTGAAGCATATTTACAAACATTAGGTCCAGATATGGATTATGCAGCATATTATTCAACTGATTATTATTAAAATCTTATTTTAATATATGCCAAAGAAAAATAATACAAAATGCTATACAAAGAGCTCTTTATTACTGATGATAACTATATTTTTTGTTTTCATTATAGCTATTAGTATTCCAATAAGAGAAGAATTAGTAATAACAAACAATAATACAGCACCTCTAGAAAAAATTGGAATGATTAATAAAAAATTAATTTAATTAAAAAGACAAAAATAATTAAATATAAAATTATTTAATTATTTATGATACTAAATATTGTAAAAACAACTTTACCTATATTAAAAAATACATTAGTAAATATAAAACCAAATATTGCATTACCATTATTAGCCTATAATGTAGTAATAGGACCCCATGGAATAACAGATTTAATGCATGCATTCGAATATAAAAAAATATTACAATTAATGTCCACATATGGATTATGTATATCAAGTTTTCATTTTTTAAAAATAATGAACTACGAAAATATAATAAATAATATATTTTTACTTTCTAGTGCAATTCATTTTCATCATGATATACCAGTAAAAAATAATTATTTTCAGTTTATAGTAAGTTTATTTTTTGTTTTTAATCTAGATAAAATTGGATTGCCTTTTTTTTTAATGTACATGTGTTTTATTCATGTTCCAAACCATTATTTAAATTATTATGATTTATTGAATAAATATAAATTATTATCTATTTTAACCTTATCATGTACTTCATTTTCTATTTTTTATATAAATAATAATCCAATGATTCAATATAATGATGTAAATACAATCATAAAAGGATTAATCGTAGCACACATAATTTATGAAGAAAGTTTTACAAATAAAAATAATCAAAAAACGATATTTAATTTATTGTTTCCTCGAGATGAAAACGCAATGGCAATTTATATTTAATTTTCATTCATTTCTTCCATAGATTCAGTTTCTATAACTGGAATACAATGATTTTTGGTTTTACATGACCGTTGATGTGCAGCAAGTGATTTTGCACTTGTTCCTCTGAACTTTCCACAAATATTACATAAGAAATCAGAATTTTTAATATTGGCAAATTTAGAATTTAAATATTTTTCTATATTTGGTAATTCCAATTCATTAATTTGCGCTGACAATTTCTTCTGATAGTCGCGTGTTAATTGAATTAAATTATCTTTATGACTAATAAATCGTATATATTCTTGATTAATAATTTCTAGTTCTTCTTGACTAATAATATTTTCATGATTGTTATTATCTATATTTACTGTTTCAATACGTGATGATAAATGGTCAATAATATCAACCGCTGTTTTAATTTTCACACTATCAAAATTAACATGATGAAGATAGACCAATACATTATTTTTGTGAATATCAATATGAAAATTAGGCTTTGAAGTAATACCACTGCTTTGTGATAAGAAAATTCCATGACTATCTTGTTCTTCTATATCACGAATAAATTTTTTAATTTCCTTAGGAGGTATATTGCTTTCATAATCCTTGTTTTCAAAATAAATATCTTTCATTTTTTCACGTTTCAATAAATAATCACATGAATGCTTAGTACCACTTGTATTTATAATTTCACCCACTGGAAAACATTCATTCAGTACGGATGATAACTTATTTTCACCAAACTGACCCTTTAATGAAGAATTTTGATATTTATTTATAAATTCTTGAAATGACGAGGTGGAATTATGTAACAAATCTATTTTTGAAATAACATTTGTTTGATAATTATTAATTAAATTATTATAATTTATTGATAATCTCTCCATGTATGAATCTATAGTTGTTTTAGAACTAGAACTATCCATGGATAATATAAGTTCTTTGTTAGTTTGTTGAAACTTCTCTAACATAGGCTGGAGAGAAATAATTAAATCATTATTTTTGGGAAATTGTTCATGTAACATTAATTGAATATCTTTTTGTATTTGTGTATTTTGTTTTTCAATAATAGTAGAAAATGATGATTTAAATTCATGTGACGATTGTTCATTACTATTTTTAATCAGTTTTTCTATTTCTTGTATATTTTCTAATTTCATATTATTTACATGAAGATTCATTTGGTCTTGAAATGATTTATCTTTTAACTCTTGTGTTGTCTTAAACGTATCAAATTGTTTAAACAAGTCATTAATAGAGGTAAGCATTTTATCTGCAGATGATTTTTGAATATTGTCATTATTATCAAATATTCTCTCCAATAATTGGACAAAAAGAATATTTACAGATTCAAAATCAATATGGGGATGTTCAGTATAAAATTTAAGAATCGAAGGATGAGATGTGGAGAGAATTTCCATTAATAATTTTATTGTGGATTCTTTAAATTGTTTGTTTGTAAAGTAGTATTGTAAGTTAATAATTTACAATATTACTTTATATACTTTTATTTTCAAGTATTTCAATACGTTTTTGAAGTTCTTCATTTTTTTTAGTAAGTTCTTTAATAGATTCAATTAACAATGCAGTCATATTTGAATATGCGATGGATTTAATTTTTTCAGGACTATCATCTTCTGTTACAACTTCTGGAATAACTGATTCAACTTCTTGTGCAATTAATCCAATATCCGTTTTAGAAATATTATTCTTTTTATTATATGTTACACCTCTTAATTTATTTACTTTTTCGAGTGAATTTTCAATAGGTTTTATATTTGTTTTAAGTCTTATATCCGAGTTAGCATACACTCTTCCTCATGAAGTAATATCTCCTCCAGAAGTAATTGTGGTACCAACATTAAGATAACTATTAATTTGTGCATACGCATCAGTCTGTATATAACCTTGACAATATAAATGTGAACTAGGTCCATTTATATGAAGTCTAGAACGACCGTTTGGATCTCCGTTGATTTCAGTATTGCCATAAAATTGAATTTGAAATTGATCATAACTTCCATCTCTTGGAACAAAAACAGCTAAATCTCTTCCCATATTTCTAAGCTTAATATGACCATCTGCTACTGAATTTAATATAGTTTCACCAGTTGAATATTTTTGAAGTAAAAGAACAGATTCTTCTGCGGAATAAACACCACTAGGTTGATGAATACTATTATCAGAAGTCGACCCATTTTCAAAACGAGCATTCATGAGACTTAATCCGTTACCATTGTCTATTTTGTCAGAATTTATTATCATATATTTTGCATATAATGAACCACGAATATCACACATGCCTCTTGGTGCAGTTGTTCCAATACCAAGACAACTATCAATTTGATGAATATTATTATTTACAGTAATTGTTAAATTATTATTAGGTGTATCATATACACTATTATTTCCATCATTAACAGCTGCAAAATTTGCATCATATTTAGTAGTATAAGATTTAACATTAGCATCAATTGAAGATTGTAAATAACTCCATGGAGAGTGTTGTAATTTTCCATTAATATAATAATTACCTGTAACATTAATACTTCCGGTATGTCTTAGTGCTGAATTTGTATCACTAGCATGATGTCGTAAGTCTATACCATATTCTGGACCACTAGCTTCAGAATCTGGTGAATTATATGTACGAATACCTACATTACCATTATAAGATATGGAAAAATTTTCTTTTAATTCTTGATCTGGTCCAGCATCCGTAGATGCATCTGTAAACAATACACCTAGTGCTGATGCATTTCTCCAAATATTAGATTGTGCATTAGCATCATTTACTGCAGTGAAATTAGGACCAGCAATAGCACCACCGTTCGCACCACCAGCAGATAAATTAATAGCACATGCACCTTTTGAGGTATCATTTATTGAATTTTGTTCTAATTTATTATTATCGCTTATAGCACGCTTTATATTTAAGCCAATAATTTTTGATGAGTATCCCAGATTACTAGATTGATCTTTAGAGCATATAATATTTAAATCACTTACATTTTTTTCTGGATTATTTGGATTTTTGTTGTCTGTAATAATTAAAGCTGGTTGGTCAGTTGTAGGATTCATAATATGCAATTTAGCACCAGGGTCTTGAGGTGCATTAGTATCAAGAAAATTTCCTAGTCCTAAGTTGCCATTATTTGCAAGTCTAAAAATATTTATAAATGGTTCAGTAGTACTATTATTGTTATTTGTATCAATAGCAAAGCCTACTTGAGATGTTTGTATTGTTGTATCTGTACTTGTACTATCATTAACAGTATGTAATCGAATTCCTTTATAAAATTTCTTTAAATCTTTAGAATATGTATTTAATTCAAATGTTGTTCCTTCACCTTTATTGGTATAACTATCAATAGTAGATATTAACATAAGTTGTGGATAAAATTCTAGTTGATTTGATGTTTGTCTATCAAATATTTCTAAGCATGCATTTGGTGATTCACCATCTGCTGTCTTAACTCCAAGACCTACTTTTACTCTCTGAGTATCCGAATCATATTCATTTTCATGTGGATACAAAAGATATGGTACTGCTGCATCATATTTTGTTTGCCATTGACTAGGACTTTGAATTACACCATTTTGTCTTAAATCTCCCGTATAATTAATCGAACCATCAATATCAAATTCAAAAGTAGGCTTTGCAACATTAACACCAATTAAATATCTATCATTATCTCCTTTAACTAAGCACATAGTACCAGCAATTTTTAAGCCACCAGTATATGATGCATTGGGGTCTATTTCTAGCATATCATTACTAGAATGTTGAAGAGCAATTCTATCTTTATTATCATCTACTGCGGTTCCAGAATTTGTTTGATTGAAAATAATTAATTTTGAACCGTTTTTAGTAAGTGTTATATCATCATCAAATGTTGCACTACCATTAACATGTAATCTATCAGATGGACTACTAGTACCAATACCTATATTGCCAGTTGTATCCATATATAATTTCCCTCCTCCAAAATTTTCAATACTAATTGTACCATTTGACAATAAATTTTTTAATAATAATTTATTACTTTCATCGGTAAATCCTAATTTACATGATTCAAATTCATTAGTAGTTGTTCTAGAAATAGTAAGATATGATGAACTAGTTTGACTTCCAAGATTTAATATATTACCATTTATGCTTTTTTTTCCATAAACTGTGAGTAATGAAGTAGGATTATCAGTTCCTATACCTACAAATCCTCCATTATAATATAATGTTTGATTATCTCCAGATTTACTTCCTTCTGTCCAGTCACTTGTTGGTTGTCCTTCTTCATTAGCACTAGGAAATATAACACCATTACCATCTATTAATAAATTACCTTTTATATTTACATCTCCGTATACATCTAAATTATATTTTGGTCTACTAGTACCAATACCAACATAAGATATAGATGGAAATACATCTTCTTCATCAGATGTACTAAAATATATATATTTACTATCTATATTAGCAGCATTAGCATTGTTGTAAACACTCCATAAATCACTAAAAAATTGTTTTCCGTTAAAATATAATTGTGCATCACCTTGTAAATTAATTCCACTTCCACCTACAGCTAAAGTATATTTGCTATCAATACTTGTTCCAATAGAAAGCAGTTCAGCAATTTGTACTTTATATTGTGAATAAATAGATTCAATTTCTTTATTATTTGTACTTGAAATTGTAGAATTTTTTGGAGTATTAGACCATTGAGATGCGTATTTACTGTATGGTATTGTATCTAAAACATTTTGTTCAAATGTTTTATCATTTAACATAAATTGTCCTGTCCCAGATTGATTACCAGTAATACTTAATGTACCACCAATATTTAATCCATAAACTGACTTCAAAGAACTAGTATCATCAATATTGATAAAAGTATTTCCTTTATTATATGAAATATCTTTGCCATTAATTGTTTCCCATTGTGAAAATACAACATCTTCCCCTGCAATTTTATATGTATATCCAAGTCCTACATTAATATTACCTTCAACATCAAGTCTATAACTTGGTTTACTAGTTCCCATTCCAATATAACTACCTAAAAAATAAGTAAATCCATTTTCCTGAACATTGATTTTATTAATAACTTCTCCAGATGTATTTCTGAGTTCAAAATCTTGTTTCAATACAGTTATTCCATTTACTTCTAAATCTCCAGTTATAAACGTATCACCTGTTTTACTAACTTTAAATAAGCCACTAGATATTGATAAATTTCCACCAATAAATGTATCTTTATCAACATTTAACGTATTATATAAAAATAAGTCTCCTTTAATATGAGTATTACCTGAATCAACTTCAATAATAAAATTATTATTACTAAAATTTGCACCTCCATTTGCAATTAATGGTCCTTTTATAGTAGAACTTCCTGATTTTTTTAATGTGGATGTATCTGACATAATATATATTTATAATAAATAATATCTAATATTTATTTATTATTTATTAATTATTATAGTCAATTTCATATATTCTAATTTTATTAGGTTCATTAGATGTTACTTTGGATATATCTCTTGTATTAATATAGTCATTAGAAGAAGTAGCAAAAATATTTTTATTGAAATTACAAGCAATTCTATATCCTATTGCCGTATCTCCAGATTTAAACCCTTGAATTTTATTGACAAGAGGCCAAGCATCAACTGTATTACTAGCAGTACTATCATATTTAAAGATATAAATACAGTTTTCATTACATGACCCCACATAAATAATTGTACCATCATTATTTAATTTAAAATCAGTACCAAATCCATCTTGTGACCCTACATTAGTATGTTTTATTTCTCCAATTAAATCCCAATTTCCATCAATATGAGTAGGAGAGTTTTCTTGATTATATACTACACCACTTGTATTATTATTAGAATTATAGTTAAATTTATATATATTTATAAATGAAGGATATGTGCCAATATCTACTAATCCACCACTACCAACTGCAACAGTAATATCATAGTTAAATGTTTTATAGTCACCACTTGAAGTATCTATATTAGATTTTTTTGCTATATCACACTTATTTCCGAAGAAACTATAATTTTCAACTATATTTGCACCTAATTGTGTAAATGGTGTCGAATTATTAATATTTGGATTTCCATCAGGACTCCAATATGCATAACATGAAAAAACACCTTTAGATTTTAAATCATTGGTATTATTAGAAGAAATTATAAATATTGAACAATCATTATTTTGCTGTAAATCTTTTATATTTCCTATATTATTCAAAGTAGAGGTTATAAAATTATTACTTGCAGTAAAATTTGCATCTAAATTTTCATTTACACTTAAATTATTGTTTATATATAATTGAACACTATCTATATCATTGGTAACGAATAAATATTTTAAGTCAGGGTCCATTATAAAAAATTCACCAGCATTATCATTACTAATAGAAATAAAATTTATAAAAGTCCATATATTTTTATCAGATAAAATATAAAAAGTAATTTTATACAAAGAAGTATTTACAGTAGATAAAGCAATAAAGTTACCTTCATTATTTATTTTAACGGTGCTTGAATATTTGGTTAATTCACTTGCACCTGTTAATGTAGTTGATACATTAGATAAAAAATACCATATTTTATTGATTGAATCCCATTTATATGTTTGAATAATACCATTATATGCTTTTGTGTTTTTTGAAGTATCTATACCATAAGGTACTACTGCACCAAATATATCACCATTACCTGAAAAAGCCATTCCATTTTTAGTAACACCAATACCTTGATATGAAAGATTAATGGAAGGAAATAATTGAAATATTTTTGTATTAGGTTTAAATACTGCTATTATTTCTTGATTATTGAATACTGTTGTATCGCTAGGTATATCACCTGTTAGTTTATTACAATTAAATACTCCATTAATAAAGCAATTACCATCAGAATTAATTAGAAATTTTTCATCATCGCCATATTTTAAAGTACCTCCATTAGAAATAATAACATCATTTAATGTGGTAGTTTTAGTTAACATTGCATTATTTGATAAATAAAAATCACCTATAACATGTAAATCATATTGAGGATTATCGATATTTATACCAACTTTGTTTAAATAATAAATACTTTTATCAAATTGCATCCAAAATACATTTTGCGGTTCTTGTTCTTCATACTTTTTGTCATTTATAAAAAAATTTCCACTAACTCTTAAGTCTCCATTAACATCTAATTTATATTGAGGATTCGTTGTTCCTATTCCAACATTATTATTTACATATAAATTTGCATCTGTATTAATATCCTCAGTAACGTGAAAATCACCTATAATATCTAATTTATATGCAGGTTCTTTTGTACCAATTCCTAATTTTTCTTTCGTGTTAATAGCTATATATATCATATTGTTATCACTATTATTATAATCCCATAGACCTGTAACAATATCATCAAGTAATTTTCCGTTATAATATACTAAGCCATTTAATGAAATTGTTTGTCCATCTATTTTTGTATTTCCGTTAACATGAAGAGTATTCAATGGATTATCAGTACCAATACCTACATTTCCTTGATTATAGTAGACAACACCATTAACATATCTCCATGGTGAAAATCCTGAATTTATATTTGTAGTATTATTAGAAATAATTTCAGATGGTGTTACGTTATTTGAGCTTAAATATTCTGTAATTCTATTAACTAATTCACTACGTACCCAATTAGGATTAAATTCAACACCACCAATTTTAATTGATGCATTTTCTGGCATTTCAATATCTCCTCCAACATTTAATGTACCATTATCTGATGGATAGTTATTAGTAAATCCATCTGGATTTATAATTATTTTTTTAATAATAGTTAAATTATCTTCCCCGTATATATTTCCATTTACATGTAAGAAATGCTTTGGTTGCGCAGTGCCTATACCAAAATTTTTACTTGGAATATTTATATAGCTATTTGTATTTTTAGAGAATTGAACAAAATAATTACCTGAATCATCTTGTATTCTAATTCCATTTCTAAATGTACCTTTATCTTTTATAAATAGTTCACCAGATAATGATAATTTACCAGATGTTGTGAGATTAATTTTTCCATTAGCTGATTTTATTCCGCTATCGATTTCAATATCTCCTTCAAAAATAGTCAAGTTTTTGAAAGTACTTTTCTTAGCACTAGAAATTAAAGCACCAGTTTCATCTATAGAAAAATTGTTTATATTTAAACCTTTATTTAAAATAACTCTTGAATTAAAAGTTGTTAAACCACTAGACATTGTATAATAGTGTTAAAATTTTTTTATATAAATATTAATTAAAAAACAATTAATATTTAAAAAGTAATACTTACCTCTGAATCTTCAGAAAAAATAATAGTGCTTGTATTTTCACAAGTTAATTCACCTCCTACTAAATCAAATATACCATTAATTTGAAATATTCCTCCTTCTAATACATGAATTTTAACATCTTTAAACTTAATTTTTCCTTCTTTTGAAATAATTAAAGAATTTAAATCTGAAATCACTAATTCTGAATTTGAATCATCTATAATTCCATTTTTACCTATTATAATTTGAAAATTATTTTCAAAATATGTATATAATTGGGCAATCGTTATTTTTTCTTCAATAACAATTTGATTTACATTTATTGAATCAGAAATAAAGCTTCCATAATTATCAATAATAAAATTTGCATTTTCACTTATAGTTAAAGTACCAGATAAATGTAACAACCCATACACAATTAATGTAGAAGTATCATCAATAAATAAATTACAATTTAATATTTGTAAAATACCATCTTTATTTACAATAATAGTTTTATTATTCGAAATATGAAATGTTTCTCCTAAAATTATATGTCCATTTGATATTATATTAATTTTATCACAATTATTGAGTAATGTTTTAAACATACTTTCACTCATCTTGTAATCAACATTGCATTTTTTATTCGTATCTTCTGATGCGACTTTATCTTCAATATTTACAAATATATCATCACTAGATTCATATATTGCTTTGTCATTTACTATTAAATTTCCGTATAAGTTTAATTCACCATTATTTTGTACAATAAATGTAGCAAAATTTAATATTTCAAAATTACAATTCAGTATTGTTAGACTCCCTCCATCTATTAATAAATATTGACCACCTTTCAATATAAAATTTTCTGTTAGTATTAAACTTGCGCCTAAGCCTATAATAACAGAATTACAATCATTTATTTTTTCATAAAAATCTGTTTCTAAAATTTCAGTTGATACATAGTAACATGGTTGGTCAGGAATTTCAAATTCTTCTAGTTCATCAGTTATATAATTTGTGTATTCGCTAAGTATTGAATTATAAGTTCCTTTTTTATCAATATAACTTATAGAAACTTTAAACCTAAAATCTTTGGTGGTTTCATCTAAAAATAAAGTGTCATTTCTAAAAGGCATATTAAAATCATCTACAATAATATTATCTTCATCAAATAATCCATCGAATAAAGCTATCATTTTTTGTCCTAATAATGTTACTCCTTGAATTAACAAAGTTCCTTTTGTATTATGATTTAAATAAGATATTCTACTTGTAATTTGTGATTTATAAAGGCGAATTTCATTATTATTATAGTGATATAATATTTCAACCATGATATATTTACCAATATATGTATTATCATCAGGTATAACAAGAGTATCATCATCAATATTATTTTGATTAACTATTGTATAAAAATTAATTTTGTCATAACTATATTTCCATTTATAGTCAATAATTTTGTCTTTATTAATTGATTCATTTATTAATAATTTTAATGTATTTCCTTCTATTGGACTTCCAGTAATAATAACTGAATAATCCAATGATTCTGTATTTTCATAGTTAGTAATAAATAAAGAATTTGATGAATATATTTGAGTAATACCTCCTAATTTATCAATAGTTGTAGCTACAACACGAAGCTCTTTATTAATTAAAGAATCATCATCAGAGGGTATAACTAAAAATGAATTATTTACTCCTATATTTATCCAATTTGTTGAATTTTCAGTTTCACTATATTGCCATTGATAAGATATAGTAACAATAAATCCATCTGGATCCATTAAGTTTTTAAATTTGGCTTCAACAGTTAAACCAAAGTTAGGATTTCCTTCTATAATTAAATCACCAGATGCTTTTTGATCTGTATTTTGTATTTTGGATGTTGTGTTAGATGTTAAGTATTCAATAATACCATCTTTTTCAAATAAGATTTTACAACGAATATATTTATTAATAAAAGAACCATTTGATGGTATAATCATTGATTTATTATCCATAGATACTACAAAATTGTCATTTTCTTCTGTTCTAACATATTTTAACTTTTTATCTTTTTCCTCTAGGGAATATGTTTTATCAGTAGATATTGAATTCCATATAATTTTATCTGATGTGAATTCCCATACATATTGAACTATATAATCATTTAAATCTATAGAATCATCTAAGTTTAACATCAAGGTTAATATTGATTGTTCACTAGATTTCCCTGATACTGTTGCAGTTCCATGAGTAAATTTATCATAATTTTCAATTATATCTGAAATATTTGTTTCATATTTTGTTATTTTGTTATTTTTTTCTACAGTGACTATAACTTTTATATATTTATTTATATATAATTGTTCTTGAGATACAGGAATAGTAAAAAAACTTTGAATTGTATTTGTTGATATTTCTATCCATTCAACCTTATCTGTAGAACGATACCAATAATATTTTATTTCTGAGGTAGATTTATCTTCAAATTGAGAAAAATCTTTATTATTATACTCAATATTTAATGTTTCACCAATCTTAGCTATACCTGTAAGAGAATACAAATATGTTTTTTGTTCAACTTCTAATTCATTAATCACATTAGAAATATTAGAAATAAATAATGTACTATTACCATATACATCATATACTTTTGCTTTAACGCGAAGATAATTATTTATATAAGTTTTATCATTTGGAATATCAAATTCTTTATTATCAGAATATTCAATTGATGTCCAATTATTTTTATCTTTACTTATTTCCCAATTAAAAATTGCATTTGTAACATTTCCCAAATTTTTTTTACTTTTATACCATGTAATTGTTTTTTTAGTAATACCATCTAAATCTGATATATTATCAAATACTTTTAATTCGTATCCAATATTTGTTGTTCCTAATATATTTACATTTCCAACTGGTAAGTTATCAATATTTTTAATTGGACCAATCATATTTGAAACATTTTTTAAAACAATTGTATTATCGCTTCTATAAATTAAAGATGCAAATATAAACTTATCAACATTCTCGTGTGTTAAGGTATAATAGGTTGAATTTACTCTATTAATAATTGAATAGGGAGTATTTATATTATTTCTATCAAATGACCACCAATAATATTGATTATATTTATTATATTTATTATTTGAATCATCATTTACTAACGCTAATAATTGTTCTCCTTCTATTAATTTTCCTTCAATTACAATTGTATTTAAAATACGTTTATTAAATATACTTTTTAATACTTGTAAATTTTGATTTTTATCAATATATTGTGTTTGTATAATTATATCATAATTTTGTTCATGTTCATTAATAAAAGATGTATCAACAATATAATTTTTTTTAATGATTTTATCATCATAATAATTATTCCAGTCAATTGATTTTAATATTTTTATTTTATCTCTTTCATTTGGAGATAAATAATATAATAAGTCATTATTTTTTTTATATGGAATATCACATACATCTAATATACTTTGTATATAACTAGAATCTAATATACTTATTTTAAAAGTTCTATTAATTGTTTCACATGTTTTACCACCAATACATTTTGTAGCAAATATTGTTAAAATATATGTATTTTGTTTGTTAAAAATAAATGTAGTTTTACTATATAAAATATTATCAATAATATAAAAATATTTTGAATCACATGTAAATTCATAAAAATGATTAACATTTACTACTGATATATATCCAACTATTGAATTTGGAGGTAAATATTCGTAGATAGTATCTAATGATAATTCAATATATGAATTTATTGGTAATGTTTTTCTCGAATTGTTAACATTATTTATAATAGTATTATATACTCTTCTTCCTGTTCTAACACTAGAATCTACAGACATAGATTTTGCATATTGGTCATTATTATATACGGTCTTTTGACAGTCTAATGTTCGCAATGTTTTTGAATTATAATTTTCACTTGATATATTTTTACTAGAGGATCTAGTATATTTTGCTCTACTATACATACTATATTAATGTTAGTTTTTATTTTTAATTATTAATATTAAAAATAAATTAATAATTAACAAAAGAAATCTGGCATTAAATCTTTTTCTTTTAAATCTTGATTTATTCTATATTTTTCAATATCAATATTTAAAGAAGCTAATACTTCATCATCTATAAAATTTTTACCTGTACATTTCATAGGGTTAGAGCAAATAATATGCATTGCTGCATCCCCCATAATATCAGGACTTCTAGATATATTTACCATTTCATCTCCTCCTAATATATTTCTAACTGGTGCTGTATCTAGTGTAGTTCTTGGCCATAAAGTATTGACTGAGGTACTAGGAAATTCTTTATTCCAGAATTTTGCCATTAATGACATATTAAATTTCGACATACTGTAATACAAATGATTTGTCCACCAATCATCTTCGTATAACATATTTACAGGTGGAGCAATAATTAATACATTACCATGCTCTTGGTCTTTAATATGTTGTAAGCATTTCTGTCCTACTATAAAAGTACCATTAATGTTTACACTGCTCATTAAATTAATTTCTTTACTTGATTGATTCAAAGTAGAATTTAGACATAATGCACTTGCATTTAATACAACACCATTAATAGAACCAAAATAATCTTTTACTTTATTTATTGATTCTTCAATATTTTCAGGTTTTCGAACATCACAAACGACTCCCATTACATTATTATCATACCGTGAGCTATTTTTAATTTCTTGTACTGCTGTATTGATGGTACCTTCTAGCTTTGGATGAGGTGTCGTTGTTCGACCTAAAATTGCAATATTTGCACCGATTGATGATAAAGATTTTGCTATTGATAATCCAACACCTCTTGTTCCACCGGAAATAACATATGTTTTATCTTTAAGATTATTATAAACTGGAGTTAATGATTTATCCTTTTTAATTGATTTTAATACATAAGCGTATTTATTTCTTATTGCATTCATTTACAATTCATAACAGAATTATATTTATATTATTTTACTATAAATGTAAAAACTTAAATAAATTAAAAAAATTTCTTTCTTGAAGCTGATGATATACTCCTACAAACCCACATGCGAATAAAATATGTTTGACGTTACCAGAAATAATAATATTTTTTTTATTTGAGATAAATAAATACATCATTAAAAGAAAAACTAAAGTAAAAAATAACCATTCGATATTATCATTACTTTCAGATAATTCATTTATTAAATCTTTTTTTGAAGAAGAATAAAATATTTTATAAAAAGAAATTCTTATAAAACTTAGACTGAATAATAATTTTATTAAAACAATTAATAATAAATAAATAGTAAGAATTGAAAAATTATAATTTACTTTTACCATAATATATACTAATATTAATTCTATACTATATTTTCATCCAATAGTGAATTATATAAACCATCTTTTTTACGATAAAAAATTAAATAACTAATAATTAACGAAATATCAAATACTGCTAAAAATAAATTTACAGTTAAAAAAGGATATAGTTTAAAATGAATAGTGTAAGGTAAAAACAAACATTGTGTAAATAAATTCATACAAATCGTATACATCGAAATATCTTCCATAGTTTTTTTCTTTAGTGTAAGATATAATTGTGGTATCATCATTAAACAAGCATTTGCTGAAGCAACATATCCAAATATTAAATATATATTGTCATTCATATAAGTAAATATATAACAAATATTTATTATAGATTTTGAATTAATATATTTCAAAATTAAAAATATTATAATTCTGTTTTTAAAAAAGTAAAAATGGACATTTTTAAAAATGTCCTTTTTTGATTTTTGAATTTTAAAATTGTAAATAAAACGTAAAATTGAGAATTAGAGCATTTTGCTCATAAATCCAAAAAAATATATAAAATTTTATTACGATAAAAAAAATCATTTAATTTTAAAACAATTTAGGCATTTTTTAGCGTAAGTATATAATACTTACAAAAAAATGCCGAAAAATGCCGAAAATTTCTATTGTAAATATTGTGACTTTACATGCTTTAAAAAGAGCAACTATGATAAACATTTATTAACACGTAAACATAAAATACTTACAAATACTTACAAAAAAATGCCAGACGATAACGAACAAATATATGAATGTGAATGTGGAAAGAAGTACAAACATCGTCAAAGTTTATACACACATAAAAAAAAATGTACTTTTGTACCTGAAGAAGAAAAAGAAGAAATTAAATTAGAAAATAGTGATAACAAATATGATAAGCTAATAGATACATTAATGAAACAAAACGAGAATTTGCAAGATAAATTATTAAAAGCAAATACAAAAATAAAGAATGTAAATAATAATAAATTTAATTTGAATGTATTTTTGAATAATGATTGTAAAAATGCAATGAGTTTAATGGATTTTGTAAATAAAGTGGAAACAAATGTATCTACATTGGAATATATAAAAGAAAAAGGCTTTGTTGGAGGTATATCTAAGCTATTACTAGAAGGATTAAATAAAATGGAAGTAACAAATCGTCCAATGCATTGTACAGATTTAAAAAGAGAAACGATATATATAAAAAATAATGATACATGGGAAAAGGATAATGATGAAAATGATAAGATGAAAGAAATGATAACCCGAGTATCAAGAAAAAATTTATCAAATTTACAAGAATGGGTAAATAAGAATCCTGATTGTGCAAAAACAGGAACAAATAAAAATGATGATTATCATAAATTATTACAAGAGGCATTAAATCATGGAAATGATAAAGAAGTAAAAAAAATAATTAAGAAAATATCAAAGCATATTTCTGTAAAAGAAGAAAAATAATCATATTTTTTCAATATTTACTTTTTTTTGTTTAACAAAGTAGTCTACTAATTCATCATTTTTATAATCGTTTATATAATAAATTTTATTAATACCAGATGCTAATAGAAGTCGGGTGCATATTATACATGGATAATGTGTAATATAAGCAGTACAATCATTGGATGATACTCCACGCTTTGCACAATCACATATAGCATTTTGTTCAGCATGAATGGTTGCTTGTTCATGATTATCTCGTACAATACTTTTATGAGGACATCCGGGAAGAAAACCATTATATCCTTGACTTATAATACGGTTATCTTTTACTAAAAGACATCCAACTTTCATACGCTCGCATGGAGAACGCTTTGCTGTAACTTCTACTATTTCTTTAAAATAATTTTCCCATGATGGGCGGTCCATATACATATATATGAAATTAATTTATAATTATAAATTTTATTATAAATTAATCGACTGGTTCAATATTAGGTTCAAAATTATCTGATTGTATTGTTTGTTCTATGTTATCTATTTCAATGTTTGCTTTTGTAGTATAATAATTCAATAAATTTAAAAACATAGCTAATTTTCTCTCTGGATACTTATTTTCAGAAGTTCTAAACATATTGATAAAGTCTTGAAATTCTATTTTGTTACTTCCTTGTAGTTCAGGTAGAAATGCTTTTTCAGAGAGAATTAATAATAAATCTAATGTTCTCTCTGGTTCATGTAAATTTATAGGAAAAATATTAGATGAAATCATATTTGCAAAAACAGAATCAACCATATTTCTATCTACAAAATTTGAAAATAAGTTTTCAAATCCATTATTTGTTGGAGGTGAAGTTGTTTGTGATTGTTGTTGTGGTTGAAATGTATTTTGTAGATTATTTAAAAACGGGTTATTTTGTAAATTATTTAAAAATGGATTATTTTGCATCATATTTGAAAATGGATTATTATTTTCTTGAGATTGACTAAAATTAGGAAAAAAAAATGGAGGAGGACGATTATTCATATATAAATTATTACATGAAAATATATTAAATCATTATACGATTAATATATTTTTGTTAATTCCAAAGTGAATGAAAAATTATGTTTATTTAAATCAATAATCTCTCCAAATTTATTCAATATTTGTATTTTAAATTTTTCTACAGTTACCGGCCCCAAATATACTCTTTCTTTAAAAACATTATCATGTCCATTATCATAATGAGTATTTTTGAATGAAGAATCAATTGTAATTCTTGCAAGTATATTATTTCCAATATAACTATTCCATGTAGAGGATATAATAGGTTGACATACACAATTACTATTATAGTCATCAAGATTAATAAATACATAGTTATCATTTTTTAAATTACAAGATGTCTCTCCTTGAATAGAAAACTTATGAATATTAGATAATATATTTACAACACTATTTTCTTTCACATTGTAAGAATAGTTTCTAAATCCAATTTTCCATCCAATTGTTTTTTGAAATTCTTGAAATTGTTGATTTTTAGAATATTTTTTTATATTTGGAAAAAAATCAATGTGAAAATAGGAATTATTTTTTGTATATGTTGATAAAAATATAATAGAAGAAGTAGTTGGGTTAATTTTACTAATTAATTTATCTAATGCTGTATTATTGTGAAAAATATTATTTAATGTTTGAACAAGTGTTTCATTATCATAATTTCCTGGAGGTATAACTATGGAATATGTCTTTTTTTCGATTTCTTCATAGTTATATAAAGTTATATTAAATATATTTCTCTCCATATTATCTGTAATATTATACCATAGCATAGGAAGATCTACACTTGATAGTTTCATTGAAACAACATTTGATTCTGGTTGACTTAAATACCATACAAAATCACTTGATGATGTTTTATGATAATTTCTTCTAAAAATACTGTCAATATTAATAACTTTTGTAATTGTTTTTTTTTCAATAGGATTAATACTTCCTTGTGGATAAAGAGTTTGATTATAATTTATGGCATCAGGTAATCTATGTTTTATTAATGGATACGAAGTTTCCTTTTTATCATCATATTGAAATTGTAGAATTCTTTTTTTTAATTTCTCTCCAGCAACTTTTATAAATTCAATTAAATTATACTCTTCACTTAAATTTAATGCAACAACTATATTATCTATTTGTTCATTAAGTTGTTGAACAGAAATTTCATCAATAGAATCTTTTATTTTTAAAATATTTAATAATTCTCTATCTGTATAATTTTCGATATTAATATCATACTCTGTCATATTATAAGTTAATAAATAAAAAAAACATATAATACTATTAATTGTAATTGTAGTAATAATTTCTTATAGCAATTTGTCTTTTCTCTCTTGTTGTATTTTTTCTAAGAGCTAAAAATTCTCCATAAGATAAATATTTCACTTTACCTTTTAATTCTAAATTTTGAAAATCATTAAATGATTTACCTTTTTTTATGTCATTAATTATGTGTTCTTCCATATTTAATATATATAAAAAAATAAATAATAATTTTTTTATGCATTTATGTAGAAACACCAAGAACATTCCTCCGAACAAAATTTATATTTTAATGATTTACTATTATTATCCAATATTTGTATATTTTTTTTACACATTAAACATTTATATTCTAAATATGAAAATATATATTTTAATATATCCCATGGTAAATCTATCATATTATATTATAGTCCGCCATTTTTAATTATTTTTTTTATATATTCATCATCACATTCTATATAATATCCGGTATTCTTTGATTTATTATATTTTGATTTATTTTTAGTACTTTGTGTTTTTATATTATTATTAATTTTTGGAATTATTTTAATAATTCCTTTGAATTTGATTGCAATGGGTCCCAAGTTTTTAAACATTATTATCTTAGTTTATGTAAAATAATTCTAATATTTCAATTTTATTCTATTTTGAATTTTATTATGGAGTTCCTCCTTCAGCATCTTTATACGCAGTAGGGTGTTCATAGTCTGTAGTAAACTGGCCTATACCCCACGCGCCATTACCTTTATAATATTCTAAATAAATTTCAGCACCAGCTCCATTTCCTCTAGCCCTAATTCTCCATTTATAATTACGATTACCAGTTTCAAATGTTAATATAGCATCACTAGAACTATTACCACTATTAACAATATTTGGAGATCCAGAAGAAGGATATTCATTAGGCATTAAAGACCTTGCTTGACCTAAAAAAAATGGTCCATTAACATTACCAGATACTGTAAGATTACCGTTTATATAACTTTCGTCATTACTAATATAACTAGTTGTTGACCTTGGTTTATTATACTTATAAGAAAAGGCTAAAGGTATCTTTCTCATTGATAATATATAATATGCACATATTAAAATAGAAAGAAAATTAAATATCGTTTTTGGAACAACACTCCGTGTTTATAGGTTGCTTGCAACCGTTCCAAAAACGATATTTAATTTTCTTTCTATTTTGATTATTTTTGTTTTTTGTTGAGAAAATAATAATTTAAATACAAATGTTAGACTAAATTTAAATAAAAACGTATTTTGTAAATATTTTTAATTAAAAATACAATATTTTAATATTTTATTACGATATTGTCATGTAAATATAAAATATTTTAATTAGTTTTTGTAAAGTACAAATTTATATATCATTACTTTACAAATATTTGTAATGTACAAAAATCTACAATTGTACTTTACAAAAATCAAAATTACATTAAACTATAAAAAAATTAAGGAAAATATAAAAATTTTGAGAAATAAAAAAATATATAAGTAAAATTCAAAAAATATAAAAATATAATTAAAAAATTTTATTAAATCAGAAATAGTAAGAAAAATTTTGAATATTAATTAAATAATAATAATTTTAAGTTAAA
>MDTE01009679.1_pt1 | contig 20471 bp, 16 predicted proteins | sample 811231 | NCBI WGS metagenome assembly MDTE01 (sample SAMN05326651, study PRJNA326480) | marine metagenome | isolation source: seawater | place: Indian Ocean: Red Sea | collected 2010
CGCTTTCGCTAACAGGGCCTCAACGAAATCCAGCCGATCCTGTCCCCACAGCAGGTCATCACACAACGCATAAGCCGGCACTCCGAAGACGCCCTGCGTAATCGCCTCTTCCGTATTGGCAGCATACTCATCACTTACATCGTCGCTACCGGCCCACTCAAGCAAATCCTCCGCAGGCAGAGCCTGCGCTTCGAGGAGCGAATGAAGCACCGCGGGCTCCGAGACGTTTGCCTCATCTACCCACACCGCGCGCATCAACGCGTAGGTTAATAAGCCGACGTTAAGCCCGCGCTGTTTGGCAGCAATAATCACGCGCGCCGACGGCGTGCTGTCCACGGGGTAGTGCCGCGGGTTGTAATTAATGGGCAAGTCAAGGCGCGTTGACCAGCGCTTTAACTCACGCATACGGTAGGCCTGTCGTTCTTTTGAGCGATCCTTCAACGCCAACCCACCGGTTCGCGAAAACATCACCGTAGTATCCACCGGCTTATGCACGATGACAGCCTTGCTATGCGATGCAATGGTGCGTAAGCGTTCATCACCGAGATAACTCCACGGCGACATCACCGAAAAGTAATAGTTAATGATTGTTGTCATGCCTCACCCGCGGTGCAGAGAAAACTGACTGGCGGCCAACTCGGCAACGTGTTGGCCGATGACCAGTGAAGATGTGGCGCCCGGGGACGGCGCGTTGAGAACGTGAATCGCCCGACCCACCTGCTCTATGCGAAAGTCATCGAGCAAGTTCCCCGCGCGATCGACCGCCTGCGCGCGGACCCCTGAGCCCGCACCGGCAAGGTCTTGGGCCGTCAGTTCCGGCACCAGCGCCTGCAGGCTGGCGAGGAACACACTTTTTCTAAGCGACCGGTTGATTTCCCATAAACCCGTTCGCCAGTCACGCACTAGCATTTTCCAGAAACCAGGATAGGCAAGCGTTTCAGAAAAATCCCGCGGACTGAAGTTCCAGCGGCTATAACCCTCGCGCTGTGTGGCAAGTACCGCATTGGGGCCCGCCTCCACCCAACCCTTCATCGTCTGCGTCAGGTGCACACCAAGAAACGGAAAGGCCGGGTCAGGCACCGGGTAAATTAACCCTTTAACCAGATGTTCCCGCTCCTTTTTCAAGGTGAAGTATTCGCCGCGAAAAGGGATGATCTGCAAGCCAGGATCAGTGCCCATGGCGAGTGCGACACGATCACTATGCAGGCCGGCGCAATTGATGACATGGCGCGTTTCAATCGTACCTGCTTTGGTTTCGAGAACCGTGTGGCCCGATCGATCGATGGCGCGAAGCAGTGCACAGTGAAAACGTATTTCACCACCCGCCAGCCGCACTTTGTCTGCAAAGGCCGCCGCTACCTTGCGAAAATCAACGATCCCCGTATTGGGCGCCCATAGGGCCTCGCGCGCACGCACATGCGGCTCGATCTCGCTGATGCGCTCAGGACCCACTCGTTCCAGACCTTCGACCTGATTGGCCAGCCCCCGTTCGTGCAGTGCCTCAAGGCGCGCAATCTCCGCTTTCGAGTTGGCCACAATGAGTTTGCCGCAGCGCCAGGTCGGAATACCGTTATCCTCACAGAAAGCCGCCATGGTGCGACGCCCCTCAACACAGAACTTCGACTTGAAGGAACCAGGTTTGTAATAAATACCGGAGTGAATAACACCACTGTTGTGACCGGACTGCTGGGTCGCGGTCGTTGCACCTTTTTCCAGCACCACTAATCGCACTTTAGGGTAACGATCCAGCAATGCCATGGCCGTGGATAGCCCGATGATGCCTGCCCCCACCACCACCACATCGTAAATCGGCTCAGTCATCAGAAATGGTTCGAGTAAGCGTGCTCAAACCGAATAGGCCAAAGCCAAGCCCTCGCGCGGCCAGGGCATGCGCAACAATTGTCCACTTTGCGACTGCGTGATATAGGCCGTCGTTAAATTTGGGCCGCCAAAACACAGATTGGTCGTATAAGGATCCGGCAACGCCACATGCGCTGTTGCCCCGTCGGGCGCAATCACGCTGATGCCACCGTTGACCAAGGTCGCCACACAAATATTGCCGTTCGCTTCTACCGCCAAACTGTCAAAACGCTGGTACGCTGCAGAACCGGCAATGAAACGTCCGCCGTGTGGCGACGGCCACGGCTGACGCGCTATCTTGCCCGGCGAAAGAATGTCGAACGCCCACAGCCGCGCCGTGGGTGTCTCGGCCACGTAGAGCGTTTGCCCATCCGGGGAGAGCCCAATGCCGTTGGGCATTTCCAACGGATGGATCAACGCCTCGATACGGCTGCCATCGGCTCGCGCATAAAATACTCGGCCACGATCCTGATCGTAGTAACGCACCTTGCCAAGGTCGGTAAAATAAAATCCCCCGTGACGATCAAAAACAATGTCATTCGGCCCACGGAGCGGCACACCGTCGACTTCGCGATATAACACCTCAACCTTGCCGGTAACGAGATCCACACGCTCGATACGGCCCCCGCTGTAGTCCTTGGGCTGCAAGGTCGGTCGCGCGCCCTGTTCATCCACCTGCCAGGTAAAGCCGCCGTTATTGCACAGATAACAGGCACCGTCCGGACCGATCGCGGCACCATTAGGGCCGCCGCCAGGAGTCGCGACCACCTCCAGTTTCCCGTCCACATCAACACGGGTCAGCGTGCCCCGACGAATCTCAACCACCAATACGCTGCCATCTGCCATGGCAACAGGCCCTTCGGGAAACTGCAGCCCCCTCGCCAGCACGGTGTAATCATTCATCCTATCGAAGCGTCCACGAACACCGCACCACTCACTTCAGTTGATCAGCGTGTTGCGTCAAAACAGGCATCACCTCTTCAGCCATCCGTCGCATCGATGTTGGCCACATGACGGCATCGTCCCAATCCTGGCCCACCATGACTAGGGTGCCAAAGGGCCCCAATTGATCTACCAGATCAACGAGTCGCTCCTGAACACTTGCCAATGAGCCAGCGATCACCGACTCCTCCAGCGCAACATCAACTTCCAGCAAAGCATTCAGTTCAGGTAACGGCTTGCCCTGGTGTTCACGAAATTCTTCGATCTGCCGGACACCGCGGATATAACGATAGTAGTAAGCGAACGTGCCATCAGGATCGGCCAGGATGTCTTGCGCCTGCGCATCAGACTCAGTCACCAAGACATTGCGACACACGCGCCAAATGGACGGGTCCGCCATCTTACCGAGGCGCTCTCGAGTCTGCGCATAACTCTGCCACTGCGCTACGAGATTGCTCACCGGAACAAAGTTAGCCGAGATGGGAATGAAATCGCGTTCTGCGATAGTTTCGGCCGTCTGGCCTCCCGGCCCTACCATCGCCAACGCCACCGGCGGATGCGGTTTTTGAAAGGTCTCCGCCATGCGCCCGACACCATGACTTAACCACACGCGGCGCTCTAGGGTCATTGGAAAATGCTCACCATCGAAGCGCAGTGGCGCTTCTGCATTCCACAGCGCGAGGATAATATCGATCGACTCCATCGCTACGCGATAACGCTCGGGCATGTCTTCCATGCCAAAAAGTTCCGCGTCGCTCATTAATCCACCGGGACCAAACCCCAAAATCAGTCGGCCACCACTCATCTGGTCAAATTGTGCGGTCTCCGCTGCGACGATCACCGGATGATGATACGGCAGGTTGATCACGCCGGTAGCAAAACGGATGGTCGAGGTCTGTTCGATCAGACTCGCGAGAAACATCAGCGGTGATGGAATTTGTTCAGCCTTGGTGGAAAAATGCTCGCCAATCCAAACTTCTGAAAAACCCAGCTTTTCGGCCAGAAGAACCGATTCGCGATCCTCAGCCAGCGCCGTCGCCCAGGGCTTTTCAGCCCGGTGCACCGGCTGCGTAAAAAGTCCCAGTTCCATTGCTTAATCCCTTTGGTGTTGAGTTAACCCAATCCAGTGCGCCTGAAGTCAACCGAGTTGACCACTAGTAGGCCCTAATCAATAACAAAGCCGTGCACCTTATCAACCGTGTTGATTAACGTGTCGCCCCTGGCGTAACGATCGAGGTTATTCAGGAACAATTCGGCCACCGTCGTCTGGTGCGTGTCGTAATCTCCCGACATATGTGGCGAAACCACCAGATTTGGAGTCGACCACAGCGGGCTGTCCTCCGGCAAGGGCTCCTGCTGAAAAACATCCAGCACAGCGCCGGCAATTTCACCTGTTTCAAGCGCCGCGACAAGTGCCGCCTCGTCAACGACTTCGCCTCGACTTAAGTTAATAAAGCGGGCTGTTTTTTTCATCGACGCAAACTGTTTGGCACCAAAAAGCCCGTGCGTGTCCGGTGTCAATGGCGGAATGGCAACAACGTAATCACTCTGTGCCAAGCATTCATCCAAATTCGATACCGCAGAGATTATTCCAAAATCGGCATCGCCGCTACGTGCCGAACGCCCCACTCCTTGAACCTTGAGCCCTGCGGCGGATAACAGTCGCGCGATCTCCCGGCCGATACTGCCAACACCGACAATCAGAACTTCTCGACCCATCAACTGTTCTGTCCAACGGTAATTCCAGCGGCGCTCTACCTGCGACTGAAAGGTCTCAGTGAACCCCTTCGCAAAAGACAGCATAAACCCGAGTACAGACTCGGCCATTGCTCGGTCAAATATGCCCCGCGCATTGGTCAACATCACGTGACTCGAAACCAGTTCGGGAAACAACAGCGCATCGACGCCCGCGCCGCTCCATTGAATCCAACGCAAACAGTCTGCCTGTCCCCACGCCGCGCGCAATTCGCTCGCGCGAAAGTCCCAACCAAGCAACACCTCGGCACCGGGCAGCCTCTCAGACAAAGCATCGAACGTTGGCGCACAACGCCACTCAACGTCACGGCCGGCGGCTTCTAACCCCGGCACCTCATCCACACTTTTAACACCCTGTAACACTACCGCTAAACGTTTCGAAGACAATGACTGCTCCTAAATAACGATCAAGATTATTTCAAATTCAAAGTTTATCAATTCTCTCGACCAGCCCCGGCAATGAGATAATCGTTTCGATCTGAGGCGACACTCTACCCCTATTGTCATCCGCACGCTGGCAATCGACAATGACACTCGCCACAAATCACGAATTGACCCACGAGCTGACTCATCTCACATGGCACCAACACCGGATACCGTTACCAGCGACGAGAAACTGCCCGCTACAACAGAGGTAGCCATTATCGGTGGCGGCATTATTGGCGTAGCCGCCGCGCTAACATTGGCAGAGCGCGGAATTCCCTGCGCTTTATTTGAAAAAGGCGTGATTGCCGGTGAACAATCGTCCCGTAATTGGGGCTGGTGCCGTCAGCAGGGCCGCGATCCGCGCGAATTGCCCCTGATCGTGGAATCGCTGCGCTTGTGGCGCGATATGAATCACCGAGTCGGTGCAGAGACAGGCTTTGTTACCTGCGGCATCGCCTCGCTGGCGACAAGCGAGCAGCAGATAACAAATTTCGAGGATTGGCGGCAGCTGGCCGGGCAACATGACATTGATGCCCGAGTGCTTAATTCATCGGAAACCAATGCGTTGCTGCCAGGGACCGCACGCGCCTGGCGCGGCGCGCTCTATACTCCACATGACGGTCGCGCAGAACCGACTCGTGCGGCACCGGCCATGGCCCTGGCCGCTCAACAGCACGGAGCTAAGTTATTTACGGCGACAGCGGTACGCTCGATAGAAACCAAGGCAGGCCGTGTCTCGGGCATCATCACGGAAAAAGGCTCAGTTGATTGCAGTGCTGTGATCCTGGCGGGCGGCGCCTGGTCCAGAACATTTTGCCGCAACCTCGGCATTGATCTGCCACAGCTTAAAGTGCGCTCATCGGTGTTACGCACGGCCCCATTGGCCGACGGACCGACCACGTCAACGTCGGGACCTGGCTTTGCAGTGCGCCGCCGCGCTGATGGTGGCTACAACATCGCCCACCGCAACGTCGTTCGCCACGATCTGGTTCCGGACAGTTTTCGCTTGCTGCGACCCTTCTGGCCACTGACTCGAATGTCGTGGCGCGAACTGCATATGACCATCGGTGAGCGTTTTCTGGAAGAAGCGAAACAGCCAACCCAGTGGAACGATGCTGACATTACACCGTTTGAGCGGTGCCGCATTCTGGACCCCGCTCCCAACCTCGCTGAACTCGATCAAGCCCTTAAGAATCTGTGTCGGGCCTACCCTATTTTTCAAGGCATTACCGTCGCAGAGCGCTGGGCCGGCATGATCGATACCATGCCCGACGTGATTCCGGTGATCTCGACGATGACACAACACCCCGGGCTTGTTATCGCAACGGGATTCTCCGGCCATGGCTTCGGTATCGGTCCGGCAGCAGGACAACTCTCGGCAGATCTTGCTACCTCGGCAACCCCGATCGTTAACCCAACAGATTTTCGCTACGAACGACTGATCGACGGCTCGCCCATGACGCCCATGACAACACCGTAGCGCGCAAGCTTGACCTCCAAAATTGTTTGCAACTGCGATCGACTCATCATGCAGCAACAATCAAACAACGCTGATAAGACCCGCAGGAAAACCATGCGCAGAAAATCCGTGTCGTTGTGATGGAGATGGCCCACTCAACAATGGATGGGTTAGCGGCACAACAAGGACCGATGGCCGCAGTCCAGGATGGCCGCCCATCAACTTTAAAGTTTTAACTAGTTACTGATTGGCTTTAATTTGGGCAAGAAGATCATCGACCGATCTGCCGCATCCAGCAACCCCTTTCCGGCATAATCCGCCAGCGCAAAGTACTCAGGCCGATTCGATATTTTCAGCACATAATCGCTCGCACCCTGAAGCAAGCCCATTTCGTAGACCAAGGTTTGACCTGCCTTCGTTTCGACATGCAACACCAGTTTGGGCGCTGACAGCCCGTACTCTGATCGTATTGTGGTCCCGAGCACATCCTTGAAACGTATGTTGGCGATCTTTTGCCCCAACACCAACACACTACTCTGCTCAATCCGCTCGTCCTCACCCAGCGGGTCTGCGCTAACCCAATTATCGGGGACAGCTTTCGGTTGATCAGCGTCATCCGCTTCCTTAGCCGATTTTGCATTCGAATCTTTTTCCAATCGAAAAACACCGGGCACACTGATTGCTTGGATGTCGGAATACGCCACCTGAAGTAAGGCCTTGTCTAACCATTCCTGCGTAGTAGCTGAGGCATGATGGAGCCCCATCTGTGTTTCAAACACCGCTTTGTCCTCACGCTGTCTGACATGGATCATGCGGCTGCGCGGCGCCGTGCCCAGAAAAATGTCAGCGACCAGTGAACCATCGGCAAATACCTGTATACGCCTTTCAAACCCGTCATCTGCCACGCGGAAACGCTCGTGTGATGCCGCACTGGTGCTCACAGGCAAGTTGCGCTTGATGGACTTCAACTTGTTGATCAATTCGGTGACCTTGTCCTGATCGGCTGAAAAATTGTTGATGGCTGGAATGACCCAACGGTCTGATGTCTTTTCCAAGGTCACTTGGCTATCAATACCATCGATGACTAAACGCGTGATGGGCTTACCATCAAGGACAATCATCGGAGTGTCAGACGCGCTTGGCGACAGGTCCGGGCCGGCGCGATCAAGCACCACCGCCAGCACCACCTGGACTATCAACACCGCAGCAAGTATGTGGATCAATCGCCTCATTGGTTACCCATCTTTCAACAACTGATTGAACCGGCTGAGTGCGGCCCGATTGACCTGGCGCCGCCATATCCAGACAAACAACAGCAGCATAATCGCGATCACATAGTTGGCGTATTCCCAGACTGCCTGTTCGTTCGGGGCCATCGGTCGCAACGTGCGCGAGAACTGGGTTCGGCCGCGAATACTGAGAAGTCCAGCGTCCTCCAAAGACCAGTCGATCATGTTCTGCATAAATTCAAGCGGTTTGGTGTACATCGTCCCCATGCCTTCAGACGTCAGTGTCAGCCCCATATCACTGGCAAAGGTATTCGATCCAATCAGCACAAGGCGGGCGGTCGCGGGGGAGCGCTCGATCACTGACGTGATGATCGGCCCCTTGTTTTCGGCCACTGCGTTGGTCTGGGCAGATGCCTGCTCGCTACCACTCGATTTGTTCTCATCCGCCGATTCGATCAACGGAGATTCTTTATCCTTAAAGAAAGACGTAAAAGTGCCCTGGACGGCCACGCCAAGCACCTGTGCGCCGCGCGGTTCATTGATTGGGAATCCCGCTTCGGGAAAGCGCTCATAGTCTGGAACAATCCCGATGTTGTCAGCGACCCAACTGTTCTCAGAACTTTGCAACAATACCGTGGCCTCGCGGGACGACGCGTCAGCCTCTTTGATCGTCACAGCCGAAGCCCAGTTCATAGTCAACTGCTTGAGGCCCGCCGTGATGATACTGTCTTGGCTTAGCTGCGCATCCCGCAGGTCCGGGAAATGAGGATACGGCAAACGACGAATCTCCTGTACCGGTACGGTACCGATATATCGCTGTACGGGCACCGGGAACGCCGTGTTGACAGGGTCCAGCACCATCCCCTCATCCACGGACAATCCCTGATACGCTAACCAGTCCTCAAGCCCAGAACGATGCGGCTGTACCTGCAAGTCCGCCCCAATCTGGACCATGTTATTTGAAGTGGCGAGAAACACCGTACCGCCCTGCATCAGAAACTGGTCTATTGCAAAAACCTGCTTGTCATTGAGATTACCCGGCGCCACCACCATCAACAGATCGACCTCTTCGGGTACACGCCCGGTTGCCAGATCCGTATTGGTCATACGATTGTTTTCCATCAAGGCATTGCCAAGGTACTGGTAAGGATCAGCACGCGGACCCGCCGGTGGGGTTACCAAGGCAATCGTCTTAAGAAACCCAGGCACCAAACGTTTTAAGCTGCCCACCAGAGTTCGCTTAATCGATTCGCGTCCCAAATCTTCCGGCAAAGGTACTTGAATCGCTTCGCCGCCGCGCTCCATCAACATCGAAAACCAGAAACGTTGCTGATCTGACAACCCCGACAGCTGCGGGCGCAATCCATAGCGTTCGGTGAGTTTTTTCGCCAATGCCCCCCCGTTACTATCGGGGTCAACAATCGATACGCTGAAACGTCCATCAGATTGTTTTTCCAACTCGCCCAGCACCGCTTCAAGGTCCCCGCGCAGGGATGCCAGTTCAGGCGGCAGACGATCGGCCGCTGACAGATAGCCCTTGAATTGAACATCTCCAGTCAATGTATCAAACGGGTTGCCCCCGGCACGGTAACTCGTCAGCACTTTCTTGATTGCGCTGGTGATGGCGTATTCCGGATCCTTCAGTACCACGTCTAACTCTCCGTTACTGCCTCCTTTAACATCGATGAGATTGCGAAAACTGAGTGTTTCGTTCTGATCACCGTAAGCGACGACCACGTGGAAATACGAATTAACCACCCCGGATTGGTGGCGACTTGCCATCTGGAACGGCACAGGTCGAATGTCATACTTGCTGGCGGCCTCCTCCTCCAGCGCCTGATTTTCGTGCGGGTCAACAAACTCTACCTGCACATTACCGCCGCTGATCTGCGCATATTCTTCGAGCAGATCACGTATGGCGGGCACCATGGGTGCCAGCAATGGATGCGTCTTGGCAGAGAAATAACCGCGAATCAGTAATGGCTCCTCCAGTTGTCCAAGATAACGATCAGTGGCCTCGGACAATGAATACATCTGGTCTCGCGTGATATCCAGCCTGACCGAACTGATCGATTGCAGCCAGAAATTAGCCGCAATGAAATTCGCCAGCACTAACACGACGACCAACCACCAATGCACGTGGCGACGACTGATTGGGTTTCCTGCCCAGGCAACACGCTCAAGCGAAAACAGATTCAACGTTAAAAACATGCCGATAATGGCGCAATAAAAATACAAATCACGTAGATCGAGCACACCCCGCGTTACTGACTCGAAACGGGCACCTGAACCGATCAGCATCAGCCACCCACCAATCTCATGCCCAAAGAATCCCGTAATCGTTGGACTACCTAACAGGTAGAACACAGAACAGACCATGGTGGTCAGAATCCACGCCACAATCGGGTTATCCGTTCGCCCACTCATGTAGACACCGATCGCGATATAGGCCGCTGCGAGGAAAAGCGCCGCGACATAGCCGCCTATCACAGGGCCCCAGTCAAGGGGGCCCAACAGTGCCACGGTCACCGGCAGGGGAAACGTCAGTGCCAAAGCTAATGCCACCAAAGCGACGCCGGCCAGGAATTTACCTAGTACGAGTTGAACCCGCGGGACTGGACTGGTCAGTAAAGTCTCGATCGTTCCGGCACGCCGCTCTTCAGACCAGGTCCGCATGGTCAACGTAGCGGCAAGAAATATCAGCAGGACCGGCAACCACTTAAAAAGCGCTCTCGCGTCCGCAATATTTCTCGCAAAAAACGTCTCAACCCAGAAAAACAGAAACAACGCGATCACCAGAAAAGCGCCCAAAAATAATAACGCAGCGGGGGACGCAAAGAATTCCGCGAATTCTTTGCGAACGATTCTCGCAGTGTGGCCCATCTTAACTGTCCACCCCAATACGGCCTTCGCTCACATCGGCGAAGACGGTTTCAAGGTTACGCGCTTCCGGCTGCAGACGGTACAGTCGCAGGCCAGCGGCATGAACGGCATGCGCCACTTGATGCGCCACATCAACCGCTGCCTCTATAGCGTAGGTCACCTGATCTGCCTCCATCGAGCGCTCCTCGACACTCACGATACCCCGGACTCGGGCCAACACATTCCTGGCATCGGCGTTGACCGACAGCAGCAATCGTCCACCCTTGTCGAGTTCGCTGATCAACGCATCTAATGCCAATTGGCCATTGCGCAGAATCAATACCCGCTCGCATACCGCCTGGACCTCCTGCAGGACATGGGTAGAAATCAGTACCGTTGACTGTGTCGCGAGATCACATATCAGCTCACGCATCTGGAGAATCTGTGTTGGATCCAGCCCGTTGGTTGGCTCATCCAGAATCACGATCTTCGGCTGATGGAGAATCGCCTGCGCCACACCAACTCGCTGGCGGTAACCCCGGGACAGTGCGCGGATCGACTGGGTGGCGCGATCGGTCAACCCAGTGCGCTCGATCGCCTTTAGGATCGCCGCTCCGCGCTGTACCTCGCTCACTCCATGCAAGCACCCCTGATAATCGAGGTAATCGACCACCGACATATCAGGCCATATCGGGCAGTTCTCCGGCAGGTAACCAATACCCGCTTGAATCGCTCGAGCGTCCCGATTCATTGAGAGACCATCTATCTCGATATGACCTTCGGTGGGCTCTAGGAACCCTGTCAACATCTTCATAATGGTGGTCTTGCCTGAACCGTTATGTCCCAACAGGCCAACCACCTGACCTGTATCGATAGAAAAACTAACGCCATCGACTGCCGTTACATCACCGTAACGACGAACCAAGTTGTCTGCCAAGATCACGTTTTTGTCCCGTATTTCAGAATCAACTCAGTGAATACACAATGTCTTGCATGAGTGGCTAACCTTGAAGGATTGGAAAGAGGCACCGTAACGCTTCCAATGAGCACTCGCCTGGAAAAACCGCCGATGCCCAACCGATTCCATGCAGATTCGATTTCGCGGCGGCGGACGATACCAATCCGTCCCGATTTGATCAAGTTTTTTGTCTCCGCCGCGGAGACTGCCTGAACCGATACGGCAAAACGACAGCCTAATGGCCTGCGAAATCCATCAAGGTATGTATCGGGTAATCGCCCTGATTCAGCGCCTTGGTACCACCAAGATCAGGCAAATCAATAATAAAACTGCAACCCACAATGACCGCCCCGGCCCTTTCGAGTAAGCGGATCGCCGCTTGCGCTGTCCCACCGGTAGCGATCAGGTCGTCCACCAGCAAAACCCGCTCCCCCGGGGTAATCATATCGGTGTGGATTTCAACCCGATCGGTTCCATACTCAAGCTCATAGTCCTCACCGATCGTCTGCCAAGGTAACTTGCCGTGTTTACGAACCGGCACAAAGCCGACGGACAACTGGTAAGCCACCGCCCCCCCCACAATAAAACCCCGCGCTTCAATGCCGGCTACCTTGTCTACGCGTTTTCCGGAAAAAGGCGCAGCCAATTGGTCAACAGCCACTCTAAATCCTTCAGCATCCCGCAACAGGGTAGTGATGTCACGAAAGATGATGCCAGGCTTCGGGTAATCCGGCAGGCTGCGTATCAGGTGGTGAAGATCCATGTCGGTTCCTTGTCATTGGTGACATCAAAGCCGTATGTTGGCACGATTGGTGTATCTTCCCAAGCACCACCTTAGTGCCGTTTGCTGAATACACCACCACCTCTGATGGAGCTAACCCCTATATTTGTCGAGACTGAGTATGTCTTGGCGCGACTACACCAGAAAAACACTCTGGTGGTGGACCTCAGCAACCAAGACCACTTCAACCGAGCTCATATTCCTGGTGCCATTCATATTGACTATGCGCTGCTGATCGATGGACGCAAACCAGCACCAGGTCAAGTTCCTGATCGGACTCAACTAGAGCGACTGGCCAACGCGCTCGGGGTTCGACCCAACCTGCACGTCATCTCGTGTGACGACGAAGGCGGAGGACGCGCTGCACGTCTGCTCTGGACTTTGCACCTGATCGGACATCGCCACGCATCAGTCATTGACGGCGGCATGACGGCATGGCACGGGCTTGGCTTACCAACCACTGCCGACCCCACCACCCCTTCGATCACCGTAACCACAAGTACTCCAGGATATGACCCGGACGTGTTGGCAGACCGCACCTATGTCCTGACCCACCTTGATGATGGTGATGTTGTCCTACTCGATGCACGCTCTCCGGCAGAGTTTGCCGGTGACGATGTCCGTGCCGAACGCGGCGGTCACATCCCGGGGGCATGCAACATTAATTGGTTAGATACCATCGACGCCACAAATCACCGTCGTCTCCAGTGTGTGAATCGACTGCGCGCTTTACTTGAAAACACGGGTATTTCCCCCGCCAAAGAAATCATCGTCTACTGCCAGACTCACCACCGATCGGCCCACACTTATGCCATGCTTAAACACTTGGGTTATCAGCGAGTTCGAGGATATGCCGGATCATGGGCAGAGTGGGGCAACGATCCGACAACACCCGTGGGTTAATTCTTTAGAATATCCACCCATTAAATCGTCCTATCCCACATCTTGTAACATCTTGCTTTAAGAGTACGCTATGGCCATTCCAGGAACACAACATGAGCAACGAAGAAAAGAAAATTAATCGTACCGAAGCCGAGTGGCAAAACCTTTTAACTTCAGAGCAGTTCCAGGTCTGCCGATTAAAGGCAACCGAACCCCCCTTCACCGGCGAGTACAATCAATCCAAAGAGCCCGGCATCTATTGCTGCGTTTGTTGCGGTTCGGCATTATTTGATGCTCAAACGAAATACGAATCTAACTCAGGTTGGCCAAGTTTTTACCAACCCATAGCCGACGAAGCCATCACTCAAGAAAGCGACTCCAGTCTCGGTATGGTTCGAGTGGAAGTGATGTGCCGCCGCTGCGACGCGCATCTTGGACACGTGTTCGACGACGGTCCGCAACCTACCGGCCAACGTTACTGCATCAATTCCATCTCATTAACGCTCGACCGGAAAGACTAGGAGACACTCAATCAACTGCCCCGCCGCTGGATTCGGGGCATTTTCAAAACCTGCGACACCACGGGAGCCGCGCTGCGCAACAACGGGTTATAGCGCATGATTAACCAGGTCGGTATTCCCTGCGTACGGGCCAACTTCCACAAGCTATCCCCTTTTTTCGTGACGTAGTTCAGCACCTCGACGATATCGTAGTGCTGTTTGAATTCGTCAACCAGTACACGATGATAATCACGACGTTGGCGGTCAAACGTACTACGCTGCCCGTCACTGTCGACTGGCAATAACAAGACCTCTCCGAGACGCAACTGATGGTTTTTCGAAAAATCATTCAGCCGACGGATCGATGCCGTTCCACCTGACTTGAGCCAATCTGAGTAATGGCCCAATGTCTCCTCGGGTTCAACATTAATGCGGTAGATCACCACTCCATTGCGACTTGCCGTCTGGATCGTTAAATCAATTTCCTGATCTAACGGTCCAGCGTCCGGTAGTGGCTGGCGCTGACCACTCGGTACGCCAGTTGGCATTCCTGCAACCTCTTTATCCGATTCCAGAATCAGTGATTCTGCAAGGTCACTTGGCACACCCGGCACGCTCAATACCTGTCCTGGTTGAATAACAGCACGTTTATCCAAATCGTTAGATGCCAATAACTGCTTGCAGTCGGTCTCTAACCGGAGCGCAATTTCACAAGCAGAATCACCCTTACGCACTACATACTCTACGGTCGTACCGGCAGTGGGGATCTCAACCTTACGGACAACGGGTACAGATCCAACGGCTTTTGGTTTCTTCTCGCTGGGATCAAATTTCTGGATACTCGCGGAACGCGCAACCGAGCCGGGAATACGTTTAGGAATGTGCAGCGCCTGCCCTGGAAAAATCAGCGTGCTCATGTTCATCTCATTCGCCGCCAGAAGTGCTTCACACGAAATACCGAACCGCGCGGCAACCGCACAAACCGAGTCTCCATGACGGACGGTATAACTTGTCTTGGCTCCCTGATTGGTCAGCACACCAGGAATGATCAAAGCTTGACCGACTTGGAGCACCGAGTTCATCGCAAGACCGTTTGTAGACAACAAATCGTTACACGCGACGGCGAACCGTTTCGCGACCCCGCAGCCGGTATCACCAGAGCGTACTACGTAACTTCCGGGGTTTGCCGGTACGGTGGCGCGGCGGGTGGAACGACCTCGCCCGGGGACGAGGATCTTCTGCCCTACCTTGATGAATCCTTTCTTCCCGATGCGATTAATCGCCAGCAATTCTGTACAGCGTATGTCAAACGCACTGGCAATCGCACAAATAGTGTCACCTCGCTTAACACGATACTTAATCACCTCTTTGGACCCGCGCTCCGGTGCCATGGCGTTGAGTCGCTTTACTTGTGAGGCCCATCCCCCCTGTCTGAGTGGCAACCTGAGGCGATAGTGCTTTGGAACGGGCCGCCAACCTTTCCACACATGCCGGGTCAATGCCGGATTGAGTTTCTTTAACTGCTTCGAAGAAACACCAAATACCGCGCTTAATCGCTGTACGGACTGTGATTTCTTCAACTTCAGCGTGCGATATCGCAACGGCGCATTGGCCGGCACATTTCCAAAGTACCGCTTTGCATTCTGTGCCACATAACGCGCGGCTAGAAAACTTGCGTAGAAATTCTTTACGGCAACTCGAAATTTTCTTGAACGATAGCGCTCCAACACCAGCATAAAATTTGGCCCAAGCTTTTTGACAGCCCGCTCCATACCGTTGACGCCATAGTTATAGGAGGTGATAACAAAAGGACTGAGTTCGCCAGCACGGATGCCGGCGCGTTTTTTCTTGGCCACCTTCCCAAGGCGCGCGCGACTGTCATTCAGATAACGTGCCGCAGCCCAGGTTGCCGCTTCTGGATCCAGCCGCTCGTCGACCGTTGCATTAAGGCGTAATCCTAGGCCTCGGGCCGTGCTAGGCATAATTTGCCACAACCCTGCCGCGCCTAGATGTGAGTAAGCCGCTGGATTGTAGAGCGACTCAACAAAAGGCAGATACTGTATATCGCTCTGCAACCCGGACTGGCGTAATACCCGCTGCACCATCGGTCGATAGGTACCATAGCGCTTCAACGCTTTCCGGAATCGGTCACGGTTACCCCCTTGACAACGAATGTTCGACGCCGCGCGACGAATCTCCGCTGGATTGCGCCGTGGAAACATACTCAAAAAGTGCTGAGCTTCTGTGCCCCAGACCTTCTTGCCCTGGCTGACCTTGGAGGCCAACGAACGAAGCTCCGCGGCAATCGCTACCTTGTGTCGCGTCACTAACTTTGAGCCCTTGCGACCCCGGCACGCCTGACCTCGGATCACATCGTAAACTCGATCCGGTTTGTTGGCATCGTGAAGCACAGCGTCCTTACTGCTCCAACGACTATACACATCGATCCAGAAATCAACTCTCGGGCGTATCGCCCGAGGACACGGAAACGCAGCATTGCAAGCCATCTTGTGCCGATTAACCAGGTGGTGGCCATGGGCATCGATAAGGCCCATACCAGGAATAAGCGACCCGAGGGAGACCAACACAACCAGTAGCCACCTTAATCGATGAAAAGAAAACAACAATAAGTGCACGTAGTTAGCCAGGAGCGCGACCGTGTTCAGGCATCAGGCCGCAACATCGCTTCGCGACGATCGCCCGTACCGATTGCATTGGTAGATGGATGCTACCAATGACTCGGCGAATGGAAAAGGCAAACCGGCAATCGGCCCATGGTTTGCTAAGATTGAGGGGAATTGAATCCCCGGCTGGTCTATCCTGGCGCAGGATCAGAACCCCGAGGTTCACGACCAAGGCCGCACCAGTGACGCGCGCAAGGAGAAGCCACATGGCCATCGTTACCCAAGACCACCTGATCCAAAGCATCGCTGACGCATTCCAGTACATCTCCTCTTATCACCCCCCTGACTTTATTCGGGCCATGTCGAGGGCCTATGAAAAGGAAGAATCTGGGGCCGCTCGCAATGCGATCGCACAAATCCTCATCAACTCCCGTATGGCAGCGGAAGGGCGCCGACCCGTGTGCCAGGATACGGGAATTGCTGTTGTTTTTGTGAAAATGGGAATGTCAGTCACTCTCCAGGGCAGCCTGTCGTTGCAGGAAATGGTCGACGAGGGCGTGCGCCGCGCTTATACCGATCCCAGTAATCCGTTACGTGCATCCGTTGTTTCTCCTTCAATCGCTCAGCGGAACAATACCGGCGACAATACGCCAGCGGTTGTACATGTTGAGTTGGTGCCGGGCAAGCGCATCGACGTTACCGTCGCTGCCAAGGGCGGTGGTTCCGAAAATAAGGCACGTTTTGCAAATCTTAACCCCAGCGACGATCTCGTTGAATGGGTAAGCGAAACGGTACCCACAATGGGCGCCGGCTGGTGCCCACCGGGGATACTCGGCCTTGGTGTTGGCGGTACTCCAGAAAAAGCCATGCTGTTGGCAAAGGAATCATTGATGGCTCCAATCGATATGCCCGAGATCATTTCTCGTGGCCCAGCCAATGAAATTGAAGCGCTGCGAGTGAATATTTTCAACGCGGTCAACGCACTGGGTATTGGTGCCCAGGGGCTCGGTGGCCTGACAACCGTGCTTGATGTCAAACTGAGCGGCTACCCAACCCACGCCGCCTCACTACCGGTTGGCCTGATTCCGAATTGTGCAGCAACCCGCCACACGCATTTTGTTCTGGATGGCACGGGCGCTGCTCATTTTGAGCCCCCGGCACTGTCGGACTGGCCCGACATCACCTGGGATCCTGCGAGAGAGGGGCGTCGAGTCTATCTCGATCAAACCACACCGAGCGATGTTCACGCCTGGCGTGCAGGTGAAACGCTGTTGCTCAATGGAAAGATTCTCACAGGGCGTGATGCTGCGCATAAACGCATTGCCGATCTCGTTGCACGGGGCGAGGCACTACCTGAGGGTGTTGATTTCACTAACCGATTTATTTATTACGTGGGTCCAGTCGACCCCATCAAGGGTGAAGTTGTGGGCCCGGCAGGCCCGACCACCGCTAACCGAATGGATAAATTTTCAGACCTGATGCTAGGTCAGATGGGATTACTCGGAATGATCGGTAAGGCAGAACGCGGCCAAGCAACTGTGGATGTGATCAAACAGAATAAATCCGTTTACCTTATCGCCGTGGGTGGCGCCGCTTTTCTTGTGTCAAAAGCCATCCGGTCTGCTCGCACGGTGGCCTTTGAGGACCTTGGCATGGAAGCGATTTATGAGTTTGAGGTCGAGGACATGCCGGTCACCGTGGCCGTAGATAGCGAAGGCGATTCGGTTCACCAGAGTGGCCCCACGCTCTGGCGTCAAAGGATTGCCGACATACCAGTGACAGTGAGCTGAGGGATGCTGGATCAATCAAGCAAGCTGTATCGAGTAACCCTCCACGCGAGGATTACGTGATGGATATCCCGGAGACACTACAACAAGATTTTTCAGGTGCACCTTTGCGCCGTGACTCACTTGAGGCCGATCCACTGAAGCAGTTTCAATCGTGGTTCAAGTACGCTCTCGAATCCGACTATCCTGCACCGAATGCAGTCAGCCTGGCCACGTCATCGTCGAACGGCGAGCCGTCGGTGCGAACGGTCCTGGTTAAACAGTTTGATACAGAAGGTTTCGTTTTCTACACGAATTACAACAGCACGAAAGCAAAACAGATAGAGCAGTCCACTTCCGTCTCATTGTTATTTCCCTGGGTCCAGCTTGGGCGTCAGGTCATCATCACCGGGCCCGCACAAAAAATCTCTCGGGAAGCTTCGGCACGTTATTTTCACTCCCGCTCGCGCGGCTCTCAGCTCAGTGCCTGGACTTCGCAGCAAAGCCGTCCCGTCGACTCGCGCCCAGAACTGGAAAACGCCTTGCGAGAAATTGAACGTCGATTTTCCAGTGATGTCGTGCCGTTACCGGATTTTTGGGGAGGATACCGAATTCATGCCCTGACCTATGAATTCTGGCAAAGCCGACCGGACCGCTTGCACGACCGCTTCCGCTACACGCGTGGCGTCGACAATGACTGGAGCATTACACGCCTCTCACCCTAGGCGAGCAACCACTTCGGCTGCCCCATTGAAATCAGCGGGAATTCATCGGTAAACGAATCGGAAAGTCAAAGTGAAGCGCTTCGTCGAGGGCGCGATCGATATGATCTGGCCAGTGCGAGCTCAACAACGTGTCTAGTCTCGCTCGTGCCACATTCAATGCCTCTGGGCGGCCATTCTCATTCCACTCTTTAGGACTGCTACGATCACCAACGTCGGGATAGACGTAGTCGCGTTGCATCAACTCCCGAGTCTGATCATGGCCAAGAAAGTGCCCCGGACCGTCAAGACAAACATCGCGCATCACCGACAACGACAGATTCTCTTCAGTCACCTCCATGCCGCGAACCGTGCGATTGATTGCCCCCAGCATGTCGTTGTCGAGAATATAACTTTCAAGGCAACAACCCAGCAGACTTGCCTGCATTCCCGCAGATTCGTAAACCAGGTTCGCGCCACTGTGTGCGGCCAAGGTATTGGTATAGGATTTCTCATAGCCAGACTGAACATCGGGCAACTTGGAGTCTGCCATGCCTGCGGCGATGCCCGTTGGCAAGTCATAGAAGCGTCCCATTTGCCCGCAAGCCGCCATCAAAACTGCCTGCTCACCACTGCCGCCACTCATCGCTCCCGTGCGAAGATCAGAGACAAACGGCCACGGCCCGAAGATCGCCGGGTGCCCTGGCTTTAACAGATTGACGTAAGCAAGGCCTGCGAGGACCTCTGCAACTTCTTGCACCACGGCACCGACAAGCGACGCAGGACTCGTAGCGCCAGCCTGCCCGGCAGCCAGCAGCAAAATGGGCATGCCCCGGCGCACACTCGCCTCGAGTACACGACATGCATCCACTGCGAAGGTGAGCGGCGGCACAACGAAACAACATGAGCAACTCACAAATGGTCTTTCGCGCCAGGCTTTTTCACTGCCTGCGACACGCTCCAGCATGTCTACCGCTTGCTCTAGATGATCCGGTTCAACGAAACTGGTACCAACATGCTTGGTAGTGCCCTTGATCGAGGCATAACAAGTATTGAAATCCATCTCCCGCGGATCTTCGATGTCCCTCGGCACCAAGGGTCGCTGGAAAAAATGGATGTGTTCCATTGCATCAACTATGCGGGCTGCATTGTAAAGGTCGACTAGTGTCGAATCCCGATAGGTTCGTGTCTCGACGTCAACCATATGCACGGCAGCACCAGCCGTACCGAAGTAGAAACGTCCATCGGACAGTGGCAAGTCGTGGCGAGGATCCTGCCCGTGCAACACAATGTCTTTGGCTGCGCCAGCAATTATGTCCTCGATCAACCCACGCGGAAATAATAGGCGTCCTTCACTCGATAATTTGCCACCGGCGCCGACCACCTTTTCGATACAACTGGGAATAGCATTCGCCAAGCCAATCTCAGCCAATACATCGAGCACTGCATGATGAACCTGCTGAATCTCGATCTCTGTGAGCGGTTGGTAACGTCCACTGCGCTGCCCAGGCTTTGACGGTCGCTCATCAACTGGAATCGGTGTCTTTCGCAGTACGTGACGAGCAGTCCGCCCACCCATTCGCCTAGACACCGTCGGCATAATAATAACCTCGGCTCAGTTGATAATACCGACTTCACACCAGCCTCTAAAGGACTTAGCCTGATAGCCAGACAGCGACATTGTAGATCGCGTGGCCCACGGTGGGAATAGTGTCTTGCTGCCAAC
>MDTE01092464.1_pt1 | contig 20469 bp, 25 predicted proteins | sample 811231 | NCBI WGS metagenome assembly MDTE01 (sample SAMN05326651, study PRJNA326480) | marine metagenome | isolation source: seawater | place: Indian Ocean: Red Sea | collected 2010
AAGATGAAAATATTCGTTCTGATTTAAGAGAATTATTTAAACCTTTTTTAAAGACCTTGTATAACGAATTTTATATTTATATTTTAATATTGTGTATTTACAATCTCTTTTTGTTTATACTAATTTTAGCAATATTTTATATTTTACTTCGTCATATACATTTTACTCAGATCCAATATAAATAATCATTTAATAATTATAGAATAATATCTATGTATATTTTATAATTATGAACTTCTTTGGCGGATTTTTTCAAAAGAAAACAACAAAAGGTGGAAAACCTTCCACTATGAAAGCAGGTAAAAGAAAAAACAGAAAAACAGCAAAAAAATCTAGAAAATCTAGAAAATCTAGAAAAATGAAAGGTGGTAATTCACCAATTGATGATGCTTACCCTCAACCTAAAGAACCAGTTGAAGAATTTACTGAACATGGTGATGTTGATGCTAGCAAAAAACCATTAAAAGTTGTTCCTGTTGACGGATTTAGAAATGAAATAGACACGACAAAAGGAATGAAAGGTGGTAAAAAAGGAGGTAACGTAGCTGTACCAGTCATTTTAGCTGCTGCAAATTTCATGGGACCAAAAAAAACAAAAAAAGGTGGTAAAAAAAGAAAAACAAATAAACGTCGTCGCCATTAAATAAATTTAATATTATTAATATTATATAATATTAAATGAATAATAATGAATTAACAGAGCAAAATAAGATAGTAGAATACATAAAGAAATACGTATTAATAGATGATCAATTAAAAATAATTAATGAAAAAACAAAACAACTTCGAGAAAAAAAGGCAATATTATCAAAATTTATTTGTGAATATGCAGAAATGAAAAGAATGAATAAAAAAATTAAAATAAGTGATGGTGAATTAAAAATAAGCGAGAAAAAAGAATACACCCCTCTTAGTTATAGTTATATAGAAGAAAGTTTAAGCAAAATAATACAAGATAATAATAAGGTAGATTACATAATAGAATATTTAAAAGAAAATCGTGAAGTAAAAATAACAAGTGACATAAAGAGAACAAAAAATTAACATAATTATATAAAAATGAATAGTTTTTGAGAAAAAATAGAATGAAAAAATACTATGGATAATAAAAAAGTAATAATGTTAAATGCAGGTATGGATAACAACATGAATAAAAATGATATTGTATTCATTTTAATGGAAGAAGGTCATGGAACACATTATAGTAAAAAATATGAACAAAGTAAATCTCCATATGATGTTGAAAAATTCTCTAATATTAATGACAATATAATTAATATTAGAGAACAAATTGTATAAAAATTAATATTAGTATAGTTTATATAAATGGATTATTTAAGTGATCATATGAAAATAGAATATGGTGGAAATAGTACAAGTATTTTTTCAGGCGGATTGAATGCTCAAAGTATAATGAAAAATAATTCAATACTATCAAATATAAATTCTCAAGAAAAATACGATAGATTTAAAGATTTATATGTACCAGTAGGATTACAGATAAATAAATATACAGTTACAACAATAAAACCAAAAATAAAATATAACGAAAATGTAATTAATGATAGACTATTTGATACATTATATGAAAATGTAAAATCTAAAAAAATACCAAAGAATCCATTTAATAAAACACAAAAAAAGAAAAGAAAAAATTAATTTTTAAATTTCTTAAAGGTTTTTGTAATTAATTTTTTAGTCCATAAATATGTCCATCCAAGAGAAGTAAAATATAACACAGAAGGAATAATAACTAATTCCATATGATTAGTCATTTGAGACATTATAATTAAAAGCTTATAACATCTACAATAAGCATAAATAGTTAAACAAAAGTAATCGGTAATAAGATGTAAAGAATTTTCTTTTTTTAATGTATCTCTAAAATTAATAATTAATGCAGATATATCACTATACAAAAGAAAATTATTAGCTACTAACATATAATCTTTATCATAGTTGTATCTATTATTAATTAAAATAATATACTGTATACATGAAATTGCATGATGAATAACGTATATAAATCTGTTATACGATAAATAATCATATATAGAATCACCAATATAATAAGTCAAATGAAAAATACTGGCGTTATAAAGAAAAGGTGGAATATCAATTTGATCTAAATTAGTAAATAGATATAAAATATAAATAGATGTTAAGTGATGATATACATTAAAAGTAAATAATTTACAAAGTAATGAAAACATTTATAGTAGTATAGTATAATTCTTTTAAATAATATTAAAAAATATTAAAAATAATCGAATACTGAAAAGGATTCGACAATGGTGTTATTACGAGGACAATCTTTGATAGAAATATTTATTTTACTAACATGTAATTCTAATTGATATTTATCACCTATGTCAATTAGAATAGTTTTATTAATAGAACTATTACTAAAAGTGCGAAGAAGCAAATACAAAATCATTGCAATAAAATTCATAATGATAAAAGTATATATAATTTTTATCATTAAAAAAGAGAATTAATAACGCGACCAATCATTGTTGTTATAATGATTTAATCTTAATTTATCTTTGTTATCTTTCCAGAATTGTACTTTAGAGTCAATTAATTTATCTTCAGGGGTTTTCATTGGTGCATCACTATATGCAGGAAAATCAGTTGAGCGTTTTTCTGGTTTTACTCCATAACAATTAACACCAAATCTAAGGGCTGGATTAGCCATATATCCACCATTAATACCAGGTCTTCCACAGTTATTCTTCGTAGCATCTTTTTCTTGCAACTTATTCCAAGTACTTTTTTGTGTAGGGAATAGAGCCATTTGATTTTTAGACCAACCATAATTACACCACTCACCACCTCTATTATAAGATTTTTCAATTTGGTCATAATCTGCTAACTCAGCATCAAATGATTTACAAATAGCTTCAGCATCAGAATATGTATAATGATTACCACCAACATTGAAGACCTCATTTTTATCATTAGAAATAACAGGTCTTGGTAAGATTCTAGGTCTAGGTCTAGGTCTAGATTCAGTTACAGTAACTGTAGTAGAATTGGTAGAAGGACTTATTCCTAAAAGTTCTCTTAATTCATTTGTTAATGAAACGTTATAAAACTCAATAAAAAATTGAACAAATACAATTAGAATTAATAAAATCATAAGTAATGTTTCTAGACCAATAATCATAGTAGGTCTATCTTCTTTATTTGAAGGAACATTAATAATACTTGTAATAATATATAAAAATACGAGACCAGCAAGTATATAAAGTGCATTAAATTTATTATCAAAGAAAGATAAAAATCGGTCAACCGTATTTTGTGCATCATCTTTATACTCATCAGTATCAGTCATAATGTAGTAAGCAATAACAATTCCAATAATAGTAAGTAAAATAATAACATTATAAACATATCCTAAATTCTCACTTCTGAAAAAGAAACCAAGAAGTGAATAAAGTATAAAATAAATAGAAACAATCCAAAATAGAATATATAGATTTTCGTAAGTTAAAACAATACTTAAATTATTATCATTATCTTCTTTTTCAGTAGTAATAGTAGTTGTAGTATTACCTGATACATCAACGTTACCAGATATATCCGATATTATATTACCACTACAATCAATTGTATTACCAGATGCATCAGTAGTATTTCCGCTACAATCTCCTACTCCTGTGCTAAATGATTCATATAAATTAAAATCTAAACCCTTCATTTATATTATCTTATATTATATTTAGTTATTTTTTTTTCTATAAAATAAACAGTATGCCTTTGCAGTTATTAACTGGTTTTTATCTTTAACTTCTTCAATTATACTATCATTATAGTGTAACCATTTATTATATTTATTTTTAACAAATGCGGTGTAATGACCACCTTCTAAACGTCCACTATGATTACATATTCCAAATAATTCATATTTATATGAATTTGGGTTATAACCACAAATATATTTAGATAAATCTAGTTCATCAACTGGAAAATCAATAACAGTATTAATCTTACTCCGACCATTATATGAAAATCTCTTAAATAATATAAATAATATATTAGGAAAGCTCCAATATTTTACATACTTAATAGCATTTTCTTTTTTATTAATTTTTTCATTAAACCATTTATTATCATCATTAAGGTAATCATGTTTCAAATATATATCAAAGCATTCATATATGTTTTTAGCAGATTGCTTATTAAAACTCACAGGTAAAGCAATGTCAGCAAATATTTCAGGTTTTATATTTGTAGTTTTAGATTCAACACCTTGAATAATATTAATGCAAATTCCTTGGAATAATTCATCGCTTTCTGAATATTCTTTTTTATAATGTTCTGCTAACACTTCATAGCATTTTACAGCAATTGAATCTATTTCATTTTTAACATTACCATTAATAGTAATATTTTTTTGTGTAAATATACTGTTATGAATAGCATCAATGATCAAAATATAGAATTCCTGTATATCGTTTTGACTGTACCCAGTAAATAATATTTTATTTTTAATTCTTGCATATTTTTGCAGTACCTCTAAGAATCTATTAGGACGTATTACACCATTATGTTCATTCATAAGATTTGTCAAATTATACCATTCAATTGATAATATTGAATCAATATTATCGTTTAACATATTATTTTTAAATTTATCTTTTATGATAGCTGTAAGCTGAGGGATCTCTTTTATAATTTGTAAGCATGAGTTTATAAAACATGTGTTTCCTAAATTCTCTAAACCAACATAACCTTTTTCAACGTTCATATTAGTATTTTTTTAAAGATATTTATTATATAAAAATATCTTTATATAAATTATTATATAAATATGGATAGGAGTTTATTTGATATATATGATAGAAATGAAGCATTAAATTCATTAATAGAAGTATTATCGTCATTTATAACAAGTTATAATACAAATATGAATTCATTAATTAATGAATATAATACAAATACACGTTCAATATTATCATTAGTTGAACATTTAATAAATATAACAACTAGAGATATAAACAACAATATTAATTCACAACCCAGAAATCCAACGTATAGACGAAATACAAATCAGAGAAGAAATTCAACATCACTTACTAGTAATAGAAATATGAGGAATGATGATTCTGTATTAGTGCGAGAAAGAACAACCACGCTGATAGATGATATTGAAGATGATAGATATAGAGATAATTTTAGAAGAAATGTACAAGAACCAGAAAATACAACATTATCTCCAAGGAGAAATCGTCCTCCACCAAGACAACCTTATGTACGCTTAGATAGACAATACAATGGTAGCAGTGATGCATTAAGAGAAATAATAAGAAGTGCAAGAGATATTGGAACTAGAACATTAACAAGTTTAAATGATTCATTAATAATACCTAATGATAGAAATGATACACGTAACAGAATATTAACAGAAGATAGAACCAATGTATTTCAAATGGATGCACTAACTGAATTAATTTCAAATCAAATTGCAAATTTACAAGATGTACCTGTTTTTCCTACAAATGAACAAATTCAAGAAGCAATAGTTGATTATTTATATAGTGATTCCCCAAACTTATTAGGTAATGAACATCCTGATAGATGTCCAATAACAATGGATTATTTTGAAGAAGGAGATGAAGTTTCTAGAATAATATATTGTGGTCATGTATTTAAAAAAAGTGCGTTAATAAGGTGGTTTAGTAACAATGTAAGATGCCCAGTATGCAGATATGATATTCGTGAATATAATCCAAGAAATGATAATAGTAATAATGATTTATCATTGAATGATATTCCTCTAACTGGAAGTAACTTAAGAAGGACTACTAGTGATAATAGTATAGTAAGTCCAGTTTTCGCAGCAAATGTATATTCATTTGATATACCAATAATAATAGGTCCAAATACTTATGACCTATCAGATAATAATGTATAATAAAATAAATATAAAAGAAATTTTTAATATTATATTAATAATGGGCAAAAAACACAAAGCAAAAAATAAAAAAAATTCTGAATTACCTTTAGTTAGTGTATGTAGTCCAACATTTAATAGAAGACCATTTATTGAAAATATGATAAATTGTTATAAAAATCAAACATATCCTAGAAGTAGAATGGAATGGATAATTGTAGATGATGGAACTGACCCTATAAAAGATATAATTGATAAATATACTGATTTAAATATTAAGTATTTTCAAGTAAAAAAAATGAACCTAGGGGAAAAAAGAAACTTTATGCATACTAAATGTAATGGTAAAATACTTGTATATATGGATGATGATGATTATTACCCACCTGAAAGAGTTGAACATGCTGTAGAAACTTTAAATTCAAATAGAAAAGCATTATGTGCAGGTTCGAGTGAAATATATGTATATTTCAAAGATATAAACAAAATGTTGCAGTGTGGTCCATATGGAGAAACACATGCAACTGCTGGAACATTTGCCTTTCGAAAAGAATTACTAGATATTACATCATATGAAGACCATGCAGCATTAGCAGAGGAAAAACATTTTTTAAAAGGTTATACAATTCCATTTGTTCAATTGGACCCACTAAAAAGTATTCTAGTTTTCTCACACTCACACAATACTTTTGATAAAAGAAGAATGTTAAAATATTGTGATGATGAAAATGGAAAGGTAAAAGAATCAGATAAAACTATTGATAAATTTATTAAATTTGATTTTGAAGAGCCAATTAAACAATTTTTCTTGAAAGATATTGATGAATTACTTAGTAATTATGAACCGGGTCTTCCTAAAAATAAACCAGATGTCTTAAAACAAACAGAAGAAATTGAAAAAAAAAGACTTAAATTAGAAGAAAATGCAAAAAATCAATATTTAAATGAAAAAATTGGAATAACTATTGAAAATAATGGTAAACGTGTAAATCTAACAAGAGGTGAAGTATTAACTATATTTGATAATACTAGAAAAGAAATTGAAATGTTACAACAAAATGCTATGAAAACAAACATTGAATTACCTTCCGGTGAAAGTAAATATATGGACTTTTTTGAATTATCAAAAACTTGTGAGGACTTAGTAAATAAAGTCAAAGTTCAAAATAAATTAATTGAAAATATGAAAAATCAAATAAAAATTCTTAAAGAAGAATCTTAAATAATATAATTAAAATATAATTTTGTCTTATATTTTAATCGTTTTCATCCCCCTCAATAATTTGTTCTTTTTTTACATTTTTATCCAAATACCTAAATATACGCTTAATATCCAATTTTGTTATATTGTACCCTTCGAATATAGTATCTATTTCGTGATTATCTGAATTATCGTAAAAATTTTCTCCAAAATATAATCTTAATTCTTGAAAAAATGTAATTAAATCCTTTTTGTCCATTTCTAATTCTTGACATAACCCATAGATAAAAACAATGTTATTAAATTCAGTCGAATATTTTGTTAATACTTTTGTAAATCTTACCTCATTGTTTAAGGGATTAAATTTATCCGTTTGTTCTGGAAAGTTGTCATGATATATTTTATTATTATAAAATGTTTTTATTAAAGAACTCATTTCATTAAACTGCCATATTTGATTTTGAAATGTTACTCTATCGATATAATCTGCATAACATATATTGTTTAATACTTTCAAATAAAATGGTATTGATTTACTTACATTCAAATCTTCTATCATATCAATTATATTTTCATGCCATAATAGTGCAACTATAGTCCTGTCTGTTTCATTCATAAATAATGAATGTTCATTTAAATTAACCCTTTTGTTTATCAAATTCTTTGTTATTTGTTTTGCATCATCATTTTGTGATTTAAGTTGAAAAATAAATTCAATATTATTTTTATTTATTAAATGTTTATTTTTACTATATATATCCTTAATATACATCATCTTTCTTAAATCACCCTGTATATACTTTACAATATGTTCTCTGAAATCTTTTTGTATTTCTATAGATGAATCCAATAATTTCATTATTTGATTATCATTTGGTTTTTTTAATTCAAATATATTACAAACTTTCATTAGTTCTTTTATTTTTTTATCCATATAATAATTTCCAATGCAAATGATAGGGTTAGAAGATTTGTTTTCTAATTTTTGTTTTTTTGTTTTTTTCTGTCTTATTATTTTGATAAGTGCATTTATGCCTCCTTTGTCGCCATTATTTAAACCATCTATCTCATCCATTACTAATACGATTTTTTTTTGTCTTTTATTAAACATATCTAGAACATTATAATTAGATACATTATTGCTTGTTATACTATCCATTAATGATTTATTACGAACGTCTCCAGCATCGTAATGTATTATATCAAAATCCATTTCCTTTAATAATGTTTTTATAAATTGTGTTTTTCCACAGCCAGGAGCACCATAAATATATATTCCTTTTTTGAACTTTATATCTTTGCATAAGTTATCAAAATTTGTTAATATATGTTTTATTTGTTTTTCAATTTCTATCCTATTGAGTATTTCATTAACATTTTTCATATTATATTAATATTACGTTGTTTTTTTATATTAATATTTAAACGAATTTAATGCTTCGTAATATGTATAATATAAAATTGAATAAAATATCCATATAATTTAATATGGACAAAAATAATATATGTGAAAATAATATTTTAAGGCCTTCAGAAATGACAACTAATAATTCAGATAACAATACGGAAAATCTTTCTGATAACAGTACTATTGAATCAGTTGAAAAAATAACATTCAGAGACAGTAAAAGAAAAGGAATAATAAAACCATTAACAATTAATAGTAAATTGGAACCTTCTTGTTCAATATGTAATATAGATAAATTAAATGCATCTGGTGTTTGTTGTTTATGTAATAGAGTAATATGTTCATATCATATGACAGTTGCAAATAACTCGAAATATTGTACAATATGTAAGAAGCATGATAGTTATAAACATATTATAGAGGCCAATAGTAATCACTTTATAAAAGTAAAAAACAGAAAAAAATGGTTTTGTTGTTTTACATAAATTTATAAATTAATATATTTATAAATTTTTTTTAACGCCCGAATGAACTGAAATCTGCAGTCATTGGTATATATTTATCATGTCCTTTTGCTGGTAATGCTCCAAAATAATTCATATTAGATATTGCAGGATTAACGACACGTTGTCTTCTACTAGAAGGACCTACATATGTATTTACATTATCATTGTTCATTGGATGTGCATGATATATTGAACCATTTACATGAGTATGGTCTAATTGATTGTGTCTTCTTCTATCTATTTCATCAGCTAATTTACCACCTAAACGAGAACCTTCATCGTATGCTTTTCCTCCTAAACGTTTTCCTTCACTATATGCATCACCACCTAGATCTTTAGCTTCCCCATAAACATCACCAGCAGCACCTTTTGCAGCACCATAAATATCACCAACAGCACCTTTTGCAGCACCATAAATATCACCAACAATACCTTTAGTTGCATCAAGAGTACCACTTGCAGTATCTTTAACAATATCACCTGTAGTATTTAATACACCTTTAGTTGCATCACCAGCAGCATTTAAAGTACCAGATACCAATCTATTTGCTCCAGAAAATGTACTGTCAATAATATTATCTCCATTTGTATCTAAATGAATTATAGTTCCAGACAAATCACTTGTTCCTGAACCACCCTGTCCTCCACAATTTGTACAAATACCTTTATCAGGACATGATGGGCATGATGGACATGTTGGACATACTGGTGGGACAACAGATGATTTTAATATATAATCAGAATAGTCTGTTAAACCATTATGTTCTTCGTATTTTTTTGATTTCCAGTACCACATCCACTTGTAGTAATCAGATACATGGTTATTTGGTATATTTAGACTTAAATCATATGTTTCTACATTTCCAGAACCTTGTTCTTGAAGTTGCTCTTTTATTAACTCACCTTCTAAACATTTTTCTCCATCAAATGTGAAATATCTAATCCCATTCTTTAAACATTTATATTTTGCTCCTTCAGGTACATCTTTATCCTTATATTCTGTATAATATATTGTTGGTTTTGGTTGTAATTTATTTGTTCTATCATCCCTTATTTGTTCCCCTTCTTTTTGTGTTAATAAAATAACTGCTGCATGTGAATAATATATCAAATCATTTTTTAATGAAAAAATTCTTATTGGTAATACTCCCATAACATCTGATAAATCACTTGGTTTGATATATAGTAATAAGCCATTTTTGTTATCAACTAATATCCAAGGAGAAATTGTAGATAAATCTTGTGTGTTTGGTTCATTTTTATATGTAGTAGGGTCACCTTGAATATTATATATAATTAAATTTTCACCAGAATCTGAAGTTTGATATTGAATAAAATTATAATTTAATGGGTCAAAGAATACACTATCTGTTATTGGTTTTAATGAAGCAAATTCATTATATTGATTTACAATTGCACTAAATGTTGCAATATCTTCTAAATTGGTTGATTTAGGATAATTAGACATATCACTTGATGTATTAAAATCAATCATTTTTCTTTCAACTGTATTAGATATAAATGATGCACCATCACTTGATGAATAACTATAAAGTGAATATGCTTTTTGATTTTTATCATAAGTAGTTACAAAAATATTTACTGGGTATTTAATTACTGTTGCATAACGTGGTGAAAATCCATTTGTTTTTGAAAAATATACTGCTACTTCTTGTCCTGATTGGTCTGTATATTTAACAGAATAGTAGTTTTCAGGAACTACATTTTGGAAACTTGTAATTTCACCATCAAAACTTTGTAATACGTTCCCATTATCATCTATTTCTTCACGAGAAACACTATTTCCTTGTGTCGTAAAACCATCTGTTGTAGTTGAATCTACAGCACTAGCTGCGGCTGAATTTTCATTATCTTCGTCAGTTGTTTGTTCTTGATTCAAATCATCACTAGGGTTACCAGTATTAGTTGTAGTTGTATTAGTATTATCAGTTGTAGTTGTATTAGTATTATCAGTTGTAGTTGTAGTTGTATTACCTGTATCTGTTGATGTACCATTAGTAGCTAATCTGTAATTATGCTTTTGCTCAGAGTAATCATTGAATTTAGAAGCAGTATTAAGATATAAATTTTCTTGTACGTTTCCATTAAAAGGTACTACTGTAGGTTTATATACTGTAACTTTTGAATTTAAATCAATAACAACATTACCTGTTTCGGTGTCAAAATATGTGACATCATCTTTTATGTTAATTAAAGCTTTTGAATCAGAATAATGAGAAATAGTTTTAGTAGTAACATTACCTTGAGTTGTTTGAAAACCCTCAGTAGGTAAACTATATGAAATATAATAATTATATATTAAATATGAAACTAAAACAATTAGTATGAAAATTAATAAACTGGTGAAAGTTATCTTCATTATAAATATATAGATTATATGTCGAAAAAAGTATTTTAAAAATGAATTAAATATTAAATATTAATAAAATATAAATGAGCGAATTACAAATGATGTATAGTAATGAAAATGATTATGAAATATGTATAGATGAAGTTGGAAGAGGTTGTTTATTTGGAGATGTTTACGTTGCATGTGTTGTTTTACCTAAAGGTAATGGATTCAATAAAAAAGATGTGAAAGATAGTAAAAAATTCACATCTAAAAGTAAATTAAAAAATGTAGCGGATCGTATAAAAGAAGAAGCTTTATATTGGCATATTGCATCTATAAATGCAGAAATAATAGATGAAGTTAATATACTACAAGCAGTAATGTTAGGAATGCATAAATGTGTGGATAGTATATTACCTAAAATATATGATAATGAAAAAAAAATAGAATTAATAATAGATGGTAATTATTTCAAACCATATGAAAATTTAAAACATGTATGTGTTGAAAAAGGAGATAGTAAATATATTGGAATAGCAGCAGCAAGTATATTAGCAAAAAATGCAAGAGATGAATATATACATGAATTATGTGAAAAATATCCACAATTAAATGAATTTTATAAATTGGGAAAAAATGTTGGTTATGCTACAAAAGATCATTTAAATGGTATAAAAGAATTCGGAATAACACAGTGGCATAGAAGGACCTTTGGTATATGTAAGAATTACGAGAAAATAAAAAATATTGTATAATATATACTAATGTCATTTACAAGATTTAGAGACGATGATGCAAGAGTACAAGAACAATTACATAATTTAACACATACTGGAAGATATCAAATAAATACACCAGGACCAGGTTCAGATATACCATTTATGGAAGACCCATATATGAGATTAGACAAATATGGTGCAAATTTAAGAACAAATAAAGTAGGTATTGAAAGTGATTTAAAAGGTTTAACCAGAAAATTAAATCGTGACTTATTAGATGAAAATGATTATAAAAAAATGGAAACAGTATCACATATTAGAAGTCATAGTACTAAAGCTCCATATGTTGAAGAAAGTAGAGCAAGTCACCCTGCTTGGACTTATAAAGATTTAGAACAAAGTAGATGGGAAATACCATTTGTTAATCCACAAGCAAATGTAGAACAACCATTTAATTTTAATCTTAATAGCAGAGTATTAGCAAAAGACAATTTTTTACCAAAAATTAATAAATAAAATTTTATCAAATTATTTTATATTTCTAATATAATATAATTATATATGGAATTAGTAGTACCAGCATTTGCTTTAGGTTCATTATATTATGTAAATAATAAAGATAAAAAAAAAAAGGAAGGATTTAAACAAAAACGTAATAAATTACCAAATACAAATATACCAAATATCAATTATCCGTCTGAAGATTTACCCAATTTTGTTGGAGAAACAGCTCTCAACGATGTATATAAAACAGATAAGTTATCAACAGTAAATAAATACAAAAATACTGGAACATTTACAGATAAATATTTTAAATCTGATGGAACACAAGAAGTAGAAACTACTCAAGAAGCATATACAAATCAATTTAAAAGTCTAACTGGTGAAGTTGTCGGACAAGAGTATTTTCAACACAATAATATGGTTCCATTTTTTGGTAGTAATTCACGCTCACAAATTAAAGAAAGTGATAATACTGATAATATTCTTGATAATTATGTTGGTTCAGGTAGCCAACAAATAAGTAAAAAAGAACAATCTTCTCTATTTGCTCCTGAAGAAAATACACAGTGGGCATATGGGACACCAAATGCAAATTCATTTATGCGCTCTAGAATAAACCCTAGTATGAAAAGAGCTAATGAAAAACCATTTGAATCAATTAATGTAGCACCAGGTTTAGGAAAAGGTTCAGAAGGTTTTAATTCAGGGATGATGGGTCGTGATAATTGGTTACCTAAAAATGTTGATGATTTAAGAACATTAAGTAATACAAAATCTGGGGGAATATCTTTAGCTAATCATGAAGGTCCTGGTGTTAGTCAAATTAAAAATAGAGGACAAATGGGAACAATGGAAAAAAATAGACCTGATAGAATATACGAAAATACACCTGACAGATGGTTCACTACAACTGGTGCTGAACAAGGACGTACTCTTCGTGCAGAACCTATTATGAGAGTTGTTAATAGACCTGAAACTACAACAGATTATACTGGTAACGCAGTATCTCAAACTGCTGGTGAGTATGTCCCTGGTAAATATATGCCTTCTACCAATATTAATCTTGGTCCTAGACCATTGGGTGTCGCAAATTCAACTGGAAATAACAATGCTGTGTCTGGTGAATATGGTCTTAATGCAAAAAAAGCATATCCAAATAATCGTAGTTCAAATGAACAACCTAATTTCTTTGGTGCTGTTGGTACAACAGTAAGTGCAGCTGTTTCACCATTATTAGATATATTAAGACCTTCGAGAAAAGAAAACGCCATTGGTAATTTAAGACCTTATCAAAACCCTGGTTCAACTGTTCCACAAAGTTACATGTTTAATCCTGCAGACAGAGCACCAACAACACACAGAGAAACTACAGAAAATTCAAAACAAGGATTTTATGTAAATGCTAATCAACATGGTGGTGCATATAAAACAACAAAGCATCAAGTCGCTTTTACTAATAGAAATCAAACTGGTGATTTTTATTATTCAGGTAATGCTGAAGGTGCTAGAGAAATGAAATCATTTGACGCAGAAAGAAATCAAAGAAACAATGAAATTAAAAGTTCTACTATACAAGGAAGATTAGTTCCTGGTAAAATTGAGACATTTAACAGTAATATTAACATGAAACAACATGATAGAGATACAGTATTAAAAAATAAAAGGCCATTAGCAGGTAATGGACCTTCTAGAATTCCAACCACTGATAATTTTGGTCAATTAGCTGGAAAAGATAACTCATTATATTCTAACATTCAAATTGATAGAACAAATGCTGACTTATTAAAAGCTTTAAAATCAAATCCTTATGTTACTAATTATAAAAATGCTCTTTAATTTATAAGATATTTATTTAAATATATTAAATATCTTATTCCTTGTTTTTTTGTTTATTTATTTCATTTTTTATTATTTCATTCCATCTTGCATAACATGCTTCTCGAGTAAGATGTTTTTTACTAAATTCATATGCATTTTCTGCTATTTCTAAAGCCTTTTCGTAATTTTCATTACACCATTCTGCTTTTTCAATTAAGTCAGATAGGTCACGTTTTACAGGTATATAATGTTTCCATGGTATTAAATACTTAAAAAAATATTCTTTGTACGGTCTATCTATAAGTAGTACTGGTCTATGTGACCAAAAAAAATATTTTACTCTTCCTGAATACCCTCTTCCTTCCATATCTATTAAAAACTTATGTTCTTTTACCTGAGTAACTAATGACATATAATTATGTGTTTGTAATACATCTACATCTCTATGGATTCCATCTATTTTTTTTGTTCCACGTCTTCTCCAATACCTATTATCTCTAACCTTAAATAATTTTTTATGTTGTTCGGCTATTTCAAAGAATTTTTTTCTAACTTCTAAATTACTTACAACACCAAACCAACCAATCCAACTTGTTAATGGTTTTTCTAAACCTGCTTGATGAATTTGTTCTTTAATTTCATCAAAATCGTCTAAACCAACTTGTGGCCAACAATGAAAATTAAAATCTGGTATAAGACTCTCTTCCGGATAATCTCCGTAAAATGAATATGCGTAGTTATTATCATAATTTATGCGATCATCAGTAGATATTTTAATGGTATCAAAATCTTCCCAATTATATATTTCATTAGCTTTTCTAATACACCACATTGTTGATATATTTCTTGTTTCAAAACCACGATTAGTTATTACCTGTTTAAGTTCTCCATTTTTTTTTGATAATTCAAAAGACATTTATATTATATAATTATAATTTAAATAAGTATATTTTCACGTTTTTTTTCCAACTAGTTTGTACTAAATGTGAAGATATTAAATAATATTTTAAATGATGATCGTATTCAAATAATATAATATATCCAGAAAATTCAGATAAAATTTTTTTATAAAGATTTAAATTATCTTCCTTTGAATAAATTATATTACAGCAGTATAAAATATCATAATTACCAAAATAATGATTTTTAAAATCAATATTAAAGAACTCTGTTGAAGATTGTAGATTTGGGTATTTTTCTAACCATTCTATGCTATCATTATAACGACCAACATGAATTTCTATACCATCACAATACATATCAGGAAATTTATTGTTGATACATAATACTAATTTTCCACACCCGCTTCCTACATCTAAGAAACTATACGAATTTGTACAACCCAAATTATTTATAATACAAATAATATCATTTGGATTTACTTCACCATAAACATAAGATTTATTTGATTCATCTAATGTATTTGGAATTATATATGATTCTGGTTTTATGTGAATATAATCTTGCATATATTGTTTATTAATAATATATTCAAGTACTTTTAAAATCATTTATAACATTTTATATCTTTATGCTGTCATATTCATTTTAATTATTTCATGACACTTATATTCTTGGATAAATTCTAAATCATCTAATGTATAATCATTAATATTCTCATATTTATTTTTGATATTTATTTTTGGAAATGTTAATGGTTCCCTTTCTAATTGTGTTTGTAAAGCATCGAAATGGTCACTATATATATGTGCATTTCCTAGAAAATATACAAATTTATCAGCAATCAAATCACAGTGTTTTGCTATAATATGAGTTAAAAATGAATAAGATGCTATGTTAAATGGAACTCCAAGACCGACATCACCACTTCTTTGATATAAAGAACAAGATAAAAATTTATGCTCTCGAACATGAAATTGCATTAATATATGACAAGGTGGTAAAGCCATTTCATCTATTTGACAAGGGTTCCATGCTGATACAATTAATCTTCTCGATGTTTGTGTATTTTTATCCTTTAAGTTTTCAATAACTTTACTCAATTGGTCTATTCCTTTATCTGAATAGTCAGTATATCTATCTTTATATTCTGCGTTAAAATGTCTCCATTGATGACCATAAATAGGTCCTAAATCACCTTCTTCATATCTTTGAAGACCTCTTGAATCGAGAAATTCACGGGTTGAATTACCATTCCATATTTTTACATTTTGCTTTGTTAATAAATCATTATCTGTATGACCATTTATAAACCAAATAAGTTCTTTAAAACATGTTTTCCATGCTAATTTTTTGGTTGTTAATAATGGAATACTTCCATTACTCAAATCAAATTTCATACTTTCCCCAAAAACACATTTTGTTTTACCATTTCTAGTATCTTCAAATGAACCTTCATTAATAATTCTTTTTATTAAGTCTAAATATTGATGCTCTTCGTGCATAATATAAAAATATATAATACTAATTTTTATATTATTAATATCAATATATTGTTTTCATATTTTTTGTTATTCTGTGATATTTTTCTCGAAAATCTTTATCAAATTCTACTGTACAATCATGAAAAGCTTTTATTTCATTCTCACAATTTATCTCGTAATTATTTTCATTAATATCAAAACAATAAATTAATCTTTTATTTAATGATTCACACTTATTTCTTATTTCTTTATCATATAATTTTTTAATGTATGCTTCTACTAACATATTATATTATTACATATTAATTCTTTATATACTCATTTATTGCTTTTGCACTATAATATGCTATAAATGCTGCAAACCCACCTACAATTAGTGTTTCCATTCCGCCCGTAATTTTAAATTCTCGAATATACCCTAATAAAAACAAAAACAAAAATAAAACAATAGAAGAAATTATAAAAGGATTATTAAATTTAAAAAAGAATGGTATTAATGGAAACATTCCAATTATTATAAACGATAAAAATGTAACTATTCCTACCTTATATGCATTTTGATTATATAATCTAGCCTTTTCTGCAAGGAAACTAGATATACCCATACTAAATCCATCACTCAATATTGATGCTAAACCTAAAATTATTATTGTATTTGTTGATAAATCACCTCCTAACGAACCAGCAATAATTGCAAATGTTGTAATTAAACCATCTACTCCACCATATACAATTTCTGAATAATATTTATTCATATAAAATAGCATTCTATAATTATTAAATGTAATTATAGAATTAATATCAGCTATTAAAATAATAATCTATATATTTAAATGCGTCATCCCTAATTCAAATCCTATTTATTATAAATTTAATCTTTATTTAAATTTCAACCACCTGTGATTTTTTCTGGATTAAAGTTGAAATTATCATTTGATGGTCACCCAGCTTTTAAATGTTTTTTACTTCTTTTTGTTTTTCTTTTATTGTTTTTTCTCACTTTTTTACTTTTATTTTTATTTTTTCTCGAAAATCTTTTTCGATTATTAGTTTTAAAACTCATATATATATACTATATAGTATATTTGCATTAAATATTTATAATCTAGATAAATATTTAATTAAATAAAAATTGCATTAACAAGAATAATCCAAGAATTTGGAAAACATTGGATGCAGGTTTAATAGCAGGTACTAATTTAACTAATATTTTATTCCATAATAACATACCGACAAAAGATAATATAAGTAACATAATAAATAATGTTAATAAGAAAACCAATATAGATTTTGTTGGTCTAGGAGACATAGACATTTCGTCACCGGCAAATCCTTCACATGATGAGACAAAAGAATCAACGACACTGTTAACTTGTTCGTACATTATAATATAATGTTATATTTTTTTCTAAACTTAAATATTGATAATTTTTACATTATTATCTTTATCACTTACTAAAAATCCACCATCAACCTGATTCAAAATTTGATATTTATTACCTTGATCTATAATATATTTTTGATGTTTACCATTATTTAATAATAAATTACTTTGTCCTCCTTCTTTATTATTATTAATGTTATCATAATATTTTTTGATTTCTTGAGAAAGTTTTTTATTTAAATCTATGAATTGTGCGTATTTATTATCATTTTTATATACCAAATTAGTGTCAAAGTGACTTAAGATTAAAAGCAATTGTTTAAAATTAGAAATATAAATTGAATCAGTATTAGAGATAGTATCAGCTAAATTAAAACTGATTGAACGATTTTTAATATTTTTGAGTAAGACAGGCTTTAATTCTTTAGGAAAAGATATAGGTAATGATAAACTTTTTTTATTATTTAAACCATAATAAAAGCATTCAACTAGCATTTTGATATCATCATTATTAGGCCATATATTAATAATTTGTTGAACAGTTCGATTAATATTATCAGCTTTATTATTAGACTTAATATTAGAATTGTTTTTAAAAAACTCAAATACTATTTCTTCTTCCATAACTATAGAATTAATATATATATTAAAAAAAATATTATAATTAAAAAATAGCATAAATAATTAACAATATTAAAATGTTATATTAATGGCATCAGTTACATTATACACACCAAATACACAAAATAATTTATTATTAAACAGCTTATTAGAATTTTATGATAATGGAGAAAATAATTTAAATACCATGATAAAAATTATAAACGGAGAGTCAAATATATCACTTCGAATAATAGATTGGTTTGTAACAAATTATGCAAAAAAATATTACACGATATACGAAATAGATAATAATAAACGTTTTAAAGTATATAATGATTATAAGTTAAAACTAAAAGCGTATTCAAAAAGAAGATTTGATCCATTTTGTAGATGGGAAAGAATAATAATTCCATATGACAAAGATAAAAATATGGAAACAACAATAGGTCAATTAAATTTTTTTAGATGGGCAATCGAAAATAAAATATTAAATTATATTTTAGAAAACTATTCAAAAATAGAAGCAGATATGAATAATAATAACAGCACATCAAGAAAGAAAAAGGATATATTAGATAACAATACTAAAACAAGAAAAAAACGGGAAGAGCTATCGGTATCAGCTTGTAAATGTATTAAGAAAGAAACTGTTAAAATTGTTGTTAAGTTTGATGAGATATAAAAGTAATTCGTAATCTATTTTTTTAAAATATCATCGTATATATAATCTACTGCTGTTTTTAACCATAATAATCCTTTATCATTTAAGTCTTCAACATTATATGAAGCGTCATCATTAGTATCAATAGTTAATAAATTTTCTACCCTTTGCAACCATTTTTTATGATATTTATCACATTTTGATAAATATTCTAAAGGAACACTGTCTTCACCTATTCTATTACGTTTATCGATACGTTTTTTGCAAATATCATGGTCTGCAGATATGAATATAGTACCATTTGTATTAAACTTTGTTTTATATGTTTGGTAAAATTGTAAATATATTTTAAAATTGATATCTTCAATCATATTATCATCATATAGCATTTGTGCAAATACATTTCTATCAGCATCTAAAGAACGTTCAGTAATAATTAATTTACATTGAGGATTATCAACAATTGCTTTTGATAGTAAATTTAATCTAGTAACATAAGCCATAATTTGAAATGAAAATGCATATTTATTAGGTTCTGAATAAAATTTTTCTAATATTGTCTTATCGTGATTATCTTTAATAGATTCCCAAATATTGACAGGTTCCGTTATAAAGATAATTTCATTATCATTTTGCAATTTTTCTTTTAAGTTCTCTACAAAAGTAGTCTTACCTGCACCAATATTTCCTTCAATTGATATAATTTTTGGTATTTTCATAATAGTATGATCCATGATATTTTCTTATATACTAAATAAGAAAATATTAGTATCAATTTTACAAAATTTTTTTAGCCTTATATTTTAAAATATCAAGAATGTTGCTTGTTGTTTTGAACTCATCTTTACCATATATATCTTGTAATAATAGCCATTCAAATAAACCACCTTTATAAACATAAACGTTATTAAATCCTAGTTTATTTATTTGATTACACTTATCTTCAACTGTTAGATCGTTACAATTTTCTCCATATATAATAAATGATTTACTATAATAGTCATAATTATTAACTAGATTATTAATAAA
>MDTE01188475.1_pt1 | contig 20467 bp, 17 predicted proteins | sample 811231 | NCBI WGS metagenome assembly MDTE01 (sample SAMN05326651, study PRJNA326480) | marine metagenome | isolation source: seawater | place: Indian Ocean: Red Sea | collected 2010
ATCCCAAGTGTAAATCTCGCATCGCCGCAGTTTGAACAGAAGGTTTCTTAAACTCTGAGCCTACAGAGCAGAACTATTCCTAAAGAAGTGTGAAGTTCCACCTACACGAAATTTCCAGGAGTCGAAATGAGCGCCTGTTTTTGGGCACGGTCTATTCTGAACACGGTCAACATGATGCTGCCTTAGTGTAATGTTTTGGCGCTGGTACATAAAGAGCCGGAACAGTAGATGAAGAAGGGGGTCACCTGGAATGACTGATGGACCGAGTCCCATGAGTCCGGTGTCGAGTTTCAACGAGTGGGATCCGCTTCGCGAAGTGATTCTAGGAACTTCAAGAGGAACGCAAGCGACATTGACGTGGACGAAAGAGCATCTTCCCCCGCAAAACATCTTGGAGGAGGCGCGACAGCTCAGCGAAAAAGCCTGCCCAACTTGGTTCTACGACGAAGTTGAAGAGGATCTGGATGGTCTTGCTAATGCGCTGAAGGACTGTGGCGTGCTGGTGCATCGCCCAACGCCAGAGCGACTAGACACCTTCTTCAGCACAACTAAGTGGATGAGCACGGGAAATAACTCTTACAACGCTCGGGATCTGCATCTTGTTGTCGGCAACTCAGTAATCGAAAGTCCCTCGTACCTGCACTCACGGTATTTTGAAGCCGCAAGTTTGTACCCAATTTGGTATCAGTATCTTGATCTGGGTTTTCGGTGGATTGCCGCCCCCAAACCGATGCTTGATTACGAGGTGCAGGTGCCCTACTTTCGAGACGAAAGCGAAAGAGAACTTACGGACGAGGATCGTCGGCATCTGGATTTGACCGGAGGGCGTCTGGAAAAGCTTCATCGGCTGAGCGAGCAAGAGATTCTTTTTGAGGCGGCAAATACGGTTCGTATGGGGCGTGACCTTCTGTACCTAATTTCGTCGTCGGGAAATCAACGAGGAGCTGACTGGCTACAGAGTGTTCTTGGTAGCGAGTATCGAGTTCACACAACGCGGGACATTTACCGGTCTAGTCACATAGATTCTACTGTTATGTGCCTTCGGCCGGGGCTTGTACTTCTAAATGATACTCGTGTAAACGATAAAAATTGTCCTTCGATCTTCGACTCCTGGGACAAGTTGTATTTTTCCGATGTCGCACCTACTTCGGAAGAGGAGTTACGTCACCAAAAAGAGGTGCGAGATCCGATAGGAAGTCAGCTCAAGGAACTTGGATTCATGACTAATTTGCACGACATGTCTTCACCGTGGGTTGGGTTGAACTTCCTCTCCATTGATCCAGAGACCGTCCTTGTCGAGGCTCGACAAACCAAGTTGATTGATCTGTTGGAGTCTAGAAAATTTACGGTCATCCCGATAAGGATGCGACACATATACACGCAGGGCGGCGGGATTCACTGCGCCACCCTGGACACGGTTCGCTCTGGGGTCTTGGAAAGCTATTTTTAGGAGCCACAATACTGAGATTTCCTTCAGCGTTCTAAAATCGGCAAGGCGCTGACTGGCCTGATCCTCCGTTAGTCCGATCATGGTGAACTGAAAAGGGAGACGTCATGCAACCCGAATGGCGAAACGTAGAAGCAGCGACCCTAGAAACTTTCCAAAACCACCGACCAAGCGAGTACTTTTCGCATTTAAGCGACGAAGGAGCCTTTGTTGACCATTTAGCCAGAGTTGAAGACCTCTACCGCTTCGGTCTTTGTCTACCACCAGAGTTCTTTGACGGGAAGACAGTAATTGATTTGGGAAGCGGCACCGGAGAAAACTCCATTAGTCTGGCGGTCTGGGGAGCTTCGTGCACTTTGGTGGACCTAAATCCAGAAGCCATCGAAAGAGCCGAGCTAGTCTTCGACCGGAGGGCACCTGTTGGGAATCGGCATCGGTTTATCGCCTCCTCCCTCTTTGATCTCGCTGAATGCGACCTCGACGAGAGTTTTGATGTTGCCCACAGCCGTGGTGTCTTCACGCACGTAAAGGACAAGGCCAAGGCCTTTCGAATATTAGCGAGTTATGCCCGCCCAGGGGGCTATGTCATATACGGCGACCGAAATGTTTGTGGTGGTGTTCAAGAGATGCTGCAACGACTTTGCATTTACAGCATTGCAAAAAACACCGACGAAATGATCCAAGTTGCTGAGACCCTTTTTTGGGAAGACATCAATGCCAGCCAAGCCGCGGTACCACGAACCCGCGAAGCCATTATTTTTGACCGGTGGGTCATTCAACAGCAGGATGATCCATCAATCTCAGAGGTTTTGAACATGATGGCGGCAGAGGGTATTGAGTATGTTTCATCTTGGCCGAAGATTGAATTTGCCGGTAGAGGAACGTCGACGTACACGCCTCCGAGCAATCTAAATGCCCTTGTTTCGGGTAGTGCCCTAACCGAAAGTTTGTGGATGCTCATGCGCGGAGGTGAAGAGGATGCTCAGGATTGTGGCGTAGACTCAGATCATCTGATGTCCTACGCTGCGCAATTACACGAGACCGCAGGACTATTGCGTAACCTTCAAACATCTAGCAATGTTGATCAAGCACAATTGCGGAATTCGTTTGTGCAACTTTCAGAGCGAACACTTCAAGTGTGGGACGCTCGGCCCGCGTGGGCGACGAAGGCTGAGGAGTTTTACAAAGAGGTGGATCACTTGTTGCTTGCGCTATCCAATGAAGAAAGCGCGACAGATTTGCGCGCCTTAATTGATTCGTTTGATTGGCTTTTTAAGGGACATGTTGGAGTCCGACATGTTGATTACGTCGGTTTCAAACCTGCGTCATCTCCGTAACGTAGATCATGCGCTGGTACGACCTTGAATCCATCGGTAGGAAACAGCAAAGATAGGCCAGTAACTCTCGTCATCCCGTCCAGCCAGCATACGATACTGTCCATTCGTCAAGAATTTTTCAGCGCCAGTTTGTCCCTGAATCAAGAAAGTGTCGGCCAGTGACCTTTAGATTTGTTGCATCTAGCAATCCATCCAATTGGCCGGCGTGGCCGACTTTCCACGATCAGGATAAATTGGCAGTCGCGCGAGTCATAGAATCAAACCAATTATTCGCAGATCGCGAAGTGAAGCACTTTGAAGAAGGGTTTAGCGACTTCCTGGATGTTCCACATTCTGTTGCGGTTGGAAACGCTACCCAGGGGCTTCATTTGGCCTTGACGGCTCTGGGAGTTGGCGAAGGTCACGAAGTAATCACTACACCGTATTCGTGGATATCGTCTGCGTCGTGCATATTGATGCAAAATGCACGTCCAGTTTTTTGCGACATTGAAGATGAGGGTTTCGGTCTCGACCCCAAACTTGTCGAAGAGAGAATCAATGCAAGGACGCGGGCAATCTTGGTGGTTCACCCATTTGGTTACCCGGCACGGATCGCTGAGCTCGCTGAATTAGCGCAGAATAAGGGAGTGGCACTTGTAGAAGACGCTTCTCATGCACCCGGTGCAGTAGCAGGAGAGAGAAGGATTGGGACCGTGGGCGATCTTTCGGTCTTTAGTTTTCATCAACGTAAGTCACTCGCGGTTGGCGATGGCGGTATGGTCTGTACCGGCAACACAGATCTGGCTGAGAAAGTAGCCAGGCTTAGGTCATTTGGTGATGAAGAATTAAGTTACAACTACCGGATGACAGAGTTTGCTGGTGCGATAGGAATGGCGCGACTGGGGCGCTTGGCGTCCGAGAATCAATTGCGTATAGACATCGCTGATTATGTGGCCAAGTCAGTGAGTGATCTTCCGCACCTGTCAATGGTGCAACCCCGTACCGGGGACGTCGGTGTTTACTATGCAGTTCTTCTTCGGGTAGAGGGTCGAATTCCTGATCTTGATGCGAAGCTTGAGGCTATGCGTAATTTGGGTATACCCATCAGAAAAACCTGGGCACCGCTGCATGAGCATCCGCATTTCAATCCCAAAGTCAAGCCGGCTCGTGGATTTCCAGGACTTGAACCTCACAGAGATATCAGGCACGTGGGAACTGGCCGACTAGATCTCCCTGTGACTTCTTCCTGGATACCAGACAATCTTCTTGAACTCTACATCCATCCACCGTGCTCCGAAAAACACATTGACTTTGCAGTGGAGCGTTTATCAAGCCTCATTGAGTCATGAGGGTCGTATCTGTCCAATCGAATGCTCTCCAACCTGATCACCGGGATAAGATCTCTGATCTTCTGCGGTTAGCATTCAACTCCGATGTGCATGACAGAAATACGCAGGCAATAGCTCCGAGGCGCTACCATCCGAAGAGGTCTAATGTTGTTGTTCTTCTTGATGACGACAGTCCAGTAGCCTTCGCCCTCACAATTAAGCGCTTTATCCGGTTTCCTCAGGTCAGGGTGCCATTCCTATCGGTCGGTCCCTTTGCCGTGAGTCCTGACTCCCAGGGTCAAGGTCTGGGTAGGGAACTGCTTTCGGCTATCTTGGCAGGAGCCCGGAACGAAGGATGTTCCGGCTTGTACCTCCAAGGGATACCAGACTTTTACTCTCGCCAGGGATTTTTGCCGTGCCGCACGAGATCCAGACTGGAGATTGAACTCAATTCATTACAGACCACCCGTCAAGCTGTTGTGCGAAAAATGAATGCGCAAGACCTATCAGCGGTGGCGGCACTCTATGAAGCACAAGCGCAATTGAATTCAGGAACTGCACTGAGAGACAAGGATGTCTGGCAGTGGCTGCTTAATTTCGCTTCAAAAAGTTATTACTTTCTGGAACCACAAGTAGTTGAGGTGGACGGCAAGATCATTGGCTACTTCACCAACGATTTCTCCGATAAATTAAAGATACGAGAGGCCGTTTGTGTTCAGGAAGAGGAGACGGCTCTCATATACCTATCGGCGGTGGCAGATTTCGTCCGCTCCCATGGTGACGATTCGAGTCGGCTTCACGTAATGAATCCTCAAAATTTAGTTTTGCATCGCGTGCTTAGCCACTCACTATCGGGAGAGTTCGTTTTTCAGATCAGTCAGAATCGTGGTCAACTTATGCACCTTCTTGAGCCTACTGCGCTGCTTAGCAAAGTTGTTGCAAGTTGCCTTGGCAAACCAGACCCTACTGTGGTGGTCCGAGGTAAGTGGCTACAGGTTCAAGACCCCAACGGTGTAGTACAAGTTGAGGTTTTGGGCGACAGTCTTCACCACGTTTTGCTGGGTAGTGGTGCCGATCAGAGAACTGTACGAGGCCCCTTAGCACCGCAACTCATCGACACATTTACGAAATGGAACCCATTCATTTACCAAGGAGATAACCTGTAGCTTCCACCTCCTGTTGAATCTGGCGCTAGCGTTTAGTCTCCGGGAGCATGACCAGTAGGCCTTGAATCCGCGGATCTAAATGCCCCTTCAACCCTCTGCATTCGTGTGTCCTGACGGACGCTCTGATCTCCCACAGGCAGTCCCAACTACGGGAAACGAAGAGTCTGACCGTCTGTTCAGGGGAGACAAGGCTGCGTACGAATCCAAACAAGAGTGTCTCCTTGAGAGGCGACATAAGAAGAAATGTAGTCGCGTTCCCTTGGCGTCGTGGCGACGAAGAGTGAAGACGATCCACTCTCGTTATTTTCTTTGCCTAGGAAACCGTGCGGACTGTATTCAGCGAAATAATCAAGTGGCGAACCGTCATAGTCCAGCCTCCCGGGAAAGTGCCCCACCTTCTCTGCGATAACGCCGGGTGCCCCATCTGGTTTTTGAAATGTGGGAACAAGAACCTGAACGGTTGGCAGATGTTGCGCAAGATACAGAGACAGAATTACTGGACTGATGTTCTCTTGACTAGCGTCAATCGTCGGTGCCAAAAGTTCTTGTTGGACGCACTCCAGAGGAACATCAAGAGCAAACACGTTGGAATTGGTTGAGGTAGAAATAGGTGCGTTCATTGCTTGTGCGGTGTCCTCGGCAATCTTGCGAAGATATTGATGGAATTGAGCATGCCTGGCGGGGTAGGCAACGTATTCTTGAGTTCCAGGGGGTAGCCATTTCAATGCCTGCTCGGCTGAGTAATCCGCTTTCAGTGACTGATGTAGGGCACTTGCATACGTCGACTGGGACGACACAATTATGTGCGTCTGAACAAGTACAACGGCGATTACAAGAGCGAGTGCAATTGCCAGCCGCATGAGGGTTTTACGTTGCCCGTAGGCGAAATCAAGCACCCAAGCAGCCGCAGACATGCTGAGAAATGAGATGGGTATGAGGCAATAAGACAGTCGGTAAGTGGACAGAGTGGAAATCAGGAGGTCGCCACCCGTCGGAGATGCTATCGATTCTGTCGTAGATGCCAGCGGCGCAGTCAGGGTCAGAAAAAAGAGAAGAAGGATACTAATCCGTTCGATACGTATTCGTGTTGTTGAGGACTGCAGAACTTGCCTAATTGTCACGACGAGACCAAGGACAAGAACAAAAGACGCTATGGGTAGGAGGATGGGATAACGTCCTTGTATTGACAAGACTTCCAAAAAGCGTGAGTGAAATGAAGAGCCCACACCGAAAATAGATTCAAGGGTAATTTGCGTATTCAGACGCAAAGTTTCAAGCACGCCGCCTGCGGAAGCCGCTGCAACAATACTCTCGCTGTTTTTGGGAAGGATGAGAGAGAGCCCTAACACATTTACGTTCCCGGCATTGCCCAGGACGAGAAAAATAGACGTTCCTAAGATAGAAAAAATCACGTGGCGAATGCGCGTGAAAGCCCACGCGCGATCCGATCCCTGTAACGCCATCCACAGAAGTGCGGCGAGTGCTCCACCTAAGACAATGAGTGTATAGAGGCGCCCCGGTCCGTAGAGAGAAAGCGCAAGCGTTGTGGCTACGGATAAAGTGCCGGTTTGCCACCACTGGGAATTCTCGATGAAGGCCTGCAATCTCTCAATGAATAATGCGAAGGCCGCGAGGCTTGGCATAAGAATTATCGCGTCGTGCGAAAAATGGATAAAGACTGGATTACTCGCGATTAGTAGAAGCCCGATTGATGCCGGCACGGTGCCGAAAATCCGGCGTCCAACGATGAACAGGAGAAGAAGAAATATGCTTCCGCTGATGGCCGCGGGCAGACGGACGAGACGTAGGTTCAGGGACAGATCGAGAAGATCACCAACAGGTCGGATCAATTCCAGTAGTGCGTACGTTCCACCAATGTTTGCTCTTGGCGATGTTCCCAAAGATAGAACTGTCTCCTTGGAGCCGTAGGTGGTGACAAACGTTGACGATTCCCAAATACCCAAAATCGGCGGCCCTTGAATGAGAAGGGGCGATAGGACGGCTAAGGCGGCAAGTATCAACGCTGCGCGACGCATCGTTTGCCGTGTGATTGTTATGTCAATGGAGCCGCTCAAAGTGACTTGGAGTCCTCACCGAGTAGAAGCGTCTTGCCGGAATCGCACGGAGAGAAGGCACTGTGGTCACGTCCCTCTACACATCAGTATGTCACATCCGGCATCTTCAAGGTAAGGAGCGACCAAGCGATGAGGGGAAGTAAGTCGGATTGTCGCTCACGGCATTAGGTTTCATCACTTTCCTGGACCTGGAGCCGGACATGTGGTTACGCAGGGGTTAATTTCTGCGTCGGAGCCGGCTTGCATAATCCGATGAATCAGGAAGCTAGGCACCTTGCTAAACGCGCAACACTGGATAAATTGAACTTAAGCCGGTGATTTCAGTTACAAAATGGGTGGGGAATGCCTACGATGAGTGGCTATGAGGATCTTGCTCGTCTACCCGAATCTCTATGGCATGAATATGCTGCCTCCAGCAATCGGAATCTTGACGTCGGTCCTCAAGCAACACGGGCACAGTGTTGGTCTTTTTGATACAACGAATTATGCAACCTGGAACCACCTTGACGTTGTGAGCGACAAGCTAAAGGAAGAACGACTCAATGCTCGCCCCTACGATGACGCTTTACTCCGAGAGACTGTGAAGTCAAATAACCCTGCGTCTGATTTTAGAGACGCCGTGAAGTCTTTCGACCCAGATCTGTTGGCATTCTCAGTGACCGAAGACATGTATCCAAACGGTATTGAACTACTGAAGGCCCTTCCAGATGCGCATCGTCCAGTAACGGTGCTGGGGGGAGTATTTCCCACCTTCGCTCCGCAGTTAGCGATCGATCGCAGTGAAGGGACTGTCGACTATGTCATCACGGGCGAAGGCGAGCAGGCGATCGTCGAATTTTGTGACGTCCTGCAGCGCGGCGGAGATATGAGCCAAGTACCCGGCATAGCTTTCTATCGGGATGGAAATTTTACGCGCAACTATCTTCCGGGCCTTGTAAACCCTGACTCAGTGCCACTGCCGGACTATGACGACTTTGAGGAGAGTCGTTATTACCGTCCTATGCAAGGTAAACTCAGAAGAATGTTTCCCGTGGAGACTATCCGCGGTTGCCCGTACACGTGCGCGTACTGCAATTCCCCGTCACAGGCGTCCATTCACAGTGGAGAGGGAGCGCGCTTCTTCCGAAAATCTTCTACGGAGTACATCCGGGCTCAAATTGATCACCTTGTGTCCAAGTATGCTCCAGACTCTCTCTATTTCTGGGCTGATACTTTCTTAGCTCAAAGCGATCGAGAGTTTGAAGAGTTTTGTGAGATGTACGAAGAGTACAAACTCCCGTTCTGGATTCAAACGCGCCCCGAAACCGTGACCCAACGCAAGTTTGAGCGGCTGCAAGACATTGGGCTCCTGAGGGTGTCTTTTGGTGTCGAACACGGAAACTCGGAGTTTCGGGAGCGCGTCCTCTTGCGGCGAGTCGACAACAGTTTGGTCATCAGTAACTTGAACCTGCTTGCGGACTTGGGAATACCCTTTAGCGTAAACAATATTATCGGATTTCCTCATGAAACTCGTAAACTCGCATTCGATACAATAGAGTTGAACCGCCAGATTAAATCTGATGGCATAAATGCCTACTCCTTCACCCCATTTCACGGAACGCCTCTCCGAGTTGCAGCTGAAATTGCTGGCTTCGTGGAGCCTGGGGAAATCACGCGATCGATCATGAAGCCCACTATGCTGCGCATGCCGCACTGGACAAAGGAGCAGATAGAAGGCCTTCGTCGGTGCTTTGTCTTCTATGTGAAATTGCCCCGGGACAGGTGGCCGGAAATTGAACGTGCAGAGCAACTTACTGACGACGGCGATAAAGCGTGGAGCGATCTGCGTGAAGACGTTCTAGCGAACTACATGACGTGGGGAGACAGGGCTGAAGAAGAGGACGCAGGAAAAATTGAACTCGGTCACGATGACCTGAAAATCGACGATGCCATGGCTGACCCCCTGCTCCGCAAGGCGCTCCCACTCCAAAGCCAGTGACATGAGCAACCTAAGTCGACTACTGAAAGATGCGTCGAAAGACGAAGTGCTACGAAGCCAACTCCAGAATCAACGAAATCATCTCGGCGCACTTTACGAACTGACACCAGACGAAGAAGTAAGCTTGGAAAGAATCGCAAGTGACACCTACAGCATGTCACCTGGTGGACTGCTCGCGCTCAGTAAGATATTACTAGGTTATTCGGAGATGAATTCCTAGACCGGAGATCCGCCAAAACCAGTCCAGTTGACCTGAGAGCCTACGCTTCATGAGTGAATGATGCGGTGAAAACGCTCTTCGTCAACCCCGGTCGGATAAGTGTTCCAGACATCCAGTAAGCGTTCAATATCCAGTAATTCCTCGGGCGTTCCGTTATGTCTCAGGTAGGGCAAATCACTGAAGGGGATTCCGAAGTTCCAGTTGAATCGCCAAGTTACGGAGGAGCTTCGAGAGATAAGTCTCAAACAAGAGGACAGGAGCGAAAACGTTTTTGCAAGAAAAAGTGACTCCATGACTCTCTTCTTGAATTTTTCTGATCTAGATGCTGAGGGAGAGGATCGCCCTTGGGTCAGGATCGAGAGGATGCGACCAGCCAATCCCGGTACTTCGAGCGGATGTAGCCCCCGTGCTTGCCGGCAGTCTGCTGCACTGGCCAGTACGGATTGAGTGACCACACGAAGTTGTTCCTCAGTTCCAGAAAAAAAACGATTTGGATGTGGAACGCTGTCGCCGGATCGGATCCAATATGGGAAATTCATCATTTGAAAAGATCCAACTAGAGAAAAGAAGATGCAATAGATGACTTCGAGAAACGTCCAGTCCTCACTGACGTGGTCCCATGTCAAGTCGTCAAGTCCTTCGAGAAGGGTTACAAAATCTTTGGTCCGATAGACCTGGTAGCAGAAGTTGGCTAAGCGGTCCGATGACCACGTAGTTGCTAATCGCTCCACAATTGGCAGATCCGTTACATCCAGAGGATTACTCAAGTAGCCCCAACGGACAACGTATTTGGGTGCAAGAGAGTCGAGTGAAGAAGCGACAAGTCCACCAGCAAGCGAGGTTTCGGGATGGAGAGAAAGAACCTGTACCGACCGCATAACCCCCGACACCAGGTGACCATCCTGGTCATCCACGATCGTGACGTAGTCGGTTGTCGTTTGTCGCAGTGCCTCAACGAGTCGCTTCGCATAAGTGGCCAACCCAGGCTTGTGCAGGTACCGCCAAGAAGCAGACCCAACTGTACCCGCTGACCCGTGGGGCCAAGACCGTGACGACCCGTCTGCTATTAGCACCTCAATCGGGTAGTCGCTGAGATACAGCAACTGTCTGCGGATAAAGTGCTGGCGCTCGCAGCTGAGGATGATAAAGGTAACTTGATCGAATGCCTGAGGCAGAGACACCTTCACTCGAATTAGCCTATCGGGCGATGGCAGAAACCCGCAAAGACTAAGCAGGCAACGGCCTAGCAGAAGACAGCCGAGGTGTGAGAGGTACTCTGCAGGTCGATTGAGCTGATTCGACCTCAACGCAGTAACTTGCGAATTGAGTAGAGAGCCTCCCGTACTTGCTGAAAAAGTACACGACAAAATACGCTTTGGAGGTGAACTTGAAAGAACGACCCACGATTCCCGGTGTCAAGCTGATTGAGCGCCGTGTGTGGTCTGATCACCGAGGATCCTTTACGCGAACATTTGATTATCTCGAACACGAAACCGAAGGTGAAGTATTCAACGTCCGGCAACAGAATGTATCTGTATTGAATGGCTTAGGAACCCTCAAGGGTATGCATCTTCAAAACTGGCCAAGCATTGAGCGCAAGATCGTTACGTGCGTCGTGGGTTCCGTCATGGATGTCGTTGTCGATTTACGGACAAGATCCGTCACATACGGTCGGTATGCCATGCATCAATTGAACGGTTTAGACGGATATAGCGTCTTGATTCCCGCTGGTGTCGCGCATGGCATGCAGAATCTGGAGGAGCACTCAATTGTACTGTATGCTCACTCGGACAGTTACAAGCCAGAGTTGGAGAGTGGAGTGCACGCCCTCGACTCGACTCTCAAAATTCCCTGGCCCGTCGAGCCTAGAAACTTATCGACGCGAGATCAAGGCCTTCCGCCGTTCCTTGAATGGATTGACCGCAGTGATCTGTAGGGCTTGTCATTCCGTGACGGAGTGCCTCCTGGTGGACTTAGGGCCTACGCCTCTGGCCAATGCCTACTTGAGTGATGCTGATCTAGAGCAGCCAGAAGTTTGGTATCCCCTCAAGGTTCTGCTGTGTCATGAATGTCACCTTGCACAAACCGAGTACGCGATCAGTCCCCGTGAGGTCTTCGCGGAAGACTATGCCTATCTGTCCTCAACTTCAACGTCGTGGCTCAACCATGCACAAAATTTTGTTGACGAAGTAATTGAAGATTTTGATCTCGACTCTCAGAGTTTCGTTGTCGAGGTGGCCTCAAACGATGGGTACCTTCTTGCTAACTTTGTCGATAAGGGGATCAGAACTTTGGGAATCGAACCATCGAGAGTTGCAAGCGAGATTGCGCGAGGCAAAGGCGTCCCCACGATTAATGAATTCATGGATCTAGGCCAAGCGCAGCAAATTCTTGAGTCTTTCGGACCCGCAGACCTTGTAATCGCCAATAACGTGCTGGCACACGTCCCTTATCCACAAGAAATGCTCCAGGCCCTAGCAAAGCTCGTTTCGCCAGTTGGAATCGTTAGCTGCGAGTTCGCGTATCTCCCAGATTTGGTCCGCCGTTGTCAATTCGACACCATTTATCACGAGCACTACTCGTATCTTTCTCTGCGGGCTGTCGAGTCAATTGCGAAGACCGCTCAATTAAGTGTCATCAATGTGCAGCCATTGAAAACCCATGGTGGATCGTTACGTGTGAGCCTCGTTCCTAAGGACAGCCCTCGCGCTGCAGAGCCTAAGGCAAAAGTTGGGAAGATACGCCAAGAAGAAATAGACATGAATCTCGAAAGTGCTTCTAAGCGACAACACTTCCAGAAGGAGATTAGGCGCCAGGGAAATGACCTTCTGCGTTTCTTGCTTGAGCAACAAAATGCGGGGAAGCAGGTTGCTGCCTACGGGGCGGCTGCGAAGGGAAATACAATGTTGAATGTGTTTGGGGTTAAGGCACCTCTCATCTCTTTTGTAACGGAACGTAGCGCAACAAAAGTTGGAAAGTATTTGCCGGGCAGTAGGATTCCGGTACGTGACGAATCAGCCTTAAAGTTATTGAGGCCCGACTACGTCTTGATCCTTCCTTGGAACCTGAGTTCTGAGATTCGGGAGCAACTTGCCTACATTCAGGACTGGGGAGCGAAGTTTGTTGTAGCAAGTCCACAATTCAAGATCTTGTAGACTCCTTAGATGAATATCACGACCGCTGTGATCTTGGCTGGTGGGCGGGGAACACGGCTTTCAGAAGTCACCTCTGTGACACCTAAACCCATGGTGACCCTCGGTCCCAACCCCATCATCTGGCACATAATGAAGGGCTTCGATCACTTTGGTGTGAAGCGATTCATCATCTGCTCGGGCTATAAGGCGTATGCCATTAAGGAGTATTTTCTCAATTACAGGTTGCATCATTCGAATTTTGTCGTTGATCTGCAAACACAGAAAGTTCGAATTCTCAACGATGAAACCGAAGATTGGCAGGTGCACGTCATTGATACTGGTATCGAAACAAGCACTGGCGGCCGCCTGAAACGCATTAGAGAGTTGGTACGTGAAGAAGATTCCTTTTTCGTCACGTACGGAGACGGACTTGCCGATGTGGATCTTCATGCACTCGGCGCCTTTCACACACGTCGCAAAGAAGCCGTAACGGTGACTGCTGTCCGGCCCCCCGGACGCTTCGGCAGCCTCGTGCTTGAAGACGACATGGTCCGGGAATTTTCGGAGAAACCGCTCGGAGATGGCGGCTACATCAGTGGTGGCTTCTTCGTGATGCGACCTGAAGCGCTTGATGTCATTGGTGGTGATAAGACCAGTTGGGAATATGAGTCCCTTCCAAATCTTGTCAGTCGAGGTGAGGTGAACTCCTACCGACATGAGGGTTTCTGGCATCCAATGGACACTCTCCGCGACCGGGAAGAGTTGAGTTACCTCTGGGAAAGCAATCGCGCCCCGTGGAAAGTGTGGTCATAAGTTGCGGATCATGGTGACTGGCAACTTGGGATATGTAGGTTCAGTGCTCACCGCACAGATGCGGCGCGAATACAGCGATTGGAGTCTCATTGGTTTGGATTCCGGTCTTTTCGCTCATTGCCTGATGCCCGGAGTGCCATCTCCTGACGTTAATCTAAACTTTCAAATCTTTAAGGATCTGCGGGACATTAATTCCGACGATCTCACTGGAATTAATGCTGTCGTTCATCTGGGTGCTGTCTCGAACGACCCGATTGGTCGTGAATTTGAGGCGGTAACTAATGCGACCAACATTGATGCTTTGACCCGCATTGGATCGCTGGCCAAATTAGCTGGCGTCTCAAAATTTATCTTTGCTTCAAGCTGTAGCGTCTATGGCAAGAATGATGATGGAGCGTGTTCGGAGAATGCAGAGGTAGCACCACTTACGACGTATGCCAAAAGCAAAATAGAGGCTGAAAGGTTCCTGTCCAGAATAAGTAGCCCGAGTTTTCAAGTGATTTCTCTCCGGTTCGCAACAGCATGTGGATTTTCCCCAAGATGGCGTACTGATTTGGTTTTGAACGAATTCGTCGCCGATGCAGTGGAATCTGGACGTCTGGAGGTGCTGAGTGATGGCTCTCCATGGCGTCCACTTATTCACGTGCGGGACATGTCGAGAGCAATTCTGTGGGCGATAGCGCATCGTCTGGCAGAACAGCAGCCGTATCTGGCGGTCAATATCGGTTCAAAGGAGTGGAATCTTCAGGTACGCGACCTTGCCGAAGCTGTGCGTGACAGTGTTTCAGGATCGGAAATTAGGTGGAATGAAGATGGTAAACCAGACCCCCGCTCGTACAGGGTTGACTTTTCTCTGTTCGAACAAATAGCCCCAAATCACCAACCAAGAGTCTCGTTGAGAAATGCCATCAACGAAATGGTTGCAGGATTGACTAGCAGTGTAAATCTTGATCACCTGATGTTTAATACGCGGAGACTTAACGAAGTACGGAAGCTCATTGATGAGGGGCTAATCAGCCGTGATCTTCGATGGACGGGCAAAGCCGCAAGGGGTGACGTGTAGTGGATGACTCGCTAAGTGCTGAAGCGGACGCCTTTGATCGGCGAATCAATGAACGTCAAAGTGCTGGATTTATCCCTGACTTGGAACGGCTTACCGAGAATGAGTACTTTTACAAGAGTTTTTGGCGAGACCCAGTTTATGCGGATCTCTATGTCGGTACCTTGAGCAGAAACTACATTCGTTACTTTAAAGAGTACAGCGGCCAGGGTGCTTGCATACTGGATGTGGGGTGCGGTCCGGGATATTTTTCACTTGAATTAGCGCGAGAAGGCTTTAATGTCATCGGCATTGACATATCTCCAGGAGCAGTAGATGCAGCCAATGGCGCGCTGGCGGAAGCGCGTCTTGGTGATGACTTCGGGTCACTATCTTTTTTTTGCGGGACTTTGCAAGAGTTTTTATTGGATGATTCTCGAACTTTTGACGGCATTCTGTCGTCGGGGTTTCTTCACCACATTCCTGATCTCGGAAGTGAACTTAGACATATCGCGAGCGCTTTAAAGTCAGGTGGTGTGCTCGTAATGCATGAGCCTCAGCACCTACAATTTACGGAAAAAGATGCATTCTGGGTCGCCACGATGCGCCTGATTCTCTCGAAATTGGACGCATGGTACGAGGACTATGCCGGAGTCAAAACAAGTAAGGATTTTCACGAACTTGTTGTAGCGACCCACCAAGAATTTACTCTTGAGAGGGATATTTCAGAACCCTTGGGCCAATCTCCGAACGATTTGTCTGCAGATCGAGATGCCATACTACAGGCTCTAGAGTCCCACTTTTCTTTGCTAGAAGTTTCTCCGAGTCGATCCTTTATTTATCGAACTCTCGGAGGGTTGCGTGGGCCCGGAGAAATGCGTCATGATCTTGCAAATCTGCTCAGTCTGATAGACTTGGAGGGCGTTGAACGTGGTCATCTAAACGCCAACTACTTCTACGCTGTAGCACAAAGAACTGACTGAGCCACCGATCCCACTTGGAGTCACACATGAGGGTGTATATCTCAGACGATGACATGTGCACGACCCAAAAATTGAACTTGGCTCGGGTTCAAAAGTGGCTAGAGGCGAATGGCTGCTCAATCGTGGCCGAGCCAGAGGATGCGGAACGCGTAATATGCATGACCTGTAACGGATGGGCATTACTGGAAGAAAATTCTTACGAACGAATTGATCACCTCTCGTCCAAAGCGCGAGACAAAATGATCGTTGTCGGTTGTGTGGTGGATGCCCACCCCGAGAAGGTAAAGGAGATTTGGAATGGTCCGGTGGTCCGGACACGCAGCGAAGGCCCACTGTCCTTTGCCGGTATCGAAGAGTTGTTTCCTGATTTCAAGGTGGGCCTGAGCGAGATTCCAGCGCAAAGTGAATTCAGGCGATCGGAGGATTACCGCGACAACTCCAAAATTCGAAAATTTGTCAACATTGCAGAGGGTTGCTCATTCGCGTGCTCATTCTGCACCCACAAGCCGGGTCTCGGACCCAGGCGTTCTCGAACTCTTGAGGACATCCTCGAACAATTTCGCACTTTTGAAGGCGAAGACGTAGATGTTGTGCACTTGATGGGTATGGAAACAGGGCTTTGGGGTCTGGATTTCGGTCTTGGGTACCCAGATCTCCTCGAGAGGGTGACAGACTTGCCGGGAAAGTTTGACATCCACGTAGCGCAATTCCAACCTCACGGTCTCAAGATTCATGGCCAGAGGCTGGTTGATGCCTTTTCGCACCGGCGGGTAACTGACATTCAAATGCCGATTCAATCGACATCCGACCGAATCATGAAAATGATGAATCGCAAGAACCACTCGGCTGAAATATCCGGCTACCTAAAGGAGGTTCGCGAAAGAAACACGAGGGTCGTGATGCGAACTGATGTAATCGTAGGCTGGCCAACAGAGACCACCGAAGAACGTCAGCATTCACTGGATTATGCCGCTGCGCATTTTGATGAGGTTGCAACATACGCCATCGAACTTCATCCAGACCTGCCAGCATGGAAGTACAAGGATGAGGCGTTCCCTCCCGAGGAATTGCAGCAGATACTTCAAGATTCGCGAGTGTATCTTGAGGAGCGAGGTGTAGTGGCGCACTCAGGACAACAGGATGATGCTGCTATGGCTAGTGCGGAGGAAAAAAGGATTTCGTTGCGAGCGCTGAAGGCTAACGATCTAGACCCTCGGATGGAATCTAGGCCATTCATTTCTGTGGAATCCCTAACGGGCCGAGAAACGCATGCCTGAAAACTTTTTCGTCAACCACGAAAAAGCGACAGTCACTCTTGAGTCTGGCAAAGTCCTAAGTTTCGATTCTCCAGAGGCCTTTGACACCGTTAGCAATACCTGGCTGCGTTTAGGCTGGGATACAAAGTATGTTTATGGGTTTTCATGGCTCGGCCGCCCCATTATTCAATTGCCAGAAGATATCCTCGCGATACAGGAATTAATCTGTCACGCACAGCCTGATGTGGTGATTGAAACGGGCGTGGCGCACGGGGGATCCCTGGTCTTGTATGCCTCCCTTCTTCACGCATTAGGCCATGGGCGGGTGATCGGGGTAGATATTGACATTAGAAGTCACAACAGAGCAGCTATTGAAAGCCATAAATTGAGTCCACTTATTTCACTCGTTGAAGGTGACTCGGTTGCAGAAGAAACAATTGAGGCAGTTCGTGATCAGATTCCTGACGACAGCAGTGTTTTGGTGATTCTTGACAGTAACCACACTTATGAGCACGTGACGAAAGAGCTCAAAGGCTACTCCAAACTAATGTCAGTAGGGGATTGGATAGTCACCTGTGATGGAATCATGGGAATGCTAAAAGACGCCCCACGGTCGCAAGAGGACTGGGAATGGAACAACCCAGCTCAAGCAGTGCACGATTTTGTGCAACAGACCAAAAGTTTTATTCTGCGAGAAGCACCACGTATGTTCAATGAGGGATCCATCACAACGCGTGTTACGTATTGGCCCAGTGCTTATCTTCAAAAAATAGCCTAGGCGGAGTCTTCACATTTGCATCGGCCCGAATTTATCTCTCACCACACTGATCGCCCCTTTTGTCGGAAGAGGTCTGGGCCTTCTGTAGTGCTAGCCTTGATTGAGTCTTTGGGCACCTGCGATTAGTCAAGCGTAAGGAGATAGGTGAGTCGCCTCGAGGGAAAAAAAGTTTTGGTTACTGGTGCCGATGGATTTATCGGTAGCCATCTAGTAGAGAGATTGGTGAAGGAGGGGGCCAAGGTTCGTGCCCTGGCACAATACAATTCTTTTGGGTCGTACGGATGGCTAGATTCCGTTGAGCCGCAGTTGCTTGACGATGTTGAGCGCGTGCATGGCGACGTCAGAGATTTTGACCACATGCTGACATTGTTGGGTCAATGCGACACGGTTTATCACCTTGCAGCATTGATTGCCATCCCCTATAGCTACAAAGCTGTTGAGTCATATGTTGAGACAAATATTCGCGGAACGTTGAATGTGTTAACGGCCGCAGCTCGCTCTAATGTTTACAAGGTTGTGTCGACGTCAACCAGTGAGGTGTACGGGACGCCCTCGACAATCCCCATTACGTTGGATCACCCCTTGCAGGCTCAGTCACCATATGCCGCATCAAAGATAGCTGCAGACCAGATGTGTTTAGCGTACGGAGCATCATTCGGGCAAAACGTGTGTGTTTTAAGGCCTTTCAACACTTATGGACCTCGGCAATCACTACGCGCAGTCATTCCCTCAATTTTGCTTCAGATGCTTTCCGGATCAGAAAATATCGAAATAGGGTCGACGACAACTGAACGAGATTTCTCCTTTGTCGCCGACACCGTCGATGGATTCATCAAGATAGGCGTGGTGGAAACAGAGCCTGGTGAGGTCATACAGTTAGGAACCGGTTCTAAAGTTTCGATTGGAGAAGTGGTAGAGCTCTGTCGCAAAATTACGGGTTGTCAAGCCCCGCTTCTAGAAACGCAGGAACGACTGCGGCCGGAGAAAAGTGAGGTTCGGGTTTTGCTGGCGGATGCAAGCTCGGCGCATGAGCGATTGGAGTGGCGCCCATCTGTAGAACTCGTAGACGGGCTACGGGCGACGAGCGAATGGCTTGCCTCAACCGCGAGAGTCGGAGAGCCCACACGATTTGTAGAGTAACTGATTTCGCCACAAAAGTAGTCATCCAAAAGGTGCCGTATAGTCGGGGAAATGAGGCGGGTTGCGGTAATTGCTGGATCAAGAGCGGACTACGGTCTGGTCCGATGGATCTGTCAAGATGTACAGGAGTCTCCACATCTTTCCTTGCAGCTAATTCTTTCGGGTTCGCTCAATGACCTAACCTCAAATCAGGCTCAAGAGATCAGTGAGGACGGGCTTCTCGTATCGGCCGTAGCAGGTATTCCAGTACCTCTCGAAGGTGAGGCTAATGGTGTATGGCTCGGTCAAGTATTGAGTGCAACGTACGAGTCCCTGCTAAAGCTGCAGCCCGATGTTGTGCTCCTAACCGGAGACCGAATAGAGACCCTTGCAGCCGCTCAAGCAGCCGTCCTTTTGGGGATTCCGATCGCCCACCTACATGGAGGTGAATTATCAGTTGGCTCTATCGACGATTCTATCCGGCATGCGATCACGAAACTCTCATCGCGGCATTTCGCGACAGCACCTCAATACGCACGTCGCATCATGCAAATGGGAGAGCCAACCGAGTCTATATTCGTAGTCGGGAATCCAGGAACCTCTCCCCTCATTCGTGGATGCCTTCCATCACGTGAGGAAGTCGAGAGAGCCTTCAGCGTGAACCTATCCGACCCCTACTTTGTAGTGACGTATCATCCGGTTACGGCTATCCGTCAAGAGTCCATACAGGGCGCCGAAGCTATGCTAGAAGCACTGGTGAATCAAGATCGCCACCACGTGATAATGACAGGTGTAAATGTAGACCCGGGTGCTGCTGAATTAAGGAAATTGATTGTCCAGTACGCAAAGCAATTTCCCAAGACGATAACGCTTATAGATTCATTTGGCCACAATGCGTATCTTACGGTTTTGTCTAACTCAATGGCTTGTGTGGGAAATTCTTCGAGTGGGATAATTGAGGCACCTGCGGCCGGTGTCCCAACCGTAAATATTGGTACTCGGCAAGAAGGTCGCTTAAGGGGTCCAAGCATTATTGACGTGAGCGCGCGCACCGAAGAAATTAGTCGTGCCCTCGAAAGTGTGACTACAGAAGCCTTCCAAAATACTTCGCAAGGCCTGAAAGTCACCGGTAGAGACCAAGACCCCTCAAGGCTGGTTGCTGACCTTCTAGGAGAAGAATGGACGAAGGGAGAGCCGGCCAAGTTGTTCCGTGACTGTTTATCCGGCTGTTCATCCTGGCAGATGGTGTCTAATGACGTCGCATAAGAGGACTCTCGTTATTGCAGAAATCGGCGTAAACCACAATGGAAATCTTCAAACAGCGCTTGAACTCACGCAGGTAGCGATCGCGTCTGGAGCGGACGCTGTGAAACTGCAACTTTTTGAGGCGCACAGTCTCGTAGCTCAGTCGGCTTTGATGGCGCCTTACCAGAAAGCACCTAATAGCACGGTCACTTCACAATTCGATCTTCTACAAAAACTGGAACTGGATCTGTCTGCAGTTTCCAGCGTTGCAACAGAAGCAGCCAAGGGAAACATAGAGTTTCTCGCCACAGCATTCGACGAAAAAGACTTGGATTTCCTTATCTCGGGGCTCGGAGTGCGACGTCTTAAAATTCCATCCGGGGAGATCACCAACCTTGCCTATGTACTGGAGTGCGGTCGGACAAAATTACCCCTCATTATTTCGACGGGTATGGCTAATCTTGCAGAGATAAGGCTCGCACTCGACACAGTGCTCTATGGGCGACATGTGGGTCGTATACCCGAGTCGCGGCGGGAGATCACTCGTGCCAGCGATGCCTGGGGAGGGCC